>Ga0214473_10006428_pt1 | contig 14033 bp, 7 predicted proteins | sample RVTome_7_FD_203509 | JGI IMG/M metagenome (GOLD analysis project Ga0214473, IMG submission 203509) | Soil microbial communities from uranium-contaminated site in the Upper Colorado River Basin, Wyoming, United States - RVT98D197 | ecosystem: Environmental > Terrestrial > Soil > Contaminated >... | reverse complement strand
ATTGACTGCTCGTGCCTGGCGTTCAACAGCGAGGGCGATTTCTCGACGCCGTTGCCCATCACCACGCCGCTTTGGGGCGACGTGCTCAAAGACCTTTCGACCAATCCGCCGGGGCCTCCTAATAACGTGGTGGAGATCGTCGACGTCGTCGGTGTTCTTAACAAATTCAAAAACGTCAACCCGGCGCCGCGCAAGGCACGGGCGGACATCGAACCGAGCCTGGTCGATCTGATTGTACAGATCAGCGACGTGACACGGCCTCTGGATGCGTTCCAGGGTAAGCCCTATCCGTTCCCGCCGCCGACGCCGTGCCCGCCGTAGGGCGCGACGAGGCTCCGGTAAGACGGATGGAGTTGGATAAGCACGAGGGTGGGTTCCCGAACGGGAACCCACCCTTTCTTTTGGGCCTGCCCGGATTCCAAGATGCTGCGTTCCTTTGTAGTACGGTTTCCGGCGTCACGCCAAAGGTGTTCGGCACCGGCCGCTTCCCCGGTTTTTAGCCTCCCACGCGAACGCCGCCTGCATGGCCATACGGGAGAACGTCCCCACCGAGAGGCATCCCCCTCCGGAGTCAGTGGGATCGAAGATCAAAACACACGATTCGCTCCAGATTTCTCGCGTAGAACCGGCCGCGATGCAGCACCGGTACGCTCCAGCATTTGCCGCTGAGAAGGTCGGCGTGGGTCGTGGGCGCAAACTCATTCGGTGAAACCGGCGCGATCTGAAGCTGTCCGTCCTCGGTCATGACAAACAAATGTCCGTCGGCTAACGCCACCGGACTGTGCTTGACACGGCGGACCTCCCATTTCGTTTCGCCGCTCATGAACGCCACGCACTTGAGCGATTTCTCATCGCTGGTAAACAAGTGTCCGCCATACAGCACGCACGATTGAAACTTGTTGAGCAGTTGTTTGCCCTTCCAGACGGTCTCGGCGCGGAGCCGGTCGCCATCGACCATCAACTTCATAACCCCCGCGCCCGTACCATAACCGGACGAAACAAACAGGTGCCCCTCGTGAAAGATCGGCGACGACGCGTTGACGTCGTACGACGTCGCCCACGGCACGCGGAGCGCGAGTCTTCCGGTACGGGCCTCCGCGACGATGACCGACACACCGGTGAAACCGACGAGGTATCGGGAACCGTTAAAAGTGAACGGATACGGCGTCGCATAGCCCGCCGGATCGTCGCCGCACATCCAAACCAGTTCACCGGTGTCCTTGTGGAAAGCGGCGATTGATCCATCGGCCTTTCCGGCCGTCGCGACGGCCATGTCGCCTTCGATCAGCACGGAGCCTGCGTATCCCCAAGTCGGAGCGTTGGAGAACTGACGAGTCCAGACATCGGCGCCGTCCTCCGCGCGCACGCACACCAATCGGCCGTGACCACCCAACACATAAACTTTTCCGTCGTGAACCGTGGGTGTGGCGCGCGTGCCGTCTCCGTAAGGGTCGCGAAAGGCCTTCTCGATCGGTTTCTTCCAGAGAACCGCGCCGGTGTCGGCGTTCAAGCAGAAAAGAGTCTGCTGACCGCCCTCTTCCCCGCACGTGTAAAGTCGGTCGCCGACGGCGGAAAAGGAGCTGAATGCCGAGCCGACGTTCCGCTCCCACAGCAACGGGATCGGCTCGGTCCACTTCGTTTTCAGTCCGGTTTCATCACTGATGCCGTCGTGTCGCGGTCCGCGGAAGTTCGGCCAATCGCCCCGCGTGGTTTCTTCCACGAGTGTAAACGGGAACAGGACCACCATGACAACGGCCATGCCGCTCTTCTTCATCATGCTTCTCCAGGTACGGAAATAGTTTGGATGCGAACACCTTACTGGTGGAATGGATGGGGAACAACGCTGAAGGCGAGACGGTCAGGGCGATGCGGCGGCCAGGGTGTCGGCCGTTTCGCCTTCAGGCAGCGGCTTGCTGAAGCGGCATTTCGGATAGCGACTGCAACCCAGAAACGGGCCCGTGCGCCCGGTCCGAATCAGCATGTTCGATCCGCACTCATCGCAGGGAATGTCCGTGGGAATGGGTTTGGGTTTGGCCGGCGTAGGTGACTCCGCTTCTGCACGTTTTTTCGCGTCGCCGCGGAGATTCGCCACCAACGAGCACTTCGGATAGCCCGTGCACCCGAAATAGGGACCGTATCGTCCGTTCTTGAGTGCCATCGGTCGACCGCACTCGGGGCAGGAAAGCGGTTCCTCGGGCCAGGTCTCCACCACGGGGCGGCCGGTGCGCGTCCAGGCGAATCCCGGCGGCGGTGGCCCCAGCGAATTCACGTCGACCTTTTCCTTCCTTCCGTTCCGCCCGTTGCCATTGCCGTTGACCGCCCGGCCGCCACGAATCTCCGTCGGCTTATCGGGGATCGCGCCCGCCGCTTCCTTCTTTTTCAACTCGTCCAGCTTGTCCAGCGGCATCGCATTGCGGCATCGCGGAAATCCGGAACAGCTCAGGAACGGTCCCCGGCGGCTCTTGCGAATCACCATATCCCGCCCGCACTTGTCGCAGCGCGCTCCCGCCGCTTCCGGCTTGGGCTTCTCCACGTACACGCCCTCCGGCAGAGGCTTCGTCGCCTTGCACTTGGGATACCCCGTACAGGCCAGAAACGACCGACCTCGCGAAAACCTCACCGTCATCGGCGAGTGGCATTCCTCGCACGTCTCTTTGACGTTGTTGGCGTCCACCTTTCTGAGCGGCTTGCCGTGTTCGTCACAAGGTATGGTGTTCGTGCATTCCGGATAACCGGTGCAGCCCAGAAAGAACCCCAGCCGGCTCTTGCGCAGCACCATGGTCTTGCCGCACACGCTGCACGGTTCGTCGGAGACGATCTCGGCCATGGGCTTACCGTTGCGATCGATGTTTCGGGCGACGCTGCACTCCGGGTATCCGCTGCAGGATAGGAATCGTCCGGTTTTGCCCATGCGGTAAACCATGTCGCGCCCGCATGTCGGGCATTTGTACTCGCTCGGTTCGGCGCGGACGGAACCCATTGCCGTCTTGGCCTTTTCCAACGCCTGTTTGAAGGGCTGGTAAAACTCGCCCAGGACGTGCAGCCAATCGAGATGGGCTTCCTCGATCTTGTCGAGCTCCTCTTCCATGTAGGAGGTGAACTTGACGTCCATGATCTGCGGGAAGTGCTCGATCAGCTTCCGGTTGACGATCTCGCCGCGCTCCGTGGGATGCAGCTTCTTCTCGCTCAGTTTGACGTACCCGCGATCCTGAATCGTCTGAATGATCGCCGCGTAGGTGCTGGGGCGACCGATGCCCTCCGCCTCCAGCTTCTTCACCAGCGCCGCCTCGGTGAATCGCGGCGGCGGAGACGTATACGACTGCTGAGGATCAAGGTGCATCAGACCGACGTTGGCGGCGGTTTGAATTTCCGGAAGAACGAGGTCGCCGTCTTTCGGCAAGCCCATGACTCGAAGGTACCCGTCGAAGGCGAGCCGTCGTCCGGTGGCCCGGAATTCGACCTCGCCCTTGGGTGAGTTTGTGGCGATGAACACGGTCGTACCGTCCCACTGCGCGGGCGTCATTTGGCACGCCACGAAGCGCCGCCAGATGAGATCGTACAGTTTGAACTGTTCGGCGGTCAGCGAATCCTTCAACGATTCCGGTGGCACGATCACGTCCGTGGGCCGGATGGCCTCGTGCGCTTCCTGCGCCGACTTCGCGCTGGCGTAGGCGTTGGGTCTTTCGGGCAGGTAGGGATTCCCGAACTCCTGGTTAATCATCTTCCGGACCGCCGCGACCGAATCTTTGTTCAAGTTCGTCGAGTCGGTTCGCATGTAGGTGATCAAACCGACCTGACCTCGATCTTGGCCCAGGTCCACGCCTTCGTACAACTGTTGGGCCACGCGCATGGTTCGCGCCGGGGCGAATCCCAGAGCGCTGGAAGCCGCCTGCTGTAACGTGGCGGTGGTGAAAGGCGGATTGGGTTTCGACTGTGTGCGGCGTTCCTGAATGTCCTTAACGACGTAGGCGACTTCACGGCGCGGTGCGAGGTGACCGCGGATGCGGACCTTTATCAAACCCTTGTCCGCATATTCCGCGAAAGCCTCTTCACGAACGTCTTCCACCACATAGCCCAGGGTTTCAAGAATGGGCCGGGCTTCTTTCAACGACCTCGGGGCGAATTCCCTGCCCCCCACCTTCACCAATTCCGCGGATAGGCAGGCATGTTTGGAAAGCCAGTGGTTTCGCTCTTTGACCGTCCGTCCCGAATCGGAATCCTTCGCCCCTTCCAGGAACGTCGTCCAACCTTTGGCCAGGGAATCGGTCTTGGGCAAGTCAGTCGCGAAACATGCCGACACCTTCCACGATTCTTCCGGCATGAAGCGGCGTATCTCCTCCTCACGCTCGCAAATCAGCCGCACGGCCACCGACTGCACCCGTCCCGCGGAAAGTCCCCGGCCCAGTTTCGACTGCAAGAGCGGGCTTACCTGATACCCCACAATCCGGTCCAAAAGCCGGCGCGCTTGTTGGGCATTCACCTTATCCATGTCGAGGGTATGTGGATGGGCAAACGCGGATTGTATCGCCGATTTGGTGATTTCATTGAACACGACGCGACGGGCCTGCTCGGGATTCAGTTCCAAGGCATGAACGAGGTGCCAGGCAATGGCCTCACCTTCGCGGTCCAAGTCAGTGGCCAAATAGACCGTTGCTGCGTCCTTGGCAACTTTTTTCAAGTCTCGAACGACTTTGCGCTTTTCCTCAAGAACTTGGTAAACTGGCTCAAAGTCGTTCTCGAAGTCGATTCCGATGTCATTGGGGGGTAGGTCGCGCACGTGGCCCATGCTCGCCATGACCTTATAGCTAGACCCAAGGTAACGGTTTATGGTCTTAGCCTTGGCAGGCGATTCGACGATAACCAACGCCGTATCAGAATGTTGCGCTTTTTTCGCCAATCCGATTACCTCGACAGGAATAAACCGCTGTCTCTTCCCGGACGATCAGAGTCTGGTTTTTAGTATCGACCGGGCTACCGGAGTTCTGTATCCACGGATTATAGCCCCCCCCGGACCTGGCAGGTTTTGCCGCGGTGGCGGTTTAGCAAGTCAATTGGGGGTTGTCAAATCCTGCGATTTCCCACGCAGAAGAATACGTGTTGATTTTCGCAGACGTTCGTCTATAGTATTCAGCCACGACCAGGTAAACCATAAGTATATAAATTTAAAGGACTTACGTCATCATGATGAAGTTTTTTCGAAAGTACAACAAACAGCTTCTGGCCCTGTTTATGGTGTTGCTGATGATTGTCTTCCTGGGGGGAAACGCCCTGTACGAACTGGCGGCGCCATCCGTGGACCGGACGATCGCGACAAGCCGTGTTGGTGATATTTCCATCTTCGACCAGGCTCAGGCGAAGAACGTAACTGACCTTCTTTCGGGCATTGGTTTGGGATGGCAGCAACCGGTCCCGGGCAACTATCCGCCACTTACGGAAACGGATTGGGTTTTGCTTACCAGAGAAGCGGTGCAGTTCGGCGTGGGGAACAACGAACCTGCGGTTCGCGTTGCCTTGGCGGCCAATCTGCCGCTGGATGACCTATCCCGGAACATCGGCGTGCGCAAGGATCGCATCGTCGCCGCTATTGCCCAACTCAACGCTATTCAGCAGCTTGCGATGATGATCGGCGACGCGGCCACGGTCAGCGAGGCCGAGATTCTCTCGGCTGCGGAAACACACCTGAAGAAGGTTCGCGTCAACGCCGTGGCGCTGCCGGCCAAGACCTTTGAAAAGCCCGAGGCGGAGTTCACCGAAGAACAGATTCAAGAGCAGTATGAAAAGCACCGCACCGCGGAACCGGGTCCCGGTCTGCAATTCGGGTATTACGTCCCACCCAAGCTCAAGATTCAGTACGTCAAGATCGACGTGGAGAAACTTGCCGAGGTCGTTCGGGTTTCGGGATTGGAGAAGAAGGCGCGGGCCTATTACGACGAGCGTCCTGAGCAGCCCGCTTTCAAACGACCGGTGGATTCTCCGGACGAGGCTCCGGCTGACCCGGAGACGCCATCCACTTCGAAATCGCCTTATCTTTCGTGGGAAGAAGCAAAAGAGATCGCCATGGATTCTGTCAGGAGGCGGGAGGCCGCTCAAACGGCGACGCGTATCGCCGACTGGTTGATCAAGACCACGGCGGACCTGTGGTACGGCGTAGAGAAAGGGGCCGACGGTTATATTCCGGCTCCCGTTGCCGCGGCCGATCCGGCGCATTACGAGAACTTGTTCAAGCACATTCCCGCGACGATCGCTTATCCCCAGGCCTTGCAGGTGGGGACGACGGACTTTGTCAGCCGCACGGAAGTCGATCAGCTCCCTCAGATCGGAACGGCCGTCTATCGCGGCGACGCGGGGGCGTTTACGTTCAAATCGTTAAGTACGCTGGCGTTTCTGTCGAAACCGATCGTTGACCAGGTTCCCGAAGAGGCGGGTTCCGCCGGGGGCGATTACCTCGCCTTGCACCAAACCAGCCGCTATCCGCTCACGGATTTCGAAGGCCACGTTTACGTGTTCCGCGTGGTGGATCATCATCCGGGGCACATTCCGGAATCACTCGACGAAGTGCGCGACCGCGTCGTGGACGATCTACGCCTGATCAAAGGCTACGAGAATGCCAAGTGGCGCGCCGAGTCGCTGCGGGCTTGTGAGGACGCGGCCAATCTGCAAGAAGCCTTTGAAAAGGATGACGAATTGGTCGCCTGGGCGGGCACGGAACGTGGCGCCGGTCTGGGCTACTTCGAGCCGCCCCCCTTCTCGCTAGTGTCTCGTTTTGACGCCGTTCGCGGCAAGACCCCGGAGCTTGTCTACATGGGTCCAGGGGTGGGGAGCGTTCCGTTTGCGGTGGCCGAAGGCTGCTTCGCCATGGGCGGCGACGCCGGCAAGATCGAGGTCTTCGAATTGCCGGACCGCGCCACCTTGCTGGTGGTGGAATGGGTGGAGTCGGTTCCCGCCAAAGGGGAAGAGTTCATGGACATGCGGGACAGCTTCACTCAACAAATGGCCCGCACCCGATCGCAGGCGTTGATCGAGCAATGGCTGAACCCGGAGCAAATCCGCGCCCGAAACCAATTCGCCATCGTGACGGCGAACTGAGGGCCATCCCATTATTTGGCCTGCACCGGCCAGAACACAAAATCATCCGAGCCGGTTTCGAGATCGGGTTCGTCGTTCCAGCGGCGGGTGTGGACGCCTCCGTCGTCGAGCCCGTTTTCCGAGGCCGACCAGATGCGTGCTCCGTTTTCATCCACGCGATAGCCAAAGGATTCTCCGCTGAAGGGATCGAAGCGCATACGGAAGCGCATACGTTCGTTCGGTGAATCGGGCAACTCATCCAACGACGCGGGCCAGCGACCGTTCCGGGCCTTGAACAGGTGGACGGCGTAGGAAAGCTGGGTCGCGCGGCGCGAGGTTTCCGAACGGGTCTTGAGGAGGTAATAGCGGCTCAGCGACGGCATGAACATCTGGGTCAGCACGTTCGTATGGAGCCGTTTGTCCGTCAAGGATTCCATGTCCACGGCGCGAACGGCCGGATAGCCGATGCGCATCAACTCGACAAACTCTCGATAGTGCGCATCGAACGCATCGAGGGTGGCGTAGGCGTCATGGGCTTGCAGCGACTTGAAGTCGTCCAAGGAGAAGGAGTCGTCTCCCAAAGCCGGCAGGATCGCCCCGGCCCGTTCCAGGTTGATTTGGGGCCGTCCGTCAGGGGATAGCGGCGTGAACAGGTACTGCGTGATATCCATCGCGAAGGCATGTTCTCCCCGCACCAGCGTCGCGGGATCGTGATCGTCGTGGTCCAACTCGTGCAATGTATCCAGGGCTTCCCTCAACTCGTTTTCGGAGAACACGTCGTGGGCCAGCGCCCGGCGGGCCGTCTCGTGAACCAGATTGCGCTCCGCCGCGGCGACTAAGTCCTCGATCAATGTCGCCCCCTGCCCCATGTGATCCGCACCACGGAGCACCGTTCGCCACGCCTTCAGCATCCTTAGCGGATCGACCTTTCCATTCTCCTTTCGCCAGGCATCGGACAGCGTGGCCTTCGCCAACTGCCGGTGGGGCTGGAGCGACGGCAACATGATGCCGAGCAGCAATTCGTCGCCGTTGGGCAAGTCCCCGGTACTCACTTGCAGCTTGTCGGGAGGAATGGAGTAGTCGGCATGTTTCGCGGCCTCCGCGAATCTGTCCACCAGCGGGGCCCACTCCCGATTTGAGGTCTCCCATTCGGGATGGTCAGATGGATCCCACGGTCCGGGCGCACCGAGGTAATCGTCGTCGTAGAAACTGTGGAACTCATCGGGCCAGGGAAGGGGCAGTCCATCCGTCCGCCCGGAGACGGGCATGAACTCGCCGTAGGCGTAATAGGCGTTGTCGTCCGAATCCTTCAGCGCGAAGCGGCGATACCACTCGATATAGTCCGTCTTGTGCATGAAATCCGGGCGTGGCGCAAATCCGTTGGGATCGATATGCTCCCACAGCGACAGCGCGGGGGGCTCATCCCATCCCGCCCGGTCCACCGCCCCCCCGTTGGAAGGTCGTGATCCGTCCGCCCGTGTCGCGGGCGGGTCCCCGGAATTGATCTCATTCTTTTTCGCCGACTCCTGATCTTCCTCAAGTGTCACGACCGTGTCACCGCCAGCGTCCCCGCCATTGGTGTCCGCGCCTACGATTTCGACGACCTCGCTCCCCTCGCCGCCCTCGTCTGCCGGATTGATTGCGACCACGTCTTGCTCCCCCACGCCATCCGCCTCGGGATCCTCGGCCTCGTCCAAGGAACCGGCATCGACCGTCACTTGCTCAACGACTCTTTGATCTTCCCCCCGTGGATCGGACTTGGCGCAATACAGCATCAGCCATGACCCGTCGGCCAATCGCGCCACGGCCGGATCCCATCCGCCCGCCAGTCCGACCTCACCTTTCCGTTTCCAGAAGCGGCCGTCGCGCGAGGAGATGGTGACGATTCCCTCCCGGCTTCCGACAAACCCCGTCAACTGCCGGTCTCTGACAATCATCGCTCCGCGCATCGACGCCCCGTCGGACATCACTTCGGTCACCCGCCCGAACGTATGACCGTCCCGGGATAACAAATGGGCCGCCCGGGAGAGCCATTCAGGGGCGGAAGCGGCTTCCCGCTGGGTTTCTTCGCCGCTCGCCACCGCCGCGTACACGTGAAGCTGATCGCCCAGCCACACCGCCGAGGGATACGCATCCGCCACACGCTCCAGCCGAATGCGCGTCCGCGGATCGAGTCGAAAGAACTCCCCCTTCGTCGAAACGGCCGACAGAATCAGCACCCCGCCAAGCCGCGACCGTTCCCGCGAGGAACGACCGCCTCTCCGCCTGTCTTCTCGTCTCTTCGCGGTAAACAACAGGCGCAGCGATCCGTCGCGCGATTTCGTCAACGCCCCGTGACGCACGTGCCACACGCGTGAATCAATTCCCGCGATCCGCACCCGGCGAGCGGTCGACCAGCTTCGACCCTCGTCGTGCGACTCCGCCATCATCAGCCGCGTTTGGAGCGGATCATCGCCGACACTGCGATCGAATACGGCCAGCCATCGCCCCTCGTCCACGAGCAGCAAGTCGGGGGCCGTGGCTCGATCCGCAAACACCACGCCTTGATCGTCGAAGTGCCATCCGTCCTCGGAGCGCGCCACTCGTATCTGTGTGATTCCCGTGGATGGACCGGCCTGAGCGATGGCCGCGCAAAAGGACAGAGTTATACACCCCCACGAACCAATCCTCATCCGCGTTGGCGATGATTTATTGCCTCCACCGGCCCGATTTGAGTCGGACATTCCATTCTCCCCCGTGCAGGAACCCACCCGTAGCCGGACGTCCATGGGCCGCGGCAGAATCGTCGATTATGACGATGTAGCGAATCGTATGTTATTGTCGGCTCGAGCCCCGGCGACCGGGTTTCCTGAGGACTTTCCCGGTACGCGATGGACCAGGCGGGTGGGATCTTGCGAAATCCTCTGCGAGACCCTACCATATCCCTATTCTCGTTCGCCGCGCGGGCCCGCGACGACTACCCAAGCGGGTAGATTGGCGAGCGTTCCATCTCGTACTGCAAAGGAGAGAGTCACTATGGCGGTTAAGCCGATTCCAGATGGATATCACACCGTGACCCCGTACCTGATTGTGCATGAAGGGGCGAAGGCGATCGATTTCTATAAAAAGGCCTTTGGGGCGACGGAGCTGATGCGTTTCCCAGGTCCGGAAGGCAAGCTCATGCACGCCGAACTGAAGATCGGCGACTCCCCCATCATGCTCGCGGATGAGTGCCCGGAAATGGGGGCGGTCAGCGCCAAAACCGTAGGCGGAACGCCGGTGCGCATTCTGTTGTACGTGAACAGCGTGGACACGCTTTTCAAACAAGCGGTGGCAGCCGGCGCGAAAGTTGAACGACCGGTGCAGGATCAGTTTTACGGCGACCGCTCCGGGTCGGTGATCGACCCGTTCGGACACAAATGGACTCTGTCGACGCACATCGAAGACGTGTCGGTGGACGAGACGAATCGCCGGGCTGAGGTTTACAAAAAGGAACAGGGCGGCCCCCAGAAACCGACGAAGGCGAAGAAGTAGCGGGGTTGTTGGCGGTCAGGGCGTTGACTGGACGTAACCCTTGTGGACGCCCGCCCTCCTGCGCGTTCCACTGCAATGGTGGTGCGTCGCGTTGCCTTCGATGGCGGGTAGGTTGGACCGTCCCTTATGCTCCCGGTTTCCGCCCTGCCCGTTCTCCCCATGATTCCACCTGTTCGGGTTTACCCCATGATTCGTACAGCGTGGTGATGCGAGCCATCGCCTGTCGGGTACGGACGTCGTCTTCGCCCCGTGTTTCGCGCAGCCGCTGATAAGCGTCCAGCACCAATGGCTCGGCCTCATCGAATCGCCCCTGGGCGGCCAGAGCAGCGCCGAGTGCGCTGGAGGTTTCCAGCCATTCCCCAGTCGCTTGCAGTCCGGAGGCGTTCCACAGATTTACTGCTTTTTCCAAATGCGATTCCGATTCTACGGGGCGCTGCAGTTTATCGAGGAGGAAGACGCCCAACGTTTGGTGGATGCGGGCCAGGTCCGGATGCTTCGCGGCAAGCGAGCATTCCCGAATCGCCAAGACTTGACGATAGAGAGCTTCAGCTTCATCCCACTCGCCGACCGATTCCATCACGCCGGCCAGATTGAATAGAACCATCGCGACATCGGGATGCTTCGGCCCCAACAACGCCTGCCGAATTCGCAGCGCTTTGCGAAAGACTTCTTCCGCTTCGATTGGCCGATGGGTTGCCCGGTACACGTTACCGAGATTCTGCAAGCTGAGGCTGACGTCGTAATGGTCGGGTCCCAGCAATTCGGTACGCAGGGTCAGGGCCTCTTGGATGCGGCGATGGGCTTCCTCCAACCGGCCGCGATCGAAATCCAGGAGTCCCAGCGCGTTGATGCACTCCGCAACGGCCGAGTGGTTCGGACCAAAAACCTCGGTTCTCAGGGTCAGCGCGCGGCGAAGATGGTCCTCGGCCTCGTCGAACCGGCGCAACGCGCGGTAGCTGTTGCCGATGGTGATGCGCAGCGAGCCCTCGATTTCGGGTTCATCGCGCAGGGCGATGTCAATCCACGGCACGGCCTCATCCAATACTTCGCGAAGGGTGATATCCCTGTCCGGCCCGTCGGGTCGAACGGAGGCGAGGGTATCCTGGAGGAATAAATTGATGGCCCGCGCCTTGCGAGCCTCGCGCTCGGCGCGTTGGTACATGGCGGCCATCACGATGCTGAAGGCAACCAGGAAGGCGATGAAGAGAACGCCGGCGGCGACGGCGGCTTTGTATCGTCGGGCGGTTTTTCGAATGACGTACCAGCGGCTGTCGCGGCGCGCATCAATGGGTCGACCATCCAGGTAATTCTGGATGTCCCGGGCCAGCTCGAGTGCGGATTGGTAGCGGCGCTGCTTTTCCTTGGCGAGGGCTTTCAGCGTGATGGTGTCGATGTCGGCGTTCAGACGCAACGAGGGGCGGCGCCGCGCCACACCGAAGGCGGCGGCGGGTTGCGTTCTCTGACTAGGGGGCACGGGATCCCGCTCGACGATGTCTCGAATGACCTCGCCGAGGGGGGCATCGACGTCAAAGGGGAGCGTTTCCGTGAGCAGTTTGTAGAGAATGACGCCGAGAGCGTAGACGTCCGTACGCATGTCAAACAGTCGTGGATCGCCGCGGGTCTGTTCCGGCGCGGCGTAAGCGAGCGTCCCCAAAAAACCGCCCGGCTGGGTGATGGTGGCCTCCCTTTCGGTGGTGAAGGCGGCGGGCGCCAGCTTGGCCAATCCGAAATCGAGTACGCGGGGTGCTCCTTCCGCATCGACGAGGATGTTCGATGGTTTGAGGTCGCGATGAACGATGCCGTGAACGTGGGCGTGGCTCACCGCATCGCAGACCGCAATCATCATGCGGAGAATCCCATCGAGCAGCCGGGGCGGATCCCCATCTTCAGCGGCGGTTCGCGTTTGCCAGTAGACGTCGAGCGCAACGCCGTCGATCAGGGGCATCGCCAAGAAGGGGCGGCCCTCCTCGGAGACTCCGCCGTCATACACCGCGACAATACCCGGGTGCTGGAGTCGGGCGACGAGCTCGACCTCGCGTTCAAAGCGGGCGCGCTCCAGTGAATCGGCGAAACCGCCGCGGAGAGCGAGCTTCAAGGCGACGACGCGCTTAGTGGATTCCTGGACGGCCTTGTAGACCACGCCCTGCGCCCCGCGATGTATCTCTCCGAGAATTCGATAACCTCGGACGATGTCAGCAGGCGGTAGATTGCGATCCGTTTCTTGTTCGGTCAAAGCCGACGGCGGGGAGACGGCCTGGCGGATACGGTTCATCAACTGGTTGTTGATCTGGATTTCCTCTGCGATCTTGCGGCAGGCTGAACAGGAAGACAGATGTCGGGAGAGATCGCCTGCCGTTTGGCCGGTGGTCAGGAAGGTCTCCAGTTCTACGTAATTGGGACAGGGATCGTGCATGGGCAGCTAAGAGCCATTGTCTATAGGGGCTTCGTAGGCCTCCGTGAGGCCGTTGAGCAGATGTCGAAGCCGGGACAAGCATCGGTGCTTGGAAACGTAAACATCATTGAGCGATAGGCCCAGCGATTGGGCGACCTCCGTGGGACTATGCCCCTCAAGGATCAGCATTTCCAGAACCGCGATGGTGCGGGGGTCGAATTGAGTTTCCTCGCGCAATAGGTTGAAGCCGTTGCGAAGAATCGCCTGCTCGCACGCGGCATCCCAGATATGGGTGAGTCGGTGATCGTCGGGCCAGCTCAGCAGCGCGGAAAGCCCCCGAGCCTCGCGGCGCTTACGACGATTCGCGTGCAGATCATCCACGCAGTGTTTAGCGATGCCAATCAACCACGCCGACAAGCGACCTCGCTGGCGGTCGTATTTTCCGTCTCGAAAGGATCGAACGAATCGGACGAGGGCTTCCTGGGCCACGTCGGCGGCATCGTCGGGATTCAGCCCCACATGGCGGACGAAGGAGTTCACGATGGGGCGATAGCGTTCGTCGAATCTTCTCCAGGCCTCATCGTTCCGGGAGTCGGCGAGCGCTTCGAGCAGCTCAGTCGTCGTTTTGGTCAGCATGTTCAACCCGATCTTAGCAAGCTCCATCCTACCAGACTTGGTCGCTAACGCAGATGCAATCAAGCTAAGGACTAATTTTGACAGTTATGCTGCATTCTGTTTTTGTCGTTAGCTAACTATTAATGTAAGGAATTTCGGGCTTCCTGGTAAGGAAATATGGAAGGCATGCCCGCGGAGAAACCGCGTGCGTACACGCGCGGGGTCTTTGCTCAGGCGAGTCTGTTCGGGGGATTCCTATGAACCAGGGGAAGTATCATTCGCGGCGTCGGACGAGGATGATGGCCTTATCGGTGATCGGCGTAACGATTCTGGCGGCGTTCCACGATACGCCGCTATGGTCGGCGCCCGATGCCAGCGCCACGGCGGTTTGCGGCGACAACGTGTGCGCTTCGCCGGAGGACAAGTGCAATTGCCCCAACGATTGCGG
>Ga0214473_10006427_pt1 | contig 14033 bp, 10 predicted proteins | sample RVTome_7_FD_203509 | JGI IMG/M metagenome (GOLD analysis project Ga0214473, IMG submission 203509) | Soil microbial communities from uranium-contaminated site in the Upper Colorado River Basin, Wyoming, United States - RVT98D197 | ecosystem: Environmental > Terrestrial > Soil > Contaminated >... | reverse complement strand
TGCGTGACGATGGCTCCGGGAACGAAGGTCCGGCAGGAAGTCTCGAAGTCCTCCTGCTTCCGGCGGAAGTGCTCGAGGTACGCCCGGCTGCTCGGTGCGTCGGGGTCGAGCCTGCGGGCGCCCGTGACCCGGGGGCTGGTGGCCTGAAGCCCGGGAAGGCCCCCCGCGTAGCTCGCGAGCGCGTCCGCGTCGAGCTTGACCAGCACGCTGGTCATGCCCCGCCTCGAGATTCCTTTGGCCCGCAGCGAGTAGCTCGTGTCCGGCTCGAGCGGTGTCGCCTGGTAGCTCTGCGCCAGGCCGTAGCCGGGAACGGCCAGCAGACCAGTCAACAGCAACGCAACGTCGAAGCGTCGTGCACGTGTGTTCATCGGCGGCACCCCTTTCTCCTGCGTCCGCGATCGGAATCGCGAGCCGCACACGCCAGTTGGAATTCCGCTGTGCACGATCAGCGGTCGAGGTCCTTCCCGGAATCGAGCCGATCGGATCTCGCAATGCTCCGAGGGGGGGGAGACGCTCGGAAGCGACATGGGTTGAGGCCGACCGCGATCTTACCACCGGCGAAACCCTGACACCCGGCTCGCGTCGATCGGGCGCTAACCGAAGTTGCGCAGTAGACGGGGTCTGGCTGGCGTAAGTTCTGTGCGATCAGTGGGGGTCATGCTCGGGTCTGTACTACATCGGGCACGTGGACGGTGGCGGTGCCGATGCGCTCGGGGAGGTCGAGACCGAGCCGAGTGAGGATCTCCCCTTGCTGGGGATCGGGGCGGCTGACACGGCGCAGCTTCAGCTCGCGTCCGTCCAGAAGAGGCAGGACGATGTCGCCGCTTTTGATGGTGGCGAGCGAGTCGAGGACCCTGCGGGCGGTCATGTCGAGGCCCCTGGGTCTGGCGAGCCGGTCGCGCGTGCGATACATCGCATAGGCGAGGAAGCAGACGAGGACGTGTGCCTTCACACGGTGCTCGGTCTGGTGGTAGACGGGGCGGATGGAGAGGTCCTGCTTGAGGGTGCGGAAGGCGGCCTCGGCGTCGTTGAGCTGCATGTACATGGTCCACAGCTCTGGCTCTTCGTGCCCGGCGAGGTTGGTGCGTAGGAGGTAGGCACCCTCGGTGTGCCGGAGGTACTGGGCCTTCGCCTCGTCCTTTGCCCAGGAGAAGCCGAGCGAATCGCCGTCGCCTTCGACGCGGAAGCTGTAGGCGCGTGCGACGCGGGAGCACTCGAGCTTGAGGCGACCCAGCCGCTGCTGCAGCACATCGCGGTTACGGAGCCGACCGCTCTGGACGGCGAGCTCGATCCGAGCGAGCCGCTCCTCCATCCTCTGCTCGAAGCGGTCGTGGATGGCGGCTTCCTTCTTCCTGCGGTCCGTCGAGCGGCACAGGATGAAGGTGTCCTCGCTGCCGTCGGGAGACGACACACGCTTCACCTCGACTCCCTCGCGCACCCTCGTCCAGTTCTCCTCGAGAAGCTCCGCCTCCACCTTGCGCAAGAGCGTGCGCGGGGTGCCGACGAGGTATAGCCCCCCGGCTCTGCGAAGCGCCTCCAGGTTCCTCTCGCTCGACACCCCGCGGTCGAAGACCCAGATCCGCGAGGCCTTCCCGTAAAGCTGCTCCATCTTCGCCATCATCTCTTCGAGCGTCGGCGACTCGGCCTGGTTCCCGGCGAAGACTTCGTACCCGAGCGGTAGACCGCTCTTCGTCACCACCAGGCCGATCACCACCTGCGCGCAGTCGGGTCGATGATCCCGGCTGTAGCCTCGGCGTGCCTGAGGGTTCCCTTCCGCCAGACCCTCGAAGTACGTGCTCGTCAGGTCGTAGAGCAGGATGTCGAAAGGCTCCTCGAAGAGAGTCCCGATCCGCGATTTCAAATGCGCCTCGATCGCCGCCTTGTGCGGCAGCAGCTGATCCAGCGCCCGGTACAGCCGGTCCTTGTTCACCTGCTCCTCGGCCACCCCGCAGATGTCTTCGAGCGCCGTCTTCGGGTAGAACCGCTCCTCGATCGCAACTTCCGACGAGGGCGCGATCAGACGAGCCGCGGTCAGGATGAAGGCCATCACCGGCCACGGGATCTCCTCCCCGCCCCGCTCCATCCGCTCCTCGAGCAGCTGGTCCAGCCCCAGAAGCCGCCACAGCTGCCGCGCGAGAGACACCTCGCCGAAGTCTCGTGGTCGCTCCCACCTGACCCGATCCAGAACCACCTGAACGACACGCTCGCCCCTCGGCACGACCGGCGCGTCGCTGGCAAACAACTCGAGCTGGCTCTCCAGACCCTCGCCGTTGAAGACAGCGATTGATCTGCGCCACGCCGACTCCCCAGAGCCGTTCAGCTCGCCCAGATATGCCAGCGTCCGGTGCTGCGGACCCCGCGATGTCCGCACCGACTCGACCAGCGAGTAGTAGCGGTGGTCCTTACCGTCCTTGCTTCGCTCGTGGACCTTGAGAAACACGCAGGCCAAGACTGCTCGCGCCATGGCCCACGAAACAAGAGGGTAGGTCTGTACTACACGCCCTTTTCGAAACCCCGACTCAACACACAGGCCTACTTACACGTCACCAGGAGCCCGAAAAAGGTCGTTTCGGGGGGTCAACTGCGCAAGATCGGCTAAGGCGTAAGCGGTTCTGCGCCAGCCGCCCGAGCTCGGAGGCGCTCACCGCACGGTCTAGTCCGGCTGGGTCTGGAACGTCAGGCGAAACGCGGCGATCGACGCGACGACGCTCTGCGTCAGGTGCTGCTTGGCCCGGATCTTACCGGTGTCGTCCTCTTCGATGGTTCCTCGTCCCGTGAGGACCGCCACAACCTGTCCTCTTTGGTCGAACAGCTCGAGCCGAACATCCACCGCCTGGTCTTCGCCCTCCTGGCAGTGTCCTTGAACTTCCGCCTGCAGCTCGGCGTTCTTCGGCACGAACTTGAATATCACGGTGTCAAGAGTCACGAGCGACTGCGTCGCGGCGACGAGCGCGATCCGAGCGCCCAGCACGAAGGGAATGCCGGGCGGCCTATCCGGAGCAGCCGGTCGTGTTTGCGTGGGCTCGGGGACCGGAGGCGCACTTTCGGGCCGCGCGGCCGAGGCATCGACGGACGGCCCGGTCGCCCGGACTGCACCGGGGGTGGGCCGGGAAGGAGGCGCATCGGTCCGCTGCTCGCTCTTTGGGGCCTCCGCCACGCGCGGGCGCAGGACCGAGGGATCTGTCGCGGCCGGGGAGGCCTCCGGCACAGAGGCGGCTCCCGGCTTGGCGGATGGCGGGCGCGCGGCGAGCGACTGCGGCGGAGCGATCGGAGTTTCGCGTGTCGTCAGAGTCACCGGCACTGGCCCGGGCGCCTCGAACGCTGGGCGCACCACCCCCCACAGCACCCAGGCCGCGACCGCGAGGACTGCCGCGCCCAGCACCGCACCGACGATCCACGGCGCCGGGGACGAGCCGGACCGGACGCGCACCGCCCCCGCCGCCCCACCTCGTCCCGAGGTCGGCCGGCCCGGTGCCGGCGGGGCGCGGCTGACGACGGTCGGGGCGACGAGAGTCGTCGGTGTGCGAATCGTGGCGGTCTCGACGGCGTGCTGCAGGCCGTCGATGAAGGCCCTCGCCGTCGGCCAGCGATCGCCGGGGGCCTTCGCCAGTGCCTTCAGGAGTACGCGAGCGAGGGGCTCGGGCACCTCCGAAACGGGCGGCAACGGGATCGGGTCGCGCACGTGTTTCATGAGCACGGCCAGCGGGGTGTCGGCGGTGAAGGGCACGCGGCCGGTCAGGCACTCATAGGCCACGACGCCCAGGCTGTAGATGTCCGCCCGGTGATCCAGCGCGGAGCCGAGCGCCTGCTCGGGCGCCATGTACTGGGGCGTACCGGTGATCATCCCGGTCTGTGTGAGTCCGGGTGCGCCCTCGACCATCTTCGCGATGCCGAAGTCGGCGAGATAGACGTGCTCGTGCTCGTCGATCAGGATGTTCTGCGGCTTCACGTCCCGATGGATCACGCCTGCCGCGTGCGCGTAGTCGAGGGCGCTCGCGACGCCGCGGAGTATCTCGAGCGACCGGGCGTGCGGGAGCCGGCCCCCGGACTTGAGGCGGGAGGACAGCGAGCCCCCGGAGAGGAGTCGCATGGACATCCACGGCATGCCCTGGTCGATGCCGTAGGCGTAGATCGGGATGATGTGCGGGTGCTCGAGCCTGGCGATCACTTGAGCTTCGCGCCGAAAGCGCTCCGCGAAGGTGGGGTCGTGCAGGTACTCGGGTGGAAGCACCTTGACGGCCACGGACCGCTCGAGGCCTGGCTCGAATGCCTTGTAGACCGAGGCCATCCCGCCCCGACCGAGCGGGCCGAGGATCCGGAACGGCCCGAGATTCGAACCGTCGCTGATCATCACCGGCCGCCTGATACGCGGGGGATCCTAGCACGCGCCTGCCCGGCCGCGCCCTGGGGCACGCCTGCGTGCCCGATCACGCCGCCCGACCGAAGTCAGGCCGCAGGCGGCGCAGCTGCCTGAGCGGGAAGGCGCTCAGGACGCGCGGAAGGAAGCGCCAGTGAGGCGGCGCGACACGCATGCCGGAGAGCACGCCGTTCATGACTCGTTGCAGCTTCGCGTCCTCCTCGGCGGCGTGGACGATGTTGGCTCGCCGAGCGACCGCGCGATGGATCCGATCGGCGAGCCAGCGCTCGTCCACGTCGCGGGAGAAGTAGAAGCGGGGTTCGACGAGGTCGTCGTCCGGGCCGATCTGTCCCTCGGCTCGCGCGATCCGCGCCACCTCGGTGCCCGGCAGCACGCGCACGCCTGCGAACACGATGGCGAGGCAGCCCTCCCAGTCGAGCGAGCGCTCGGCGAAGGCGAGGGTCTCCTCGACCGTCGCCTCGGTCTCGCCCGGAGCGCCGAGCATGAAGAACCAGAGGCTGACCATCCCCGAGGCGCGGGCCGCCTCGATCGTCGCCTGGACGTGGTCCACCGAGAATCCCTTGCCCAGGCGCTCGAGCATGGCGTCGGACCCGGACTCGGCGCTCACCATGAACGAGTTGAAGCCCGCTCGCTTCATCACCCTGAAGAGCTCGGGCGAAGTGCCGAGCGGGTTCACGCCCTGCGCCGTGAGAGCCGCCCGTCCTCCGCGTCGCGCGATCTCCTCGCAGACGGCGAGGGCGTGCTCGACCGGCAGGTTGAAGGTGGAATCCACGAACTCGAATGTGCGCGGACTGTGCTCGCGCCGGACACGCTCCATCTCGTCGACCACGTCGCCCGGAGGGCGGAGGCGATAGCGGGCGCCCTCGATGGCGCCGTACAGGCAGTAATTGCAGGGGAGCGGGCACCCGCGCTTCGTCTGGATCGCCCAGGTGCTGCCGATCCGCTCGTAGGGTTTCCAGTCGAGCCACCGCTCCATCCCCGAGCCCCCGAAACGCTCAGCGTGGGTCTGCGGGTTCGTGATCAGGTCCCCGCCTCGCCGGTGAACGAGCCCCGGGATCTGGTCGACGGCACGGCGGCCCTGGACGGCTTCGAGAAACGCGACGAAAGAACCCTCCCCCTCGCCGATCACGGCGAAGTCCGCGTCGAGCCGTCTCAACGCGCTGGCCCCGGCAATCGAGACCGCCGGGCCGCCGAGCACGACCGGCACGCGAGTGTGTTCGCGTACCGTCGCGAGGAGAGGCGCGAGGGCAGTGAACTGACTGCGGGCCCGCTGGCGAATGAGGTTGTCGAGGTTCCGGACCGAGAAGCCGACGACGTCGGGCCGGAACTCCCGTGTAGCTCTCGCGAGCTGCTGCTGCGGATGGCGCGCGAGCTGGAGGTCGAGGAGGCGGACCTCGTGTCCGGCATCCGCTGCCGCGGTCGCAACGTAGCCCACGCCCACCGGCGGTGGCGGAAGGAGGTCGCGGCAGCGATTGGTGCTCACCAGGAGTGCCCGCATACGCTGGCGCAATCTACCACCGTCGCTCGAGTGCGTGGGGCGTTCGTCGGATGGTAGGATCGCCGACCAATGAACGATGAGTCGAACACCCTGAAGGTCGCGATCCTGGGCGGCGGGCCCTCCGGCTGCGCGCTCGGCATCCTGCTGCGAAGGCTGGGCGTGGAGGTGACGCTCTTCGAGGACGGGCGTCGCCCACCGCTGGTGGTGGGAGAGTCCCTGATCCCGGCCGTCATCCCCAGCTTGCGCCGGCTGGGCGTGGAGCAGCGGACGGCAGCCATCAGCATGTACAAGCCCGGCGCCACGTTCTCGTGGTCCCGGAGGCGCGCTTCGCCTTCGTGTTCTCGTGCTACGCCCCGACCGTCACGGGGTACGCGTACAACATCCCGCGGCCGGCCTTTGACGAGATGCTGCTGCAGACCGCCCTGGAAGCGGGGGTCGACCGCGTTCACGGCCACGCTCGTCTCGAGGCGTCGCCCGACAGCCAGGCGCCCGAGCTGCGGCTTCACGCGGAGTCGGTCGCGCTCGCAACGTCCCTCGCTGGACGACAGCCGGATCTCATCGTGGACGCGACCGGCCGCACGCGTCAGTCGGCCCGGGTGCTGGGCATCCGCGCCCTCCTCGGGCCGCGCAACGACCTTGCGCACTTCGCTCATTTCGAAGACGCCCACTGGCCCGAGGAGGAGCCGGCGGGGCAGGTGCTGATCGCCCGCCTGCGGGCGGGCTGGTGCTGGCGCATTCCGCTGCCCGGGTGCCTCTCGGCGGGAATCGTGGTCGCCCGCGACCACGCCGAGCGTCTGGGCGCGACGCCGGAAGAGCGACTCGAGCGCGCAATCGCGGGAGAGGCCGTGCTCAAAGCCACGCTCGAGGGGGCGCGGCGGGTCACGCCGGTCGTGACCTACTCGAACTACCAGCTCATCTCCGAGCGCGGCTACGGGCCGGGCTGGGTGGCGGTGGGCGACGCATTCGGGTTCGTGGACCCCATGCTCTCTCCCGGCGTCTGTCTCGCGCTGCGGTCCGCCGAGCGCGTGGCCGACGCACTGGCGCCGCTCGTCTCCGGTCGCGCGGCGGCGCGGCGCGAGCTTCTCCACGGCAGGCCCGAGCGGGTCTTCGCGCCCTACGCCCGGTCGTTCCGCCAGGACCTTTCCGCCTGGATGGACCTGGTGGCCTACCTGTACGACGGCCGGCTCGCCGCGCTCATGCGCTCGGGGTCGGACATGCTGGCGCGGGCGGACGGGGTTTTCGCGAGAGCCCTGGAGCGCCACATCGCCCGCAACGTGGCGTTGCAGGCCAGCGGCGTGTGGACCAGCGCGCCCTACTCGCGCGGCCTGCTTCGCTTCATGTCCCGCCACGGACTGCGGGGCTTCGAGCCCGCCGAGCTGGCCGTCCGGTAGTCCGGCGGCCGGCCGCGTTGCGACGCCGAGGGGCTCCGGTATACTCGGGCCGCCAGACGGGCAGCCGACCTCATCCATGCACACATCTCTCGACTACGACGTGGTTGTCGTCGGTGGCGGTCCGGGCGGCAGCTCCGCTGCGACGACGCTAGGCCGCCGCGGCCGCAGGGTCCTGCTGCTCGAGCGCGACCGCTTCCCGCGCTTCCACATCGGCGAGTCGCAGCTGCCGGGCCTCAACGGCATCCTCGAGCAGCTCGGCGCGAGCGGGTGCATTTCGGCCGAGGGCTTCGTGCAGAAGTGGGGAGCCAGCTTCACCAGCAGCGACGCCCGCTTCGACCAGTACGCCGACTTTGCGCGCGCCGCCGAGACGCCCACGCCGCAGACCGTGCAGGTGCCCCGCGATCGCTTCGACCGCGCGCTGCTCAAGCACTCCCGGCGCTGCGGCGTCGAGGTGGCCGAGGGGGCCCGGGCCGACACGGCCGAGTTCGATCCCGAGGGTGTCACGCTGCGCTACGTCTCCGAAGGCGGCGGCGAGCGCTCGGTGCGCGCCGCGGCGGTCGTCGACGCGTCGGGTCGATCCGGCTTCCTGGCGAAGCGATTCGGCCGGCGCGAGATCGACCCGGTGCTGCGCAACGTCGCCGTGCACGCGCAGTTCGAGGGAGTGCCCCGTCGCGACGGACGCCGGGCGGGCGACATCCAGATGGTGACGCGGCCGGACAAGGGCTGGTTCTGGTTCATTCCGATCTCGGAGACGGTCATGAGCGTCGGTGCCGTCGTCCCGAAGGCGGTCCATGACGCCCGGCCCAGGTCCAGCCCGGAAGAGAGCCTGGCCGCGTACGTCGCCGAGACACCCGCGGCGGCCGAGCTGATGAAGAGCGCGCGGCCCGTTTCGCCCGGCCGCTTCGATGCCGACTATTCGTACCTCGCCTCCGAGCACGCGGGCGACCGCTGGCTGCTGGTGGGCGACTCCGGCGCCTTCCTCGACCCGATCTTCTCGACCGGCGTGCTGATGGCCATGCAGTCGGGGATCGAGGCGGGGGAGGCCCTCCACGCGGGTCTCGTCGCCGGGGATCTGTCGCGGCGGACGTTCGCCGCCTACGAGCGCACGGTGCGTGACCGGTATCGCCACTTCCGCAGGTTCGCGTGCGGTTTCTACGACCCCGCGTTTCGCGACCTCTTCTTCTCCCGAACCAGCCGGTGGGGGATCTACGAGGCCGTGTTGTCCGTGCTGGCAGGGAACTGGCGGCCTTCGCCGCTCAATCGAATCCGCCTGGCGGCGTTCTTCGTGCTCATGGCCGTGCAGCGCCGGGTGGCTCTCGCCCCCCGTGTCCACAGCGAGGCATGGACCGGGAGATAGGAGGGACCCGTGGCCTCGGAGCCCGGACCCGACGCGGCGTGGCGACGACGGTTCCCGATCGCGGAGGGGCACGCGGGCTTCGACGGGCACTTTCCCGGCGAGCCCATCCTCCCTGGAATCGTGCAGCTCGCCCTGCTTCTCGACGCGCTCCGGGACCGGCTCGGCCCCGACGTGTATCTCGCGGCAATCCCCTCGCTGCGCTGGAGGTCCGTCGTGCGACCCGGCGCCGAGCTCGATCTGACCGCGCGGGGCCCGTCGGAGGACGGCCGCGTCAGCTTCGAGATCCGCGCGGGCGACACGCTCGTTTCCAGCGGCACCGCCGTGGTGCTGAGGGCCGGCCCCTGACCGCCGTGTGGCCCCCGGTCGCGAGCCTCGTGCCTCACCGGGGCCGCGCGATTCTGGTCGAGGACATCGTCGCGCTGCTCGAGGACGGAATCGAGTGCCGCGGGCGGATTCCTCCGGACGCCGCACTGGCGCGCGACGGCTGGGTCCCGAGCTTCGTCGCTCTCGAGCTGGCCGCGCAGGCAGCCGCGGTGCTGGAGGCGCTCCGGCGGCGCGGGGACGCAGGGGCCACGGCCTTACCGCGGACCGGCTACCTCGTCAGCCTGCGCGGCGTCGTGATGGAACAGCCCGAGATCCCCGTGGGCGCGCCCCTTTCGGTCTCCCTCAAGTCTTCGGGGCAGGCTGGCGGCCTCGGCCTTTACGAGGCGGTCGTGGCGTGCGAAGGGCTCGTGTGCGTGCGCGGCGTCGTGGGCACCTTCTCGCCGCCCGCCCCGCCTCCCGACGCGAGGCAAGGGTCGTGACCGCCGAGGCGCTCGTGGAGGCGACCGGGCTCGAGCGGCGCTACCGCCTCGGGCGGATCGACGTGCCTGCGCTGCGCGGCGTGGACTTCCGTCTCGAGCGCGGGGAGTCCGTCGTCGTGGCCGGACCGTCCGGGAGCGGCAAGAGCACGCTCCTCAACCTGCTCGGCTGCCTCGACGAGCCGGACGCCGGCCGCGTCTCGTTCGAGGGACGCGATCTTTCTCGGGCCACGGCGGCGGAGAAGACGCGGCTGCGCCGTCGCCGGCTCGGCTTCGTGTTCCAGTCGTTTCACCTGATCCCGGTGCTTTCGGCCCTCGAGAACGTCGACTACCCGCTCCTGATCGACGGCGTCTCCAGGCCGATTCGCCGCGCGCGCGCCGAGGCGGCCCTCGCGGCCGTCGGCCTCGCAGACCGGCTCGGGCACAGGCCCGACCAGCTGTCCGGGGGCGAGCGGCAGCGAGTGGCGATCGCACGTGCCCTCGTCCACGATCCCGTTCTCGTCTTCGCGGACGAGCCCACCGCCAACCTCGATTCCCGCACCGGGGGGGCGGTCGTGGAGCTTCTTTCGAAGCTGAATACCGAGCGCGGGGTCTCGTTCGTCCTCGCGACGCACGACCCGGCGATCATGGAGCGTGCGGCCCGCATCGTGCGCCTCGCCGACGGCCGGATCGCAGACGACACGACCCGGTGACGCCGATGCTCGCGCTGATTGCCTTGCGGAACCTGGCGCGCAATCGACGGCGGACCGCGCTCGCCCTGCTCGTCGTGGCCGCCGGGGCTGCGTCCTTGCTGTTGACCGCGGGCTTTGTGCGTCACTCGTTCAACGGCCTGGGCGAGGCGTTCATTCGAGGCGGTCTCGGCCACCTGGAAGTGATACCCGCGTCGCGTTTGTCGGCGGAAGACGGCCCCGACCGCGTGGGGCCGCCGGCGTTCTCCGACTGGGCCGAGGCGCGTCGCTCGATCGAAGCGATGCCGCACGTCCTGGGTGCCTCCGGGGCGATCGTGCTGCACGGGCTCGTGGGGAAGGACGAGCGCTCGCTGCCCTTCATCGGTGCAGGCCTCGAGCCCGATCGCGAGCGCCGCATGGGTTTGCAGGTGCGCGTACGTGGCGGGCGTCTGCTGAGCGAGGCGCCAGCGGCCGAGGGTGAAGACGAGGCGCTCCTGGGCCTGGGCCTGGCGCGGCAGCTGGGGGCGAGAGAGGGAGAGCTGGTCACGTTGACGGCACTCGCCTCGGACGGCACGCTCAACGCGCTCGACGTGCGAGTCGTGGGGCTCGTGACGACGGGCGTACAGGACCTCGACTCACGTTTCCTGCGCGTGCAGCTCCTGACCGCGCAACGCCTGCTCGCGACCGAGGCCGTCACGTCGATCATCGTCATGCTGGATGCCACGGACGAGACTCGGCCGGCCGCCGCCGAGATCGCTCGTCAGCTCCAGGCCCACGAGCCCCGGGTGGCCGTGGCCGACTGGGAGGCGCGAGCCCCGTTCTACGGGCAGGTGCGCAGGCTGTACGCGGGGATCTTCGGCTTCCTGGGGACAATCGTGCTCGTGCTCGTCACGCTCTCGTCCTCGAACACGCTGCTGATGACCGTGATGGAGAGGGTGCGCGAGATCGGCGCGCTGCTCGCCATCGGGACGAGCGGCGGACAGGTGGTTCGAATGATCGTGTTCGAGGCCGCCTGGCTGGGGCTGCTGGGCGGAGTGCTGGGAGGCGCGATCGGCGTCGCCGCCATGTCCGCGATCCACGCGCTCGGCATCCAGACGCCCCCGCCCCCCGGCGCCGTCGAGCCCATGGAGCTCCGGCTCGAGATCCTCCCCGCGGACCTGCTATGGGTCTCGGTCGTGATGGTGCTCGTCCTCGCGCTGGCCGCCCTGCTGCCGGCGCTGCGGGTCTTGCGCCTGCGCATCGCCGAGGCGCTCGTCCACCTGTAGCTATCGCTCGTCCCCGCGGGTGCGCAGCAGCTTGCCCCCCGCAGTCCTGGGCAAGCCTGCCACGGCGCGAAACTCGGCGGGCACCATGAACGCGGTGAGGGCCCGGGCGCAGTGGGACCGCAGAGCGTCGCTGTCCAGGACGGCTCCGTCGGCGAGGACCACCTCCGCGCAGGGGACTTCGCCCAGGTGGGCATGGGGCCGCCCGAACACGCGGGACTCGCCGACGGAGGGGTGCCGGTTCAGCACCTCTTCCACCTCCTCCGGGAAGAGCTTCAGGCCGGCCACGACGATGACCGAGTTGCGCCTCCCGAGAAGGGTCAACGCGCCGGAATCGTCCAGGACACCGACGTCGTCGGTCCGGAAGAAGCCGTTCTCAAGCACCGACTCGAGGCTGCGCCACGGGCGGTAGTAGCCCGAGAAGAGGCCGGGCCCCCTCACGAACACCTCTCCGGGCTGCCCGGGGCCGAGCGCGCGGCCGGCGCCGTCGTGGACGGCCACTTCGTAGCCGGGGACGGCGCGCCCGACCGCGCCGGGGCCCATGCCGTCGGCTCGCGTGTTGATGCAGGGCAGGCCCGCCTCGATGATGCCGTAGGCCTGACCCAGCGGCAGGCCCCAGGCTTCCTCGAAACGGCGGGCCACCTCGGCGGGAAGCGCGGTCGTGGTGGAGATGGCGACGCGGAGGTGCGCGGGCCGCCCGCTCGGCGATCCGACGGAGGCAAGCCGCTGAAAGTGCAGCGGCGAGGCGTAGACGAGCGTCGCGTCTTCGCTGTGCAGCGCTCGTGCCACGGTGGCTGGAAGGCCGTCGGGGCACAGGACGACGTGAGCTCCGGCTGCCACGTAGGATGTGAGGGTCGCGGCGAAGTGATAGGCCAGCGGCAGGACCCAGAGCACCCGGTCCTCCGGCCCGAGAGCCAGAACGCGGGTGGCGGCCTCGGCCCGGGCCCAGGTGGCCTCATGGGAGAGGATCACGCCCTTACAGGCGGCCGTGGTGCCGGAAGTGAAGCGGATGAACGCCGGGTTGAGCGACGCGAACCCTTCCGGGGCGGCCCGGTCGCGGGCGGTCCAGTGGAACGTGTACCCGGCGCAGGCGCCGTCCGTGAGACGAGCGCCGGCGGGTCCGAGCGGCTCCTGGACGGCAGCAGCGGAGGGCCAGGCCAGGCAGGCGTTGACGCGGATGTCGTCGAGGAGGGTGCGCACCTCGGGAACGGCGAGTCCGGGCGCCAGGGGCGTCAGACAGCCGCCCGCCGCCAGGATGCCGAAGGCGGCGGGCACATACGCGAGGCCGTTCCCGGCGAGCAGGCCGACCCGCTGGCCGGCTTCGATCCCCTGGCCGCGCAGGAACTCGGCCACGCGCACCGATTCGTCGCGCAGCTCGGCGTAGCTCAGCCGGCCGCCGCCCTTCAGGTCCGTGATCGCGGGGCTGCCTGGCTGTCGCCGGGCCGTGGCTTCGACGAGCTCGAAGAGGTTCAAGTCAGGCCTCCGCCGCGGCCTTGGCGGCGGCGCGTCCGGCCGCCTCGCCCGTGGCGAGCGCCGTTCCGATGACCCGTGCCGAGCCCAGGGCCTCGTGCGTCGCGCTCAGGCACCGGCCGGCGGCGAACAGGTTGTCGAAGCCGCTGGCCGCGAGGCACCGCAGGGGGATGTCGTAGGTCGCTCCGTCCTCGAGGTGCTCGTAGCTCGCGCCGCGGCGGCCCTCTTCCCACAACTCGATGGGCCATGCCCCGCGCGCCGAGGCGTCGTCGAAGGACCGCGCGCCGAGGACGTCCGCGCGGGTGAGCCGGTAGCGCCCGGCGAGCGTGCCGCTCTCGCGGCGTCCCACCTGCGGCGCGACGTGGGAGAGGAACGCCCGGGAGAAGGCCGGCTCCTCACGTTCGAGGAACGACACGATCTCGGCGATCCGGCGCCGGCCTTCGACGGCCGCGCGGGTCACGCCGTCCGCTCCCGGGCCCGGAGGCAGGTCCGAGAGCGTGAGCTTGAGAACGAGCTCGCCCGGATGGCTCGAGGGCCGGAAGACGAGGTTCGACGAGCCCGGGGGCAGGCGCTGGGCCTCTTCGGCGGCCGCCAGCGCACGCAGCACGGAGAGGCGGCGCGCGCCGCGCAGCCCCTCGGTGTCCACGTGCTGCAGCACGAAGACGAGGGCCGGCGACTGACGAGCCTCGCCCGCTGCGGCTGCCGCGGTGGCGCCCACCGAGCGTGCGAGGGCGCCGTCGCCCGTGCAGTCCACGACCGCCGCGGGCTCCAGGTCGACAGGCCCGTCGGGGCCGGCGAGCCGCAACGCCACCACCCGGCGTCCGCTCGTCTCGGCGCCGACGAGGTGCGTGCGGAGGTGGAGCTCCACGCCGGCCTCGTCGGCCACGAGACGATCGGCGAGCCAGGCGAAGGCGAATGGTGCGTAGGGCAGGACGTAGACCCGGCCCTGCCGCACCGGGCCGCCGCAACCGGGCAGCGCGGCGAGCCGCTCGCCGAAGGACCGCGAGAAGCCGTCGTTCGCCGGCTCCGGCTCTCCCGCCGGCTGGGTGACGTAGAGGCCGCAGATGGTGCCCACCATCCCCGCGGTGGCGTTGCCGCCGAGCATGTCCTGGTGCTCGATCAGGACCGTCCGCGCCCCCGTGGCGGCGGCGGCCACGGCCGCCGCGATTCCGGCCGCCCCGCCGCCGACGACCGTCACGTCGGCCTTCA
>Ga0214473_10006426_pt1 | contig 14035 bp, 9 predicted proteins | sample RVTome_7_FD_203509 | JGI IMG/M metagenome (GOLD analysis project Ga0214473, IMG submission 203509) | Soil microbial communities from uranium-contaminated site in the Upper Colorado River Basin, Wyoming, United States - RVT98D197 | ecosystem: Environmental > Terrestrial > Soil > Contaminated >... | reverse complement strand
CTGTCTTGCGTATAGGCGGCATTGCACCCCACCTGCGCGTTTGGCCAATTCATGACGCAATCGGTCCGCTGGTCGATCTCGGTGAAGGTCGACTGCCGAGCGGAGAACCAGTCGTGCGTTTTTTGGATCGCAACGAAGGCGTTCACCTGGGGGGTGGCCAGCGTGTTGGGCCAGTCCGGCGGAGCCGGCGGATGATTCAAGACGAGTTCCACCTCGGTCTGGGATTCCAGCGCGACAGCGTCCTCCACCGGCTCTCCGAGGCTGTACTCTTCGTCAATGACCACTTGAACCCACTCGCCCACCAGGCGGCTCTGGACGCCCACCGCCCCGGTGAGGTCGGTGAATTCCGCCAGACCCGTCGCGTCCGCGTAGGCCTCGTCCACCACTTCGTCCTGGTCGTTCACCGCCTCGACCAGCACGCCGGACATGGGCATCTCCACCGGGAAGCTCCCCTCGTCGTTGGGGTTGTCAGCTCCGCAGCACGGAAAGGCGCACTCCGGATAGTCCGGATCGTTGGGCAGGCAGCAGCAGTCCGGCTCGCCTGACGGACAGCAGGCCGGCCAGCCCGGCTGCTCGGGGTGACAGCACGGTGTCGAGTACCCCGTTACGGTCACGGACACGTCGGCGTTGACGATGAGGTTGTGGACCCCGACGATGGCTTCACTCGTCGTGTCCACGAAGAACAGGTAGCCCTCGTCATCGTCGTTCCCCCGGAAGCGCCAGGTACGGTGCACCGCGCCCTCATCGGTCTCGTAAACCACCTTGTCCGGCGTAGAGAACACGGTGAGATGCTCGAACGGCGGGGCAGCCTCGACAATGTCCACGGCCTCCGTGGCGCTGATTTCGTTCTCGGAACGAAGACCCCCCTCCGGTTGCCCCACCAGGTTGATGTTGATGAAACCGATTGTGTCCGGCCGTGCCGGCTGCTCCGCCGCCAGCAGCACAGGGATCGTCACCAGGCCGGTCACCACGTTGAGGTCGTCGATCGTCTGTCGGTAACGGAACACTTTGAAACGTCCGTCGCCGCTGACGATCGAGTCGTAGAACACAAGCTCCACGTCGGGTACGCCCAGAGCGTCCTTGTGTCCGCTTTTCCCGTTGAACGAGTCCACGAAGAGCCAGTCGTCGAGGAAGTCGGCCACGTCCTTGGGCGGGACGCCGTCGTTTTCCGCGATCGGGACGCCGTAGAAGGCGACGACCTTCTCCTGTTGGATCAGGGCCTGCAGGCCGGGGTGGTCATCGAGCAGCGTCAGGGTGTCTTCGGTAAACGGCGGCGCCGCCGCCGCCCACAGCGGGCACAGAAGAACGAGCGCGGGGATTGGGATGAGCTTACGTGGTGGTGACATGACAGGATACCTCCTTACGGACGGGCGGCGCACCGCTCGTCCAAAACGTGAGACGGAAACCTGTACAGACAACGCCTTCCCTTGCGGCGCTCAGCTTGACGTGCTCCATCACTCGCGCCTCGGTTCTCCCCGCATTACCTCGGGGCGCCCGGCGCACGTGACGGCGGAAACGCCGTGGTTCGAAGAAGCGAGAATCGGCCCGCAATTCTCGGACCAATCGGATTCCAAACGCCGATCCGCGGCGTTGCCATGCCCCTCCTGGTCATATAGGTACCATTCCTAACCTTCACCCGCGGCGCGACTTACGACAGGTCGGTTGATGGACACCGATTGAACGAAAAACTGTCCAGCGTCTGCGGACGCCTACTCGTCCAGACTGGGTGATTTGACCCACCGCCGACTTCGGTGGCTCATTGCTCCTCAGGGAAAACCCTGATATCTCTGCGCAGTTTCCCGGCGTGCTTCGGACAATTGCGATTCCCGGCTGCTCCGGCAGTGCCGACCGTTCTTCGGCGGAGTTCAAAAGCCACGGACGAAGGGCCTCTACCTGGCCACGTGGGACGTAAACCGCGACTCGGCAAGGACTTACGATCACCGCAGATTGTCGAAGAAAAGGGCGGATCGGGTGCCGCCACGTCCCGATGGACTTGCGCGGCGCCACCGGACGGTTAACCGGCACAGCATTTGCTCGAGCGAAGGTGCCGAGAGGGGCTTGAACCTCGTCCGCGGTTCGTGTATCATGGCTACAGTCGCCCGCGGGTCGATGCCACCCGACGAATCGGGCAAGGAGGTGCGCGATGTCGCCCACCCGTTGCGTGAAATGCCCCACCGGGCGCTTGTTATTGGGCGCCCTGCTTGCAGCGATCGCCGACCTCTGCCCCGCCGATGAACTGCTCTTCCGCTACGAAGCTGACGTGCATCCCGCTGTGGTAGCGAGTGGATCCAATCCGTGCGAGCCGCCTACGTGCTTGGATTCGGTCGAAAACGGCCACTACGTCATCCGCTGGCCGAGTGGTGGAGGTGACAGGTTCGCCCACGGATTCGACGTCGCCCGCTTTCCGGCCCCCCCACCCCCTTCACTGTGGGCGGAATGGCGCTTCCGCTCCAACCGCCCGATGTCGCCCTTCTGCTTCAACTGCGACGGGCAGTTTCTCGTCCAGTACCGCGGGACCGACGAGATCGTCAACATGTACGGCGACACCACCGTCGACGAGAGCGGCGGCATCTACGTGACCAGCCATTCGCTCAACGAGTTCCGCACCTACCGCTACGAAAGCGCCGACGGCACGCATTTCCGCATCTCCGTTGACGGCTTCGTCTACTACGAGCGGGACGAGTTCAACAACTTCGTCACGCACGTCGTTTCCCTGCGGGGTAGGGGCGGCTCCAGTGCCGACGCGATCCCCAACGCCGAGAACGCCTGGGACTTCGTGCGCTACGGAACGCTATCCAGCGGGGAGCGGCTGGTCTCCTCCGACCCGGCGAGCGGATTCGTCGATCCCCAGCAGTACCCCGGCCTCGACCGCTTCGTCGTGACCTTCGACACGCCGTGCTACGTGTACCCCGCGGACATCACCGTCCAGGTCACCGGCGGGGGGCCTGCCCCGGTGGTCACCAAGACCCGCCGGCTGGACAACGACGAGCCCACCCGCCTGGAGATCTTCGTCGAACCGCCCATGCCCCTTGGCGAAACCACCACCTTCATCCTCGACACCGGCCTCACCCCCCCGGAGACCAACACCGTCTCCTTCACCCTCGCCCCGGCCCCCATCATCCCCGCGACCTCCCACTGGGGCCTGCTCGTCCTCACCCTCCTTGGCCTCACCGCGGGTACAATGATCGCCCGCGCGTCATTACGACATCTTCGCTAACAATCGAGTCGCAGAACTCAAGCTCCACATCGGGCACGCCCAGGGCCTCCTTGTGCCCGCTTTTCCCGTTGAACGAGTCCACGAATTGCCAGTCGTCGACGAAGTCGCCTACGCTCTTGGCTGGCGTGCCGTCGTTCCCAGCGAAAGGTACGCCGTACAGGGCGACAACCTTGTCTCCCTGAATGAGCGCCTGGAGTCCGGGATGCTCCTCTAGGAGTTGCAGCGTGTCGTCGCTCACCGGGCTCACCCCTTGGGCCCACAGCAGCCTGGACGCCAGAACAAAACACAAAATTGCAACGGTTGGTCGCGCGGACATGATGAGTGACCTCCTCCATGTGCATGGGCAGCCCAGCACCCGCGCAAGGTGTGAAACGGGAACGGATACAGACTCGCACTTATCGCGCGGCGCCCGTCGTGACATGCGCCCTCACCCGCGCCCTGGTCTCCCCCGCACGATTTCGGGGTGCCCGGCACACGTGACGGCAAGGACACCGTTATCGGAGTTAAGTATAACACGGGAACTTCCGGAAGGCAAACAGGTCAACGTAGAGCTTCCGCGCCCAGAGGGCGCGCTCCTGGGGCTCCCACCGGCGGGGGCGCGTTTCGGGGTCGGGGGGCGCCAGCAGCATCGCTCCGCATGTACCGTAAGGTTTGACCGCTGAATAACTTACGACGCGTTCCTACAGAGGCGACGCCTGCGGCCACGGCGGGCAATCCGGCATCAGCCGACGCGGGGGAGAACCGACCGCCCGGGTGCTCTTGCACCCTGGGTCGAGAATAGTGTAGGCTTTCGGCTTAGGCTCCAGCCGCGGGTCTCGCCGCCGCGGCCTTTGAGGAGGTGCAACATGTCAGACCGCCGCCTGGCCGCTTGGCTTCCGCTCTTTGTGGCTTCGATCGTGGGTGCTCGGGCGGGGTCGGTTGCCTGCGCCGACGAGGTTCTCTTCGCGTACGAGTGCGACGTGCACCCTACGGAACTGGCGGATGGCTCTAATCCATGCGCACCGCCGTATTGCTTTGATTCGCTGGAGAACGGGCATTACGTGCTCCGTTGGCCTGACTTGGGCGTCTTTCTCGGCTATCAATTCGACATCGCCCGCTACCCCACGCCCCCCCCCCTTCGCTCTGGGTCGAGTGGCGCTTCCGCTCGAACCGCCCGAAATCGCGGATCCGCTTCGATACCGACGGGCAGTTCCTGGTTCAGTACCGGGGCACCGATGAGATCGTCAACATGTACGGAGACGCCACCATCGACCAGAGCGGCGGAATCGTCGTCTCAGGCCACCCGCTCAACGAGTTCCGGACCTACCGCTACGAGAGCCCGGATGGTACGCATTACCGCGTCTCGGTAGATGGGCACGTCTTCCTCGAACGGGACGAGTTCAACATCTTCTCGACCCACGTTGTTTCCATGCGAGGGCAAGGTGGTTCCTCGGCGGATTTTATCCCCAATGCGGAGAACGCCTGGGACTTTGTCCGCTATGGCACCCTCTCCAGCGGCGAGCGGCTGGTCGCCTCCGACCCGCCGAGCGGATTCGTCGACCCGCAGCAGTACCCGGGCTTCGACCGGTTCGTGGTGACGTTCGTCAGCCCCTGCTACGTATACGCCGAGGATATCACCGTCCAGGTCACCGGCGCCGGCCCGGCTCCGGTAGTCGCCAAGACCCGCCGGCTGGACAACGACGAGCCCACCCGCCTGGAGATCGTCGTCGAACCGCCCATGCCCGTGGGCGAGACCACCACCTTCATCCTCGACACCGGCCTCACCCCGCCGGAGGCCAACACTGTCTCCTATACCCTCGCCCCCGCCCCGATCATCCCCGCCACCTCCCACTGGGGCCTGCTCATTCTCACCCTCCTCGGCCTCACCGCCGGCGCCCTCCTCGCCCGGCGCGGCGGGTGGCACGCTTTCACGCCGCAGCCGATCCGAGACGCGACTGTCAAGGAGCGGTGCGCGCCGGTCGTCAGGCTCTCGCGCGAAACGAGTAATAGTGTGGCAGGGTAGCCGTCAGCCCTTGACATTGCACGCGGGCTTTCGCCCGCTCTTGGCCCGCGAATACGTGTTTAGCGTGGTGGATGGCCCCCCTTCTTACCAAGGAGGGGACGGGGGAGGTTCTCGAGGGCTGAGGCAACGCCCCTCAATCCCCCCTTGCCAAGGGGGAAGGGTAAGAGACGCTAAATACGTACGCCCGCGAAGCGGGCCGTGAAATGTCAAGGGTCAGCCGCAATCCCGCGTGTATCGTCCGTTCGGCGCACACCCTGGCACTCGCTCTTGAATAGAGAGTGTCCGTGCCCGACCCGTCGCTGCGCGCCCGTCGAACACGGTGGCGCCAGATCGCGTTGCCATCCCTGGCCTTCGCTCAACCCGTCACGCTCTTTCGCCCCCATCAGCACGCGACCGACCCGCCTCCTTCGGGACCGTTTCCCTCCCGGGCCTGCCCGCCTGCCCGCTTGCCCTTTACCCGAAGGGTCAAGGGTTACGCTCAGCGTCAAGGGTCGCTCCCTCGCTCCCTCGCTCCCTTGCTCCCTTGCCCCCGACCGATCACCCCGCGCGTTATTCAACCGGAGGACCACTTCGCCATGTTCCGCACACCGAGCATTCGACGTTCGTCATTTCGCTGCCGGGAATTGTGAGTGCCATGTAGTGACACCAAGAAAAAAGCGTACTTCCGAAACGGACCCATTTTGCATTCGCATTTGGCGAATACAAGTACGGCTGACGGCGGCGGATCGACGATGCGGCTGCGTCGCGCCCGGTCCGCAGTGCGGTCCCGGCTATTCTTCGACGGTGAACTCCCAGGCGCAGACGCAGTCGGTCCGGTCGGCGCGGTCCGGGGGGCATTGCAGGCAGCGGGTGCGGATGCGGGGATCGACGGCCTCGGCAAAGCGGGCGTACTCCACCAGGCCGACGGGCTTGCAGGGAAAGTCGGGCAGGTTCTGGCGACGGCGGGCGCTTTGCACGCGGCATTCGATCATCTTGTAAATCAGGCGGCTGGGTTCCGGTCGTTCCTTGGCTTGGGGATTGATCGAGGCGTAGAGTCGGTAATCGAGGGCCCGCTCCAGCGCGTCCAACCCGCCATTGGAGGGGATGTCGAACGCCTTCATGATCCGCCGGGCCTCCGTCGGGGAGAAGCGCTGCCAGGCGTGGGCGTCGAGGGCGATCGCGGCGGAAAGGCCGTACGCTTCCTCCGCGGCCAGAAACCAGCAGCCGTCGTGGGCCAGCCAGCTTTGGGCATGAATGTCGATGAGGGTGAGCAGTTGCTCGCGCGACAGGCTTTCCAGATGGTTCATGGTGATGATTCCTTGCTATTGCAGTTCACGCGGTACACCGCGTACACCCTCCATCGCGTTTTTGGCGATCGCATGGATGGTGACGGAGCCGGAATTGCCGGCGGCGACGGTGCTCGGTCCCCGGCCGATGACGATCAGGTCCCCCGGGCCGGCCCAGCCTCTCTCCGCCAGCATGTGTTCGACTTGTGCAATCTGCGCCTCCAGACCGTGGCACTGCTCTGCCAGGACGGGGACCACGCCGAAGTACAGGGCCATGCGGCGGGTGACGTGCTCCGCCGGCGTCACCGCGATGACCGGCCGGGCCAGCCGATGCTTGCTCACCAGCCGGGCCATGCGGCCCGAGCGGGTGCGGACGACCACGACCTTCGCGTTCACGTCGTCCGCGATGCTCTCCAGGCTCCGAGCCACCGCGCAGGCGACGTCCGTATTTCGGCGCGACGAGGCCGCCGGAGGCGTGTCATCGCCGCCGAAGGCCTCCGTCTCCGCGGCGATATGGCGCATCATTTCGACGGCGCGAACGGGGAACCGGCCGACCGCGGTCTCGGCGGAGAGCATGACCGCGTCGGCACCGTCGTAGATGGCGTTGGCCACGTCGCTGACCTCGGCCCTCGTCGGGGTCGGCGACTCGACCATGCTCTGGAGCATCTGCGTCGCGACGATGACCGGCTTAGCCGCCTGCCGGCATCGGCGGGTCATGTCCTTTTGCAGTCGGGGCACGGTGGCCACGTCCACTTCCACGCCCAGGTCGCCCCGCGCCACCAGGACTGCGTCCGCGGCCTCGATGATGTCGTCGAGGTGGTCGAGGGCGTGCCGCGTCTCGATCTTGGCGACGATGTGGCACTCGCCGCGATCGGCGTCGAGCCGTTGGCGAAGCGATTGCACGTCCTCCGCCCGGCGCACAAAGGAGAGGGCCAGGTAGTCCAGCCCCGCGGCGGCGGCCCAGCGGGCGTCGTCCAGGTCCTTGTCGGTCAAGGCGGGGACGCTGAGGTCGGTGTCCGGCAGGTTGAGGCCCTTCCTGCTGCCGATGCGGCCGCCCACGTAGCAGCGGCAGAGCAGGCCGCCCGGCTCCTTGGCGACGACATGAAACCGAACGGCCCCATCGTCGATCAGAATGCGCTGGCCCGCCTCGGCGTCCTCGAAGAGCTCAGGGCGGTTGGCCGCGACGCGCTTCGCGTTTCCCAGAACCGGCTCGCGGACGATCCGCAGTTCGTGGCCGGGCTCGACGTCCACGGCGCCGCCTTCGATCTCCAGCAGGCGGATCTTGGGGCCGCACAAGTCGCCCATGACCGCCACCGGCAGCCCCAGGCGTTGGCTGGCGGCGCGGACCGTTTCCAGCACGCGGGCGTGCGCCGGGCGTGTGCCGTGGGAGAAGTTCAGCCGGACGACGTTGACGCCGGCGCGGAGCAGCGGCTCGATGACCTCGGCGGTCGAGGAGGCCGGTCCCAGGGTGGCTACGATCTTGGTGCGCGTTGCCGGTGCCTCGGGCATGAGGGCATTGTATCGCCTCGGCGGGCCATGCCCATCCGGCATTCGATGGCGTCTCGCGGCCAGTCGTTCATTCACTCCCGTATCCGACGGACCGTTGCTCATCCCGGGCAGTTCTTGCACAGGGCGCACGCGGCGCGTCCCGCCTGGCCCTCAGGGCGCAGGACCAGGGCTCCGGTGGGGCACGCGTTCGCGCAGCGCCGTGCCGCGACCGTGAGCCCCTCGTCGATGGATCGGTCGAAGGGCACGCCCACATGGACGTCGAAGCCACGGCCGATGAAGGCGAGACCGAGCGGCTCCCTCGCTTCCGCCGCGATCGCCACGCACAACCCGCAGAGGATGCACTTGCCCGGCTCGTAGATGACCTCGCCGTGCTGAATATGGCGTTCGAGGCGCCGTCGATCACCTCGGAACCGGGAGGCACTGGCCCCATACTGCTCGGCGTACCGCCGCAGCTTGCAGTCGGCCTCGGCGCTACAGTTGCAGCCCAGGCAGCGGAAAGCCTCCTCGCGGGCCTGCTCGTCGGTTAGACCGGCACGCGGACCTCCGACGGGGACGGCGCGCCCGGCGCGGCTGACGCCCGAGGCGAGAGCCTCGAGCTCGTCATCGCCCAGCCGTCCGGCGCGGACGCCGTAGGCCCGCGGCGGTCCGGTGACCTCGACGCCCGCCAGGTGCTGGTCGATGCAGTACGCGGCGGTCTTGCCGGCCGCCACCGAACGGATGATCAACTCGTCGGGGCGAAGACCGTCGCCGGCCACGAACACGCCGGGCACACTCGTTTCGTACGTTCTGACGTTTACACGCAGCTTGCCCTCCGATGAACGGATGCCGAGGCGTTCTGCGTGCGCTTCGGCAAGCGGGCCGACTGCGATCAACACCGCATCGAAGGTATCCTGAAGCTCGACCAGCTCGGCCTCGCCTTGGACGTGCCTTGCCATCATGAACTGCGCCCCCATCGCCGCGATGATGGCGATCTCGCCGTCGAGCACCTTTCGGGGCAACTCCGCTTCGGTGAAACGGGTGCGAAGGACCCCTCCAGGGTGTTCATGCTCGTCAAACACCGAGCAGGCGTGACCCATCTGAAGCAGGTGGAATGCGGCGGCGAGGCCCGTCGGCCCGGCGCCGACGATGGCGATCCTCCTGCCGCTGCCCGGCCGACACGGGGGAATGTACGGCGACGGAGAGGCCAGGTCCTTGTCGGCGACGTATCGTTTCACCAGGCAGATCGACGCCGGCTGATCGAGGTCGCCGCGCCGGCACCCTTTCTCGCACAGTTCCGGGCAGACCCGTCCGAGCACAGCCGGGAGGGCGATGTCGGCCTTGATCGTGGCGATGGCCTCGCCCAGCTCACCTGCCGCGACCTGCCGGAGCATGAGGGGAATGTCCATGTGGGCGGGGCAGGTGCTCTCGCACGGGGCCAGGCAGTCGCCCACGTGGTCACTCAGCAGCAGCTCGAGCCCCGTGCGACGAATTCCCCGCACCTCGTCGGTCTCGCTCTCCACCTCCATACCTTCATGGACGACGGTGGCACACGCCGGGACGAAGCTGTTGCGACCCTTGACCCTGACCAGACAGATCATGCAGGAGGTCTGCGGCCGGCGCCCCTCCAGGAAGCACAGCGTCGGGATGTCGATGCCCAGACGGCGGGCGGCGTCGAAGATCGTGCTGCCTGCGGGCACATCGACGCTGCGTCGGTCTATGGTTACCTGGGGCATGTTCAGCGCCACCTCACGGCTGCTCTGTCCGCCGCACCGCCAGCATTGGCGGCCCGTACGGGGCGATCTATGGGTGCTGGTGTCGGCGCATCGCAGACTGAGACGATCTCAATGGCATGTTCCGGGCAGTGCAAGCGGCAGAGATCACACCGAGTGCATTTGGCCCTGTCGATCTCATGCGGCTCATAGGGGCGATACGCAATGGCCTCGGCGGGACAGTGCTGGGCGCAGAGCGTGCACCCCACGCAATCGTCCGTCACTCGGTAGGCGATGAGCGGCTTGCATTTCCCCGCGGGGCAGCGCCCCTCCAGGTGTGCCTCGTATTCGTCGCGAAAATAGCGCAGGGTGGTGAGCACTGGATTCGGCGCTGTCTTGCCCAGCCCGCACAGGCTGCCGCTGCGCACATCCTCCGCCAGTCGTTCCAGGGTGGCGAGGTCCGCACCGTTCCCTTCGCCGGCGCACAAGCGGTTGAGGATGTCCAGCATCCGCCGCGAACCGATGCGGCAGAAGGTGCACTTCCCGCAGGACTGATCCTGGGTGAAGGCCAGGAAATAGCGGGCGATGTCCACCATGCAGTCGGTCTCGTCCAGAACGACCAACCCTCCCGAGCCCATGATCGCCCCCACCCGGCTGAGGGCCTCGTAGTCCACGGGCGTGTCCGCCAGCGAGGCGGGCATGCAGCCGCCGGACGGGCCACCGATCTGCACCGCCTTGAAGCGGCGTCCGTCCTTGATCCCCCCGCCGATCTCCTCCACGATCTGGCGGATGGTCACGCCCATGGGCACTTCGATCAGCCCGCCGCGCTGTATCTTGCCTGCCAGGGCGAAGACTTTCGTGCCCTTGCTGCCTTTCGTGCCGAGTGCCGCGAACGTGTCAGCTCCGTTGCGCATGATCCACGGCACGGTGGCGAATGTCTCCACGTTGCCCACCAGGGTGGGTTTATCCCACAGCCCGCTGTCGGCCGGGTAGGGCGGTCGGAGGCGTGGGGAGCCCCGCCGGCCTTCCAGCGAGGCGATGAGCGCCGTCTCCTCTCCGCAGACGAAGGCCCCGGCTCCCTCCATGATGTGGAGGCGCAAGGAGGCCCCGCTGCCCAGGATGCTTGCGCCGAGCAGACCGCGGGCCTCGCAGGCATGCAGCGCTTCGCGGATGCGGGTCACCGCCAGCGGATACTCAGCCCGGATGTAGAAGTACCCCTCGCGGGCCCCGACGGCGAACGCCGCGATCACCACCCCCTCGATGATCCGAAACGGAAACGACTCCATCAGCATCCGGTCCATGAAGGCCCCGGGATCACCTTCGTCGCCGTTGCAGATGACGTACTTCTCAGTCCCCGGCGCCGCCCGGACCTTGGACCACTTCGCTCCAGTGGGGAAGCCGGCGCCGCCGCGCCCGCGGAGCCCACTGCGTTGGATCTCTTCGATGATCTCGGAAGGGGAAAGCGCTTTGAGGCAGCGTTCTAGCGCTCGGAAGCCGTCGTGCCGGAGATACTCGTCCAGGTCGGTCGGATCGAGGTGGCCGCAGTGTTCGGTGGCGATGTGCTTTTGTGGCCCCAGGAACGCCGAGACCGGAGGGTCGCGCACCTCGATGGATTTCGTCGCGAGGCGCTCGGTCTGACCGTTCCGTCGAAAGCCGTCCAAGACGGTCGCGGCGGCACGGTGAAGACGGCTCGAGAGCCGGCGCGAGGGGAAATGCCGGCGGACAATGGCCGGCGCGTCCTCGGCATTGACCGAGGCGTAGAACGCCGGGGGATGGCCGGGCAGGATCGTCTCCACCAGCGGCGTGCGATGGCACATGCCCACGCAACCCACGCGCTTGATCGTGACTGGCATGCCCGCCTCCGCCACGGCGCGCTCCAGGGCCTCGTGCACCTTCCCACTGCCGCCCGCCACGCAGCAGGACCCCAGGCCGATGCGGATCTCGCCGATCGGCTGTGCTCGCCCTGCCGGAGGGCAGCCTGCGAAGACACGTTCCCGGGCTGCTCCATTGCGACTTCGATCCAGAGTTGCCTGCAGCAGCCCCAGAAGGTGGTCCGCCGAGACGTGTCCGCAGGTCCGACCGTCGATTTGCACCACCGGGGCGAGCGTGCAACAACCCAGGCAGGCGACCTCCTGAATCGTCCACCGGCGGAGCGGGTCGGTGTCGGCGCCGGGGGGGACGCCGAGCAGGCGGCGAAGCTCGTCGCCCACCGTCGGAGCGCCGGCCACATGGCACGCCGTGCCGTGGCAGACCTTGAGCAGGTGTTCTCCGGTCGGCGTGCTCCGGAAGGCGCGGTAGAACGAGGCCACGCCGGTGACCTGCGCCGGGGTGATCTCGGTGAGTTCACATATTCGCGAAAGCGCCGGTTGCGGGAGGTACCGGTAGTGAGACTGCGCCGCGTGTAAGAGGGGGATGACCGCATCCCGGCCGCGCCCGAGCGATGCAACGGATGTCTCTATGAACGAAAGGTCCACCTCGTCCGCGCTGCTCACCGGATGCGATTGGCCCAGTGGGGCCCTCAGTTCGAGCGGCGTGCCCGGTCGTGCCGATCTAAAGGCCCCCGTGCGATGTGCCATCACCGCCTGCAGCGCCGGCGGGCGACGACCGACAAGAGCCAGCCACCATTTCGCGCTGGCCAGAAACACCACCGCGGCGACGAGCAGCGTGTCGGTCAGCTTCGCCTTCCGCGCCGCACGCTCCAGCGAGGCGTCGGTCTGCCGCTTTCGCTCCTCCACCAGCGCCGCGATCTTGGCTGGGTCCTGCCGGGAGGCCTTTTCCAGCGCATCAAGCCGCGCCTTATCCACCGGCGCCCGGCGGGACCCGGCCACATAGCTTACGGTCAGGAATCCGATGCAGGCCGCCACGGTCAGGCCGCTCGGCACCGCGAGCAGGACGGCGACGGTCATTCGGCTGCGCCGGCTCATGCCCTTGACTCCGATGGGCGTGTGGCCGCTGGCGGCGCAGCGGCTTTGCCCCGTTCCGCGTGGTCCCGCGGGCAGGCGGCGTAACAGCGGGCGCAGAACAGGCACGATGAGCGCACCGCACGCATGTTCTCGATCGCTCCGTAAGGGCAGGCCTCGGCGCAGAGGCCGCAGTCGAGCTCCTTGTCCGGTGTGATGGTCACCCCGCGCCAGGAGAGCCGTGAGAGCAAGCCGAGCAGGGCCCCGTAAGGACAGAGATAGCGGCAGTAGGCACGGCCCACGAACATGCCCAGAAGTAGAAGCGCACCTCCAAACAGCAGCACGCCGCCGTGCCCATTGAACCGAAAGAAGCCGACAAACGGGTCGAAACGGCAGATGATGAAATCGCGATCCGCCGCGGGTCGCACCGCCAGCCAGACCGCGACGATGAGGTAGACGTACTTGAGCGACCCGAGCACCTTGTCGAGCACCCGCGGGACGTGCACCGGCTTGAGCAGCACCAATTCCTGGATCGCGCCCAGCGGGCAGACCCCTCCGCAGAACACCCGTCCGAACAGCAGAGCCAGAACGAGCGGCAGGAAGAAGAAGATAATGACAACGACGGGCATCGTGTAATTGGTGTCGGTCAGGGCCACGGAGACGTTCTGAATGGCCCCGATGGGGCACACACAGCCCTGGCGGTGGAATCCGAAGTAGAGCAGCGACGCCACGGCCAGCGCGACGAGCCAGTTGCGGCTGCGCCGGGCGAGAACGACCCAGACGGACAGGCTTAGCCCCGCAGCCAGTGCCGCCACGTCGACCGCGTTCCACCAGGCGTCGCGGGGTAGAGGCCGCTGCACCTCGGGCGTGACGTAGCCGCCGCCGATGTCCCGTTCAGCCGGTGCCGTTTCGACCGGCCGCTGGTACTGGGCAAGGGCCCTGCCGTGCGGCATGGCCCCGGCAAGCACCGCCGCTGCGCACCACACCCGCGCCAAACGCACCGGCCTATCCCCGTTCTGCCGCAAGATGGTGCCCGGCCTTAGGTTTGTTCAGGGGGGTTTCTTCGGTCGAGCCGCGCAGCAGCGCTTCATCCGGACAAGCCTGGGCGATGGCGCAGCGGTTGCAGTCGACGCACAGGTCGTAGCGCACCTCGAGCCGGATCGAGCCGAGCCCGGCCGGTTCCTTGCAGGCCATCACGCACTTGCCGCAGCCGTTGCAAAGGTTCTCGTCGATGACATACTCGTAGAAGTTGTTCAGCGGGTCGTCCGGATCGGCCTCCCCGATCAGCTCCCGTTTGATGGCGTCGCGGGGGCAGAGCTTCTTGGTCGGCAGTCCGTCGGGCCCGACCTCGCTGGTCACGTCGTAGTACGCCGGGCAGATGCAGCAGCGCCCGCAGTCGGCGAACTCATTGATGGCTCGTACGGCGGACAGGGGCAGTACACAGGTCGTGGCGC
>Ga0214473_10006425_pt1 | contig 14035 bp, 11 predicted proteins | sample RVTome_7_FD_203509 | JGI IMG/M metagenome (GOLD analysis project Ga0214473, IMG submission 203509) | Soil microbial communities from uranium-contaminated site in the Upper Colorado River Basin, Wyoming, United States - RVT98D197 | ecosystem: Environmental > Terrestrial > Soil > Contaminated >... | reverse complement strand
AGCAACGACATCGTGCATCGCACCGCGAGCCTGAACAAGGCGCAGTCGGTTGCGAACCCGGACGGGACCTACACCTTCGTGGTGTCGGTCCCCGACCCGGGCGTGCACAACTGGGTGGACCCCTGCGACATGCACGAGGGGATCCTGACGCTGCGCTGGGCGGAGTTCCCGGGCGGGCGCCTCTCGCCCGACCTCGCCGTCCGCGGCCGGGTCGTCCCGCTCGCGAAGCTGCAGGGCGAGCTCCCGGCGCGGACGAAGTTCGTGAACCCCGCGGAGCGCCAGCAGCAGCGGGCCCTGCGCGCCCGGAGCTATGCGTGGCGGCTCCAGGACCGCTGAGCCGACGGCCCTGTCCCCGATGCCGCGGGTGTGGCTCGTCACCGGCTGCTCGAGCGGGATCGGACGCGAGCTCGCCCGGGCGGCGCTCGAAGCCGGGGACTGCGTCGCGGCGAGCGCGCGGGACGTCGCGACGGTTCGCGATCTCGCCGGGATCCACCCCGAGCGCGCCCTCGCGCTCGCGCTCGACGTGACGGATGCCGGCCAGGTGTCCCGCGCGGTGTCCGAGGCAGAGCGTCGCTTCGGCCACATCGACGTCCTCGTGAACAACGCCGGCTACGGCTACCTCGCTGCGATCGAGGAGGGCGAGGAGGCGGAGGTCCACGCGCTCTTCGACACCAACTTCTTCGGGCTCGTCGCGATGATCAAGGCCGTGCTGCCGGGGATGCGAGCGCGCCGCAGCGGTCACGTCGTGAACGTCTCGTCGATGGCCGGTCTCGTCGCGAACCCCGGCACCGGCTACTACAGCGCCTCGAAGTTCGCCGTGGAGGGCTTGAGCGAGGCGCTCTCGCGCGAGCTCGCACCCTTCGGCATCTTTGTAACGGCCGTCGAGCCCGGGCCCTTCCGCACCCACTGGTCCGGCCGCTCGATGCGACGGACGCGCACGCCGCTCGCGGCCTACGCCGAGACGGTCGGGGCGCGCGTGGCGATGATCCAGGAGCTCGACGGCAGGCAACGCGGCGATCCCCGGCGGGCCGCGGAGGCGATCCTGCGCGTGGTCGCCCACCCGGATCCGCCGCTCCACCTGCTGCTCGGGCCGGACGTGGTCGACGCGCTGCGCGCGAAGCTCGCCGACCTCGAGCGCTCGCTCGCCGAGTGGGAGCCCGTCTCCCGGGACGTCGACTTCCGCGACGAGTGAGCGGGCCAAGCGGCCGACGCGGGCGCCGGTCTCCGCGCAGCGGGTCGAAGACGAGCGAAGCCAAGCGGGCTACAGGTACCCGCCCTGGCCGGGCTTGAGGGTCGGAACCGGCTGGCCGGCGCGGTTCTGGAGGATCTCCTGGTAGGTGGCGCCGCCGAACATCTGCTTCAGGCGGTCGTCCCACTGGTCGGCGGTCGACGCGACGACGCCGATCGCGAAGCGAAGCTCCTCGTCGCTGAACTGGTCGCCGAGCAGGGTCTCGTCGAACCAGATGGCGCGGTGCTCCGCGTCGAGCGCGAAGCGGCCGAACATCAGGCCGAAGTTGAGCCGGGCGAGGAAGAGCCCGAGCTCGGGCGACACCGTCACGCCCACGTTGGTGACGGCGAAGATGCGCACCACCACGGGTCCGCCGGCCGGCGCGCGCGGGGCCACCATCACGTGGACGTCCCCCATCGCAAGGACGTAGTCGCCGTCGCTGTCCTGCTCGGGAGCGCTGCCGAACTTCTCCGTCAGGAGCTTTTGGATGCGCTCGCGAACCGTGGCGAGCTTCTCGCGCGCCTCGTGCTCGGCGCGGTGGCTCCCGTGGATGAGGTCGAAGGTCGCGTCGGGCTTCTCGCCGAAGACCTCGTGCAGGAGCCGCTGCGCGAGGGTCACCGCCGCCTCGGCGTCGGCGACCGGGTGCACCCAGGGCTTGGTCGGATCGGCCGGGTCCGCCGACGCGAAGCCCCGCTCGCGCAACGCGGAGCGCACGGACACCGGAAGCTCTTCCAGGATCGGGGGGCGTCCGGGGACCCGGACCTCGAGCCCGTGGTCCCCCGTGCGCGTCACCTCGACCACCTGGAGGGGTTTGCCGGCGGGGCTCACCGCGACGAGATCGAAGGGGCCGAGGCCCTCGACCTCGCCGACCAGGAAGGATCGTGCGGCGGCGGGGTCGGCCATGCTTCCTCCATCCGGTAGGGCGCCCGAGGCACCCGGCGAGCGGACCGGTCTCGAGAGTCTACTCCAGGGCCCGGTACTTCACGCGCGCGTAGCGCGGCTCCCAGATCGCCGCGTCGACCTTGCGCGCGGTCTCCGCGAGCGACGCCGGCTCCGCCAGTCCCTCTGCCTGGGCGCGATCGGCGACGGCGATCGCGACCTCGCGCGCGACGGTTCGAACCTCCTCCACGCCCGGGTAGAGCGCGCCGCCGGGGCTCCTGCGGATCGGAGCCCGAGCCGAGAGCGCTCGCGCTGCCGCCAGGAACATCGCGTCGCTGACCCGCCGTGCGCCCGAAGCGATCACGCCGAGCCCCACGCCGGGGAAGACGAAGACGTTGTTGCACTGGCCGATCGCGATCGTCCGGCCTGCGTGCTCCACCGGCGGAAACGGGCTCCCCGTCGCGACGAGCGCGCGACCATCGGTCCACGCGACGAGGTCCGAGGGCCGGGCCTCGGACTTCGAGGTCGGGTTCGACAGCGGGAAGAAGATCGGGCGCGGGCAGTGGCGGGCCATCTCGCGGACCAGCCCTTCGTGAAAGGCCCCGGGCTGTGCGGCCGTGCCGACCAGGATCGTGGGGCGCACGTTGCGGACGACGTCCTCGATCGTCGGCAGCGCCGGGCCGGAGCGCTGCCACGCAGCGATCTCCGCGTCGGAGCGCGCATAACGCCGCTTGGCCGCCTCGAGGTCGCTGCGGCTCGCAAGCACGAGCCCCCGGCTGTCCACCATCCAGATCGAGGCGATCGCCTCCGGCTCGGGGCAGCCGTCCTGCACGAGGGCCGCGACGGTCTGGTCGCAGATGCCCGTGGCCGCCGAGCCCCCACCGAGGTGCACGATCCTCTGATCGCGCAGCCTCGCTCCGGCCGCCTCGACGGCCGCCAGCATCCCCGCGAGCGTCACGGCGCCGGTGCCCTGGATGTCGTCGTTGAAGCTGCACAGCTCGTCGCGGTAGCGGTCGAGGAGCCTCCTCGCGTTTCCCTTGGAGAAGTCCTCCCACTGGAGCAGCGCCTCCGGGAACACCGTCCGCAGCGCGTCGACGAAGGCGGCCACGAAGGCGTCGTAGGCCTCGCCGCGGATCCGCTCGTGCCGCCAGCCGAGGTAGAGCGGATCCTCGAGGAGCCTGCGGTTGTCGGTGCCGACGTCGAGCACCACCGGCAGCGTCGACGCGGGATGGATGCCCGCGCACAGGCTGTAGAGCGCGAGCTTCCCGATCGAGATGCCGAGGCCGCCCACGCCGAGGTCGCCGAGGCCGAGGATGCGCTCGCCGTCGGTCACCACGATGACCCGCACCTCGGGATGGGGCGCATTGCGCAGCATCGCCACGAGCCGGTCGCGATGCGGGTAGGCGAGGTAGAGCCCGCGCGGCCGGCGGTAGAGCTGCGAGTACTCCTGGCAGGCGAGCCCCACCGTCGGCGTGTAGACGATGGGCAGCATCTCGGCGACGTGGGCGCCGAGGAGCTTGTAGTACAGGGTCTCGTTGCGGTCCTGGAGCGAGGCGAGGAAGACGTACTTCTCGATGTCCGACGTCTTGCTGCGGAAGTTGTGGTACGAGCGCTCGAGCTGCTCTTCCGGGGTCGAGACGTGGGGGGGCAGCAGTCCCTCGAGGCCGAGCTCGCGGCGCTCCTCCTCGCTGAAGGCGCTTCCCTTGTTCAGCAGCGGGATCTCGAGGAGCATCTGCCCGCGCAGCGGCACCTCGATCACGTCTTCGCCGGAGCGCTGATCGTGCAGGACCTGGAGCGGGATCATGCGTCGGTGGGTGCCCTCAGCTGCCGAAGTCCCAGGACTCGCCGGCGTGATAGCGCTTGAGCACGTTCTTCGCGATCAGGATGCGGTGGACCTCGTCCGGTCCGTCGGCGATCCGGAGCGTGCGCGCGCCGCGGTACATGCCCTCGAGCGGCGTGTCGCTCGAGACGCCGAGCGCGCCGTGCACCTGGATCGCGCGGTCCGCGACGCGGTGCAGGGCAGCCGGCACGAAGATCTTGATGGCCGAGATGTCCGTGCGCGCGTCGAGCCCCCGGTCGATCAGCTCGGCGCAGCGGATCGTCATCAGCCTTGCGGCCTGGATGTCCATGTAGGAGTCGGCGATGAAGCCCTGCACGAACTGCTTGGTCTCGAGCGCCCCGCCGTGGACCTCGCGCTCGATCGAGCGCCGCACCATCAGGTCGAAGGCGCGCCACATCTGGCCGATGCAGTTCATGCAGTGGAAGACGCGGCCGGCGCCGAGGCGATCCTGCGCCGCCTGGTGGCCGGAGCCGGGGCGCCCCAGGGCGTTGCCGAGCGGCACGCGCACGTGGTCGAGGATGATCTCGCCGTGGTGACCGCCGAGCTGCCCCCACACGGGGACGCTCCGGACCAGGTTCCAGCCGGGCGTGTCGGTCGGCACGATGATCTGCGTCATGCGGTCGTTCCCGCCGCCCTCGTCTTCGGTGCGACACATCACGATGGCGAAGTGCGCCGCCTTCGCGTTCGAGGCGAACCACTTGTGGCCGTTGATCACCCACTCGTCGCCGTCGCGCACGGCGCGCGTGCGGATGGCGCGGGGGTCGGAGCCCGCGGCTTCGGGCTCCGTCATCGCGAAGCAGGACTGCAGCGTCCCCGCCACGAGCGGCTCGAGCCACTTCTTCTTCTGCTCCGGGGTGCCGTACTTCACCAGGATCTTCTGGTTCCCGGCGTTGGGCGCCACGACGCCGAAGATCGGCGCCGAGAAGGGGCTCCAGGCCAGAATCTCGTTCATGTACGCGTGTTGGAGGAAGCCCAGGCCCATGCCGCCGTACTCGGCGGGGAGGTGCGGCGCCCAGAGCCCCGCCTGCTTCACGAGCTGGATCAGGCGCGCCCACTCCTGGATGCCCCGCTCGTCGCGCTCCCGCAGGAAGTGCTCGTTCGGGATGATCTCGCGGGCGACGATCTCGGCCGTGAGCTTGCGGAGCTGGTTCGTCTGGTCGTCGAGGGTGGGGATCGGCGCAACCTGCATGGGGGCGGGCTCCTGCTGTCCTGCGCGCGGGAGAGGAGCACGGTAGCACCCGACGCCCTGCGCGGTCAGGCGCGCTCCGGGAAGCTCTCGAGGGCGTCGAGCACGAGGTCGACGTCGGCCGCCGTGTGATCCGCCGAGATCTGGAAGCGCACCGCGTCCTCTCCGCGCGGGACGACCGGGTAGGCGAGCCCCGTGGCCAGGATCCCGTGGGTACGCAGGTGGCCGACGAGGGCCCGGGTGCGCGCGGCGTCGTGCAGCAGCACCGGAACGATGGGGTGTTCGCCGGGAATGGTCTCGTAGCCGAGCCTCCGCAGCCCCTGCTGGAAGCGCCCGGTGAGCCCGTGCAGGTGCGCGAGCAGCGCGCGTCCGCGCGGGCCCTCGAGGATCGCGAGCGCGGCCGACGCGGCCGCCGCCTCGGCCGGCGTGATCGGATTCGAGTAGACGTAGAAGGGCGACTTCTCGCGCAAGAGTTCGATCAGGATCTGGCCGCCCACCACGTAGCCGCCATTGCTGCCAAGCGCCTTGCCGAGCGTAGCGACGAGCACGTCGGCGCGAGTGCCCGTCACCTCTTCGGTTCCCCGGCCCGTCGCGCCGAAGCCGCCGACGCCGTGGGAATCGTCGACCAAGAGCACGGCGTTCTCGGCGAAGCGCTCGTCCCAGGCCCGGACGAGGGCTTCGATGCGATCGAGCGGCGCGTGGTCGCCCCGCATGCTGAAGACGCCGTCGGTCACGACGAGCGCCCGGCGGCAGCCCCGGGCGGCGGCGGAGAGGGCCGCCTCGAGCTCGCCCACGTCGAGGTGGCGGTAGACGTGCTTCTCCGCGGGGCGCGCGAGTCGCGTCGCGTTGATGATGCAGTTGTGGTTCAGCGCGTCGCTGATCACGGCGGTCTCCGGCGTGATCAGCGGCGGCAGGACCCCCATCACCGCGGCGTACGCCGAGCTGAAGATCATCCCGGCCGCGCGGCCGTGGAAGGCCGCGAGCGACGCTTCGAGCGCCACGTGGGGAGCGTGGGTTCCGCTGATGAAGCGCACGGCCTGGGGCCCCGTTCCGAAGCGGCGCGCGGCTGCCTCCCCGGCCAGGAAGAGCTCGCTGCGGAGTGCCATGCCGAGGTAGCCGTTCGAGTTCATGCGCAGGAAGGGGCGCTCCCCCTCGCCGGCCAGCAGGATGCGCGGCCCGCGCTCGCCCGCGGCAGGCAGGATCCCGACGATCACGGTCTCGCGGCCCTTGCGCGTGCCCTCGCGGTCGAGCGCGGCGAGCTCGACCGCGAGCGCCCGCTCCATCCGGTCGATCGGCATCGTGGACCTCCTGCCTGGGCTCCCGCCCGGACGTCAGTGCGCCGGGCGGAGCCTCGCCTCGAGCTTCTCCAGCATGTCGCGCGTCGTCGACGCGAGGCCCCAGCGCGGGCTCCAGCCCCACTCCTTCCGGGCCGCGCCGTCGTCGAGCGAACGCGGCCACGAGTCGGCGATCGCCTGGCGCAGCGGATCCACCTCGTAGTCGATCGCGAAGTCCGGCAGGTGGCGTCGGATCTCCTCGGCGAGCTGCTCCGGCGAGAGGCTCATGGACGTCACGTTGAAGGCGTTGCGGTGCGCGAGGCATGCGCCGTCGACCTCCATGAGCTCGATCATCGCGCGCAAGGCGTCGGGCATGTACATCATGTCGAGCTGGGTGTCGGGGCGCAGGAAGCAGGTGTAGCGCCGGTAGCGGACCGCCTGGTAGAAGATCTCGACTGCCCAGTCCGTCGTGCCGCCGCCCGGGAGCGCCACGTGGGAGATCAGGCCGGGCAGGCGCAGGCCCCGCGTGTCGAGGCCGAAGCGGCTCGCGTAGTAGTCGCAGAGCAGCTCGCCGGCCACCTTCGTGATCCCGTACATCGTCGACGGGCGCTGGATCGTGTCCTGGGGCGTGGCCATGCGCGGGGTGCCGGGGCCGAAGGCGCCGATCGAGCTCGGGAAGAAGACCGCGCAGCCGTGCTGGCGCGCCACCTCAAGCACCCGGTAGAGGCCGCCCATGTTCACTTCCCACGCGACCCGCGGCCTCTCCTCGGCCACCGCGGAGAGCAGCGCCGCCAGGTGGTAGATGGTGCCGACGTCGTGCCGGGCCACCACGGCCTCGATCTCGCGGATGTGGACGCAGTCCACGTGCTCGAAGGGACCGTCGTGGGCGGCGCCGGCCGGCGGCAGGCGCACGTCCGAGGCGACGACGCGCAGGGCTCCGTAGCGTGTGCGCAGCGCGGGCACGAGCTCGGAGCCGATTTGGCCGGAGGCGCCGGTGACGAGGATCCTGCGCATTCCACTCCCGCGCACCGCGTTCGACCCAAAGGCGGGCGCGATCCTGGTGGTGCCCGGCATGGACTTCGCGGTGCCGGCGGGGGCCCACTGCCGCGCGGGGCGTCCGTACGAGACGAGCGGCTGGCTCGCTCAGGTCGCGTCGGGGTTGCTGAGGGACACCGTGACCTTGTGGATCTGCTGCTCGGCGTAGGACCTGTTCTCCGACGCGGACACCACCCGGAAGTCGATGCCGCCCCCGCGCTCTGCGGATTCGGCGGCGACGAGCTTCACCTCGAGCGTCACGGAATCGATCCGGAAGGATCGCCTGCCGGGGGTCGCCGGCCGCTGCTCCTCGGCCTGGAACAGCTCTTCTCGCAGCCTCGCGATCATGTCGCGGAGAGTCAGTTCACGAATGATCGAGCTCCTCGCAGCGCGGAGTGCGCCGCCGCAAGAACCGCTGCACCGGCTATCCGCCTCCGGGCGGAGCGGCCTCGCCGAGGCGCGCGGGTTTCGACTCCGAGGGTAACGCTCCCGGGGAGAGCCCGCGTCGACCGCCGCGCCGGGATCGCGATCGGCATGAGAACACGACCCCTCACGCGGCTGCTCACTCGAGGGCACCCGCGATCACGAGCAGGGCGATGCGCTCGTCGTCGTAGCCGAGGAGATCCGAGAGCACCCAGTGGTTGTCGAGACCAAAGCTGGGAGCCGGGGCGTCGATCCGGGCCGGCGTGCGCGAGAGGCGGAAGCGCGAGCCCTCGACGACCGTCTGGCCCTTCGCGGGGTGCGCGATCGGGACGAAGTGCCCGCGGTGGCGGAGCTGCGGGTCGCGCACGCACTCGGGGCTGTTCTGCACGGCGCTCGCCGGGACCCCGCAAGCCTGGAGGAGCGCCTCGACCTCGCCCATCGGGAGCGGCGTCGTCCACGCGGCCACGAGGGCGTCGAGCTCGCCGCGCCGCGCGAGCCGTGCGCCCGGAGAAGCAAGGCGGGGATCGTCCGCCAGCTCCGGCCGTCCCATGGCCGTGCAGAGCGCACGCCAGTCGCGGTCGTCGCGCACCGCGATCGCGACCCAGCGGTCGTCGCCGGCACACGGGTAGACGCCGTGAGGGGCCATCTCGCGGTCGTGGTTGCCGTCGCGCGAGGCGACGCTTCCGTTCACGGCGCAGTCGAGGAGCGCGGGCGCGAGGAAGTGCAGCGACGCCTCCGCCTGCGAGAGGTCGATGTGCTGGCCCTGGCCCGTGCGCCGCCGGTGCTCGAGCGCGGCCAGGATCGCCAGCGCGTTGTAGCGCGGCGCGATGTAGTCGGTGTAGGCGCCGAAGGGCCCGGCTGGCGCGCGGTCGGGCCAGCCGGCCAGCTCGTGGAAGCCGGAGAGCGCCGCGGCGAGGTTGCCGAAGCCCGCGAAGCGCGCGAGGGGGCCCGTCTGGCCCATCAGGCAGGTGGACAGCATGATCAGGTCGGGCTTGCCGCGGCGCAGCGTCTCGTAGTCGAGTCCCAGTCCCTTCATGCCCTTCGGCGTGAAGGACTCCGTCACCACGTCGGCCCAGCGCACCAGGTCGAGCACGACCTGGCGCCCTTCGGGCCTGGTGGGATCGAGCGTCAGCATGCGCTTGCCGGCGTTCGTGCTGTGAAAGACCGCGGCGTTCTCGGCGCCGATCTCGTCGCCCAGGAATGGGGTGAGCGTGCGGCAGACGTCGATCCGGCGGGTCGACTCGATGCGTACCACGGTCGCGCCGTAGTCGGCGAGGGTCCGCGTCGCGAGCGGGCCCGCGAGCGCCCACATGAAGTCGAGCACCTTCACGTCCGCGAGCGGGAGGCGGGCCTCGGCGGGTGAGGACGTCCTGGGAGCCGCCGCTGGCGCGCGCACCTCCGCGCGCAGCTCGGCCTGGTGCTCGCCGAGCTTCGGGGCGCGCCGCCGGTACGTGATCGGAGCCGCGGAGAACCTCGCGAAGGGGCCGGGGTAGCGCGCGAGCGCCTCGTCGGCGCCCGGGTGCGTCTGGAACCACGCGCGCGCGGCGAGCTGCTCGCTCGCCACGACGTCGCGGAGCGTCGTGATCGGGGCGATCAGCAGCGAGCGGTCGAGCGCCGCCTGGAGCAGCTCCGCCTTGGTCTTCGAGGCGGTGCAGCTCGCCACCGCCTGCTTCACGCGCTCGAACTCCCCGATCGGCTCCTCGCCGCGCAGCAGCAGCGCGGTGTACGCGATCCAGTCCTTGTCGCGCGTCGCCGCATCGCAGTAGCCGCAGTCGTGCACCCACTCCATCAACCGGCGCGTCGCCGGTCCGATCGTCGAGCCGAAGAGATGCGTGATCGAGACGTGTCCGTCCTTGGCCGGATAGACGAAGCGCACGCGGAGCTCGCCCAGCCGTACCCCCCCCGCCGTGCGCCCGTTGGTCCGGGCGCCGACGGCGTCCGCGAGGATGTAGGCCTGGGTGGCGATGGTCACGGCCTGCTGGGCCGAGACGTCCACGTGCTGGCCGCGGCCCGAGGCGAGGCGTTCGTGGAGGGCGACGAGGGCGCCCACCGCGGCCTCCGCGCCGGCGTGCAGGAAGGCCTGCGGGACCGAGACCCGCACGGGGGGCCGGTCCTCGTCGCCGGTGAGCGCGAGGGGCCCTCCCGCGGCGAGGAGCGTGAGGTCCGTCGCGGCCCAGCCCGCCTTGGGGCCGTCCTGCCCGAAGGGAGTGATCGAGACCACGATCAGCGCGGGATTCACCGCCGCGAGCCGCTCGCTGTCGAGGCCTCGGCGCGCCATCTCGCCCGGCGGGAACGACTCGATCAGGAAGTCGGCCGTTCTCGCGAGCGCGAGGAGCGCGTCGCGCCCGGCCTGCGTGTCGAGGTCGAGCACCATGCCGCGCTTGTTGCGCGCGTACGCCCACCAGAAGAGCGAGCGCTCCGGGTGCGGGAGGCCACCCGCGAAGGGCCCGCGCGCTCGCGCCGTGGCGCCGCCCGGCGGCTCGATCTGGATCACGTCGGCGCCGAGGTCCGCGAGGATCTGCCCGCAGAGCAGGGCGCCGTCGTCGCAGAGGTCGAGCACGCGGTAGGGGCTCAGCACGGGCGGGCCTCGCTCCGAACGATCGCGGCCATCATACACTCTGCCGGTAGCGAACCCGCATCCGTTTCACGCCGCCGATGAAGCTCGAGCGCATGCGCTCGGGCGCCGCTGCCAGCTCGAGGGCTGCGAAGCGGCGCGCGATCTCCGCGAAGATCACGCGCAGCTCGAGGCGCGCGAGGTTGGCGCCCAGGCAGAAGTGCTCGCCGATGCCGAAGCCGAGGTGCGGATTCGGCGCTCGGTCGATCCGGAGGGCGTCCGGATCCGCGAACACCTCCTCGTCGCGATTCGCCGAGGCGTAGAAGAGGCAGATCGATTCGCCCGCGCGGATCCGCTGGCCCCGCAGCTCGAAGTCCGCGGTGGGCGTCCGGCAGAACTGGATCACGGGCGTCGTCCAGCGCACGATCTCTTCCACCGCGGCGCGACACAGGCGCGGGCTCGCGCGCAGCTTCGCCAGCTCCCCGGGGTGCTCGATCAGCGCCTCGAGGCCGCCGCTCGCCGCATTGCGCGTCGTCTCGTTGCCAGCGACCACGAGGAGCTGGAAGTAGGAGAGCAGCTCCAGCGTCGGCACCGGCGCGCCCCCGAGGCGCGCATTCGCGAGCACGCTCACCAGGTCGTCGGCCGGCTCGTGCCTGCGCCGAGCCGCGAGCTCCTCGAAGTAGGCGAAGAGCTCCCGGCTCGCCTTCTCGTCGGTGAGCTTCGCGTTTGGGTCGCGGAACTCCGGATCGTTCGCTCCCACCAGCTGGTTGGTCCAGTGGAACAGGCGCGGCCAGTCCCCGCGCGGGACGCCGAGCATGTCGGCGAGCACGGAGAGCGTGAGCGGCGCGGCGAAGTCGGCGACGAAGTCGATCTCGCCCTCGGGTGCGAGGGGCTCGAGCAGCTCGCGCGCGAGATCCTCGATTCCCGCACGCCTCCGCTCCACCGCGCGCGGCGAGAACCATGCGCTCGCGAGCTTGCGGTAGGCGCCGTGCTCCGGCGGATCCATCGTGAGCAGATGGCGCGTGCGAAGGCTGCGCTCCCGCGACGGCGGGCTCTCCGCGAACACCGCCGTGCGGGGCGCGATCAGGAAGCGCTCCGGCTGCTTCGAGAGCGCGACCACGTCCGCGCGCTTCGTCACCGCCCAGAAGCCCGGCCGCGGGCCCTCGAACGCGAACCACTTCACCGGCTCGTGCCGACGCAGCGTGCGCCAGGCATCGTGTGGGTAGCCGCGCGCGACGTAACGGTCGGGATCCATCAGATCCGCGGTCGTGATCGCGTCGGCCGGGTTCATGCGGCGCCTCGCTCCGACCGCGATGATAGGGCGCGCGCCGGCGGATCGCTCAGTCGAAGAGCTTCTCTCCCTTGGCAAAGGCGAGGTAGAAGAGCAGCCCGAAGATCTTCACGCCCGCGGCCAGCTGGAATACGAGCTCCCAGGAGCCGGTGGCCTCGACGATCCAGCCGCTGAGCGGCACCGCGATTACCCCCGGAAGCGTACCCGCGGTGTTCGAGAGGCCCATCACCACCCCGGCGTGGCGGGGTGCGATGTCGAGATGGTTCGTCGCGAAGCCAGCGGCCACGGCGGCTCCGAGTGCGGAGCTCGCGCACATCACCCCGATCGCGAGCGGTGCGGTGTCGACGTGCGGGACGATGAGGAGCGCGGTCGCGATCGCCCCGAAGCCGATCGTCTGCATCAGCTTGCGCACCGTTCGCGTCGGGATGCCCCGGCGAAGCAGCGCGTCGCCCACGGCGCCCGCCGCGTTCAGGAACAGGAAGGACACGATCGAGGGCGCCATCGCGAAGAGTCCGACCGACGCAAGATCGACGTCGAGCCGCTCGTTCAGGTAGGTCGGCAGCCAGGACAGGAGCACGTAGCCGCCCCAGTTGTTGCAGAAGTGACAGACGACGATCGCCCACACGGCGCTGCTGCCGAGCAGCGCAGAGAGCGGCGGCCTCTGCGAAGCGGCCGTCGCTCCGGCTTCGGGCTGCAGCGCGCGCAGCTCCGCGGCCCCCACGCGGGGATGCTGCTCGGGCGACGAGGTGACCTGCGCCTGCCAGATCCCGTACCAGATCAGGCCGAGCGCCGCGAAGGCATAGAAGGCCCACGGCCATCCGAAGCGGACCACGATCCAGGGCGTCACGACCAGCGCGAACACCGTGCCGAGCGGGATCGCGCTGAAGACGAGGCCGACTGCCCGCGAGCGCTCCTGCGTCGGCACCCAGCGCGAGAACAAGCTGTAGATGGACGGAAAGGAGACGCCCTCGCCGACCCCCATCCCGATGCGCGCGACGAGCAGCGCGGCGAGGCCGCCGGCGGCGGCCGGCGGGGTGAGCGCGGTGAACAGCGACCAGATCACGACGCCTCCCGCGAGAACGGGCTTCCCGCCGAAGCGATCGGCGAGCCACCCGCCGGCGATCTGGGTGAGCAGGTAGCCGATGAAGAACGCCGACATCACGCTACCCTGCAGCGTCTTGTCCCAGCCGTACTCCGTCGCCATCGGGATGATGGCCACCGAGATGTTCACGCGATCGATGTAACACAGGAAGGTCGCCGCGAAGCAGAGCGCGATCACCGTGTAGCGATACGGCCTGCGCGGCGCGGGCCAGTCCGCGGTCTCGATCATCGCGGCCCGCTCACGTGGCAGCGCCGCGGGAGTCTGGTGGCCCAGGGCGGAATCGAACCGCCGACACCGTGATTTTCAGTCACGTGCTCTACCAACTGAGCTACCGGGCCACGGGCAGCGGAGCTTAGCCGGGGGGGCGGGGCGGGTCGAGGCGGGCGGACGCGGGCGGCGCCGAGGCCGCGGCCGGGAGGATCTTCACGGACTCGATCACGGCCGGCGTGGGGTAGGGGCGGTCGCGCGGGCCGAAGCGGCCGTACTTGTCGATCTCGAGGCGGGTGATGGCGTCGACCACGTCCATGCCGTCCGCGACGCGTCCGAAGGCGGTGTACATCCCGTCGAGGTGCGGGGCGTCGCCGTGCAGGATGAAGAACTGGCTCCCGGCGGTATTGGGGTGCCCCTTGTGGGCCATCGCGACGGTGCCGCGGCGCTGCGGGTAGTCGCTGAACTCGTCGGGGATGCTGAAGGACGGCCCGCCCTGGCCATCGTCCCGCGGGTCCTGGTTGCGGGTGTTGGGGTCCCCACCCTGGATCATGAAGCCGGGGATCACGCGGTGGAAGCTCGTTCCGTCGAAGAAGCCCTTGGCGGCGAGCGTCTTGAAGTTCTCGACGGTGGCCGGCGCGAGCTCCGGGAGGAGCTCGATGCGGATCTCGCCGAGGTCGCGGAGCGCGAGGAGAGCGACCTCGTGCGGTTCCGCGGACACCCGCGCCAGGGCGGACGGGGAGGGATCCTGCGCGGGCGCCTCCCGGCCGCAGCCCGAGCCGGCCGCGAGCGCAGCCGCGAGGGCCAGGATGCGCGCGGCCTGGTGGCCGAGCGCCGAGCGGCGCGGCTTCGGACGCGACCGGCGCGCACGGGGCCGCTGCGTGCGGGTCGGCTTCGCTCCGGTCCGCTCCCGCTTGCGGGCTCGCGCCATGCTGCGTGCCTCCGGTGCCACTCTCCGGTGCGACCAGACCCTGTGGTAGCCTCCTTATCGATGAAACCTGCGTCCGGGTTTACCG
>Ga0214473_10006424_pt1 | contig 14037 bp, 12 predicted proteins | sample RVTome_7_FD_203509 | JGI IMG/M metagenome (GOLD analysis project Ga0214473, IMG submission 203509) | Soil microbial communities from uranium-contaminated site in the Upper Colorado River Basin, Wyoming, United States - RVT98D197 | ecosystem: Environmental > Terrestrial > Soil > Contaminated >... | reverse complement strand
GGTATTGACCATTTCCCATTTTCAAATGTTACTTTAAACGGAATCGAGGCGCCGGTGGCCTTGCTGTAATCGATGACTTCCAGCGTCGTCGCTTCATTCGGGTCGGAAAATTCCGGGAAAAACGGCTCCCCCTGGTCTATAAACGCTTCGGGTGTAATGCGGCCGGGAGATACTACTATGGCCAGAATCATCAAGCCCACAGCCGAACCTATAAACCACAATGTCTTTTTATTCTCGTTCAAGAATTAGCTCCTTAGTCGGTGCGCCAATACTGCGCCCTCACGGGCCCGCTTCCGTCTCTTAATAAAGATTACTACTCCCAAGGTGAACACTGGAATTGGCGGCAGCACTACCGCCAAAGTCTTTATAGTTGACTGAATATTCCGAATCGCCGCTTCCATATTTTCTTTGCTGGACAAAATTTCGGCGTTCTTCTTGGACTCGATACCTGCCTGGAGAGTTTCGAATCGCCGGTTCTCTACTTCCTGAAGATTCTGCGCCATAATTTGTTTGGTCTGTTCATCGATATCCGGACGATTGCGCAATTGCGCCACTTTCTCGTTCAGCCGTTGTTGGGCTTCAGTCAAGGCGGACTGTGCCGCATCCTCCGCCGCCTTTTCTTCCTGAAGCCGCTTTTCAACAAACTCCCGCGTGCGGGCTTCGACCGACTCGAGCGTGCGGTGCTTAACTCGTTTTTGCCTCAGCGGAATAAACGAATAGTCATCCATCAATAAATCGATGCAGTTGAGAAAGAATGACACATTATCAAAATTCATATTGGCTATCCCCTGCTGGCGAATGGCGAAAAACTGCTCACCGATAAAATCTATATCCGACACGACAATCAGATCAACTTTGCGTTCTGTCTCTTCCGGATTTCGGGGTGGCTCCTTCCCCCAGATACGAGCCGCCATGGTATGAGTATTCCCGTCGGGTACATGCCGTACATTTCTATTAATGGTTAAGCCCATTCCGAAAAATCCGGGTTGAACCAACTGCTGAAATTGTAGTACTCCGGAGACTTGCCCGCATTGCAACAGCGCTTGAAAATCATATTTGCTCTCGTGTTGCTTGTTCAGAATGCCGCCGTAAATCATCACTAATTCCTGAAGGCCGCGGCTGGCGTCGCTCAAAGGATTGAACGCTTCAGTAGTTTTGTTGGTGGCCGACACGAATACTACTTCCGGCGGTAACTGCGACAATTCCGGGTAGGGATTGTAGTTGTCCCAGACAATTATGCCCGGATTGAAAATGACGCCCAATTCATTCATGAATTGATTCAAATCGCCTTTGGGTTCGGGCGTCGGCTGATTCTGCATAAATGGATTACGCTGGGCGTCCGCCGGAATCAATGGAGCCAGCGCCATGTTGAACGCCGGTATGGGATCTTCCAAAATCATCGTGGGTTTGCCCGTGAGTATGTACTTCTTAAGATTGTCCATTTCTTTCTGCGTCAGAGCCGATGGCAGTACGGCCAATAACGCATCGACCTCTTCGGTTATCGGTTCGGTCGCCGAGATATTGACCACTTCATATTGCTTTTCTAATTCCGTAACGATTGACCAGGGCGGCGCACTGGCCATTGTTTGAAAATCCATACCGCCGAAAACTTTCGCCGGAGTATTTAGAACGCCTATTTTTTTCTGTCCGGTGCGGGCTACTACCCGGATACTGCGAATAATCTCGTATTCTACGGGCAGTCCCCTCTCAAAAAACTCAATCACATCTTCGGCCACCCCGCTCGTGAAAGCCACTCCCATAAATATCTGCGAGGTGCTGGCGCGGGCGGTCCCAGCGCTCATCACTTCTCGCGCCGTAATTCCAAATTTTTCCCGGGCGTCGCGCGCGGCATCGCTGAATGGCTCCGTATCGTGAATCAATACCTGCACCTTGCCGCCGCTTAACGACGATATCTCATCGAGAATACTCAACACATTAGACCGCGTTTCCACGTAAGCCGTCGGCACGTCCGGGCTGAGATACGCCTGCACCAGCACAGGTCTCTCCGACGGAAGTTCAGCAATCAAATTTTTGGTCTCTTTGGAAAGAGAGTGAAGACCCTCGGCGGTAACGTCAACACGCACCGAAGCCCGCGCTAAAATGGCATTGAAACTTATTATGGCGACAACCAGAGCCACCGCGCGCGCCGCTTGGTGCATCCAATACTTGTATCCACCCGCCTCGACCGGCCAATGCCGCCGGCCAAGAATTACCACGTTCAGATAAAGCATCAAAGCTGTAATTGAAAGAAAGTAGATTATGCCCGATAAACTGATCACTCCGCGCGCAAAATCATTGAACGCCGCTTGAACACCCAGCGGCTGAAGAAATCTTTCTATACCGGAGCCGAATATTAACCCGGTTGCTGACAAGAAAACGAAAACCGCACAGAATAAAGCGCCAAGTATAAAGCCGATCGTGGCATTCTCCGTAAACAGCGAGGCCAGCATGCCCACCGATAAAAGCGCCCCGCCGATCACCCAATAGCCGATATAGTTGGAAAACATCAGCCCCAGATCCGGTCGGCCGAGAAACAACAGAACCACCACATGACTAAGCGACAACAAAAGCGCCACAGTGTAAATGCCCAGCACGGCCAGATATTTCCCCAGCACAACTTCCAGATCTGTGGCCGGGAGTGTCAAAAGTAGTTCGTCGGTGCCGGTCTTCTTTTCTTCAGCCCAAACGGACATCGTCAACGCCGGTATGAAAAACAAAAGCAGGAGCGGAAAAAAGTAATTGAGCTGATCCAAATTGGCCAGATTGTTGGCGAAAAACCGGTTTTGCCAAAACGCCGCCGCGGCGCTTAAGAAAATAAACAGCGTTACGAATACATACCCGGTCGGGCTCGAAAAATAAGCCCGAAGATTCCGCTTCGTAATGGCTAGTATGACCGTCTTATTTATCTTCATTAACTTCCTCTGAAGATATATTCATTTCTGCATCGGTCTTGTCGGCGGCAGTCATCTTATAAAATGTTTCTTCCAAGGTCCCCTTTTGAGTCAATTCGTGCGGCGTACCATCGAATACCAATCTTCCGCGATTTACTAACAGCACTCGGTCAGCCACTGCTCCGACTTCCTGCAAAATGTGGGTTGACATCAAGATTGTTTTGGAATTTCCCAGTTTGCTGATATTGGTTCTGAACTCTCTGATTTGATTGGGGTCAAGTCCCGCAGTAGGTTCATCCATTATCAAAACATCCGGGTCATGCAACAACGCCTGCGCCAGACCGACGCGCTGGCGATAGCCACGGGAAAGTTTCCCGATCGGTTTTTCCATCACTTCACCCAAATCGCAAATGCGATTGACCTCAGCGATGCGCTTACTCAATCTTTCTTTTTCCATGCCGCGGGCTGAACCGAAGAAATTCAAAAGCTCCGATGGCGTCATTTCATCGTAAAGCGGGCCGTTTTCCGGCAAGTACCCTAACCGCCTGGCGGCTTCAAGCCGCTGGGTGTAAATATCGAATCCGGCAATTGACGCCTGCCCATGGCTGGCCGCCAGAAATCCGCTTAGGATTTTCATTGTGGTGGTTTTACCGGCGCCGTTCGGGCCAAGGAATGCGACAATCTGACCTTTGGGAATGGAAAACGAAATATCTTTTATAGCCACAAACGAGCCGTAGTATTTGCTCAAATTGCTGGCCTGTATCATGGCGCCGTTAGAAGTTTTAGACATTAATTGTCTCCATATTCATAATCCAAGTCCGGCAAAAATAGGTGCTGAACGCGGCACTGTCAAGACCGCCAATTTTAGCGTCTTTCGCGCAATTTTCTGCTATCTAAAAGGGATTATATGGATGAATCGAATTATGGTTCCCAAAACGTGTTCGAAAGAACACGTCGTTCCACGCTTGACGTGGAATCCAGTCCGCAATTTAGACGGTGAATGGAAGAACCTAATACCCCAACATTGCGCTTATATTGACTGGCTGGATTCCAGCTTTCGCTGGAAAAACGACTTGTGGGCGGCAGACGTCCTCATCTGCCGCTTGACTCGAAGAGTCAAACCGTGGACTGAAATCAACACAGTACCCCACCCAGAGTGAACTCCGCGTTAGCGGAGGAAACGTCGGGTGGAATTCTTCAAAATCAGCAGCCCCCCGGCGCTGGGCCGCCGCGGAATATGCGGTCCACGAGGAAGGTCAAATCAAGAATATTCAAAATACCAGTATCGCTGTTCACATCGGCTTCTTCAGGGCAAGCCGCCGGCGGACCTCCCCTGAAAATTCTATCAACTGCAAAAGTCAAATCAAGGATGTTCGCGTCATTAGCATCGCCATTCAAATTACCTCGAATCCCCACACAACAACTTGGCGGCGGAGGCGGCGGCTTCAGCACAAACAAGCCGCTCTGCATATCTGAAATGATAATCTTCCCCGATGCAAAAAACGGATAAACATTCCACACACCCACATAGCCATATTCCGCCGGCAGATAAGTATCATAATATCCCAACTCAACCGGACTGAACGGATTGCTGACATCCCACATTCTCACGCCTTCGGAATAATGTGCTATAAAAAGCGTGTCATTTCGAGCATAGCAATTGTGCGCTACGGCATTGGGGTCGACGATTATGTCAAAAATATTGGTAATGTCATCCAAATCTCGCAGGTCAAACATGCGGGTATGATTCCCTGCCGTACCGATTTCGTCGCCAATGGCCACATACTGGGTGCCTTGCAGAAATTCACCGTTGTGTGCTCCGGAACCGGGGTAATCGAAATGTTTAATAAGGGTTGGGGACATCTTGTTGCTTATGTCCACAATGTCCATGCCCATGTTATAGATGCCGAATCCAATAAGCGTGTCGTTCACGATATCTATATCGTGATAATAAAAAGCCCCAAAGTCAGCCACATTGACCGGAGCCGCCGGATTTGAAATATCAAAAATTTCTAACTCACCCACATCGTGGTTTCCAATAACATAAAGATAATTGCCGACCACCATGCAGTTATGCGCACCGTTGGTGCCATCATCAGTTTCGTTGAACACATCAGAAACTTTTATCGGATTAGTTGGGTCTGAAATATTGAAAATCTGTGTCGGTTCCCATTCCGCTATGACAATAGCATAATCTCCGTACACTTTTACTTCCTTGGAGTCATTGCCAAATGTGACCAAGGGCATAAAGCCGACTTCCACCGGCGGGTCAACAGTTATATCAATAATGCTGATACCTTCGTTGCGGCAAGCCAACAAAGCGTATTCTTTGTTATCGCTTGGGTCGGTATATCCCCAACAGCCGCCGTAAAGACTGCGTTCATTCCAATGTCCGACAAAATCAATGTTTTCGGCCACTTCTGCCGGAACTCTCAATTCTTTACTGGAACCGGCTATGGCTCTGGCGTTACTCTTGGCATCTACTCGATAATAGTAATCCTGTCCTAACGGAATGGCGGCGTCAGTATAGGCAAGTGTAGAACTGTTAAGGGACGCCAATTGAGTTGTGGCCGGCGCACTTGTCCCTCCGTAAACTAAAAAGCTATCGACTGAAGTCGTGCCGGAATAATTCCAACTCAAATTCACTTCTTTGTCCGTATCGCTCTCCTTAACAATGACGCTGAAATCACGCACATAATAAGCCCCTATAGTCAACGTGCACGGCTGATTTTCAAAGAAAGTATGGCCGGCCGCAACCAGCGGCCACCAGCCGTAAAGAACATCCATTGTACTTGCCCCAGTTAATGCATTAAAGCCGGCATAGGTTGTCCCGGTGCCATCATAGGTGCTAAGCATGATAAAAACATACTCTCGCTTTCCAAAGGTAGGTGAACCGACTCCATTGGGATCCCAGGTAAGATTAGCCGCACCCAAATTGTTGTCCTCTACAAAACAAATGTTTAATCGTCGTGGAGTCCCCGGATTTGAAATATCCCAGGCCTGGCCCGGGAATGTCCCCACCCCTGCAGAAGCATAAACAAGGTCGCGTCTAAATGTCTGACACAACGACTGATTGGGAGCGCCCGTCTGGAAAATAATTCGTACGCTGACATAATCTCCATCGGTCAGGTTACTTCCAAAAAAACCCGTCCCTTTGCCAATACTCCCGTAATACACTTCTCCGCCTACCCGATTTACGCCCCTCATCCATTGAGTAGCGCCTGTCCAAGCAGCATCCAGCTCCGGCAATCCTGGTACTGCCGATGCGGCCTGCACTTGAGGCTCTTTGAAACCCATCGCTCGGTCCAACTGCTGGACTCCGCCAACACCGTTTTCGTAATCTTCTTTTGAATTATAATACGGCTGGGCCGTTACCGATGAAATCGAGAAGGCAACAATCAATATTGCCGCGAAAAGCATCCTAGCAGTGGTGCGCATTGGTTCTCTCCTGTTTTTCTGTAGTATTAGTGAGGTCGGACTATAAAATAGCAGATTCTGCTCCTTTTGACAATGTTAAAATTACCTAAGAGAGTGCCAATTACCACTGGGACGTACACCTTAATTTCGCTTTAAAATCAGGTGATTTAGTGATAGTTTTTGGCTAATGGCCGACACGCAGGACAATCTCTATCAATCTTTTTTCAGAACCGCATTAGTTCACGGCGATAGAATCGCTTTCAAAGCCCACGGCGGTAAAGGGAAAAAATACAGCTACAAAGAGGCGCTGGATATGGTGACCCGTTTCGGCGCCGGACTTCAACTCGAATGCCCCGGCGAATCGGAGATGGGACTTCTCTCTGAAAACCGCCCCGAATGGTCGATTAGTTATCTGGCAATTTTGTCAGCCGGAAAAACCGTAGTGCCGATCGATGTCCATCTCAAACCGGATGAGATTAAGCACATTATCGAACACTCGAAAATTAAAACCCTGATAGTTTCGGAAAAAGTTGAAAAGGCATATCCGGAAGATTGTCCCAAAGTGCGGCTAATTTCATTTTCAGAAAAGTCACTGAATAACTGGAAAGAATATTTTAGATTAAAAACCAAATCGGCGCAAATTGATTCAAGCAATGTCGCATCTCTCATTTACACTTCCGGCACTACCGGCGCACCCAAAGCTGTGATGCTCACCCACGCTAACTTACTTAGCAACCTGCATAGTATAGAGCAGTGTCTTAAATTTGACGAACACGATGTCTTTCTGTCGGTGCTCCCTTTACACCACACATTCGAAAACACCTGCGGGTTTCTGACGCCGATTAATTACGGCTGTCGGATAGTATATGCCCGCTCGCTTAAGTCCAAAGAAATTGTCGAGGATATTAAACTCAACGGCGTTACTATCATGTGCGGCGTCCCGCTCCTGTTTGAAAAAATGTATATCTCGATAATGCACAAAATTAACGGGGCCGGCATTTTCAAACGCGTTATGTTCAAACTTTTGTTTACGCTGTCGTCGTCCGCATGGAAATTTAAATTGCACTGGGGACATTTTTTATTCAAAAGTATGCGCAAATCCGCGGGTCTCGGCTCGGTGCGATTATTTGTCTGCGGGGGCGCGCCGCTCCCCAGCCGTATTGCGGCATTTTTCAATCTGATTGGCTTCACGTTCCTTGAGGGATATGGTATGACCGAATGTTCGCCGGTTATCAGCGTGAATCGCCCGGAGAGCAACATTTTCGGTTCCGTCGGGCCGGTCTTGCCGGGGGTTGAAGTGAAAATTAATCAGCCCGATGAACAGGGCGTCGGCGAGATAATCGTGCGCGGCAGTAGTGTTACACCCGGCTATAAGAATAATCCCGAAAAGACTGCCGAACTGATTCGCGATGGCTGGCTTTACACCGGCGATTTAGGAAAATTTGCGCAGGGGCATTTATGGATTACTGGCCGCGCCAAAAATCTGATTATCTCCGCCGCCGGCAAAAACATTTACCCGGAGGAAATCGAAGAAAAACTAATGCTATCGCCATTCATATTGGAAGCATTAATTCTGGGACAGAAAAAAGAAGGCCGACAGGGCGAAGAAGTGAAAGCGATAATCGTCCCTGATCTGGAGCAGTTTACTCTGCATTTCCAAATGCCCGCCGACAAACCCGACCTTGTTAAAATTAACTCCATCATCTCGCAGGAAGTCGCCAAAACCAACGCCGCCATGTCCGACTACAAACGCATCGCCTCGTATGACCTCCGCCTCTCCGAACTGGAAAAGACGAGTACCAAGAAAGTGAAGAGATTTGTGTATGGGTAGACTATTATATTATGGCAAGGTATTGAAATGACATCATTTAAGAGAATGAACTATTTCAAATCCAATCGATTTTATGGAATTCTTGGCATATTCTTTGCGATCACAGGAATTCCACTCAGTATTTACCTTACAGTCTATTATGAGAAACTCCCGAGATTGAAATACGAAGTGCTTAGTGTTGCACCTGTATTAGACATCAAGGAAGAAATTGGAAAGCTCGATATTCTTTATGATGGTAAGAGCATTAAGAAAACTGAAAACACACTTACCATCATAACAGCAAAGATCGAAAATGATGGTAATGCGAGCATATTACTTAACTACTTCGACAAAAAAGTGCCAGTTGGAATCCGTGTTTCGGAAGGAACGATTATAGAATCCGTCGAAATTTTAGAGGCAAGTAACGCCTATCTCAAAGAAAATATTCAAATAGCGACAAAAGGAAGCAAAATGATATTTTCTGAATTCATTTTGGACGCTGGTGATTTTTTTACTGTAAAGATACTGGTACTACATAACAAGAGTGTGACGACAAGCATCGAGAGTTTTGGGAAAATAGCGACGATTAAGGAAATAAGAGTGACGAGCCTTGATTCTGAACGCAAAAGGAAAACTTTCTTGGGCATCCCAATTGATATTTTACTCGCTATTGCAGGTTTAATTTCTGGCTTTATTGTCGCAACTGTGGCCACTTTGTGGGCGGTGAATCCAGTCATGGACAGTGCAATAAAGCTCTTTTTTGGCGGGTATTACAAAGTCACCTTTAAGAATGAACCATTGCCAATAGATGAATTCATTCTTGATTCTATAAATGGATCTGACTACAAAATCATATCTGAGTTGCGCCGTTCCTTCAAGCAACACGACTTTCACGAATTTAGGAAAAAGTACCCAGAAATATTTGACAAACTGATAAAAGTTGAAGCAATTAGAATAAAGGGAAATAATATAATCGTACCTGAATCAGTTGCAAGGAGGATTGACGAGTTCTATAACTTTTTAAAAAAGGCATATGATCACTTAGGAGATATAGTTAAATAGCCCGCCGGGGTGCCCCACTTTTCAGGTGGGTTCCCTCCGATTCCCGTGCGCGGCAGACGTCCCCACTTGTCCTGAGCTCTGTCGAAAGATCTGCCGCTTGACTCGAAGAGTCAATTCAGATAATCACATTCTATTCCCACCCCTTGTCAAAAACCCAATCTCCTGCCATATTCCCTCAAAAAAAGGAGCCCCCCATGATAAACGGCGGCACTGCCACCATATTCGTTTCCGACTTTGACCGCGCAGTTAAATTTTACACCGACACGCTTGGCATGAAAATCCAATACCGCGCCGTCGATGAATGGTGTTCCATCGATGCCGGCGGCGGCCTGATAATCGGCCTGCATCCATCGGGACCAAAATCAGCCAAACCCGGCAGCCGCGGGGCCATATCAGTTGGATTCAATATTACCGAACCGATTGAAAAAGTTGTGGCCGAACTTAAAAAACGCGGCGTGGTTTTCGAGGGCGGCATAAAAGACGACGACCCGGTCAAACTGGCCTTCTTCGGCGACCCCGACGGCAATGAGCTTTATTTGTGCGAGTACAAGGGCTGATACTTCAGAATCGCAAAAAAAAACTGTCAGACGTGGTCGTCTGACAGCACATAATTATATAGTCCTGGGATATTAGTTTGCCGCTGGCATTGGTGAATCGGAGTTGAACATGTCCGCCGCAACTTTCCAGCTTCCGTCGGCCTGCTTTTTCCAGATCGTTAAACCTTTGCCGATATCAACCATCGGTGCACCCGTGGCATCGTTCATGGTAAATTCAGATGTACTAATAGAATAACCTATGTCCCCGGAGCCAGCTACCACCACGGTACCCGTCTTCCATTTAACACTAAAGCCGGGCATCGCAAACATATTGTCTCCCATTTTGCGAATGGCTTCTATTCCAACGGCCATCGGCTCATTGGGTGCCAACACCACTGCGTCTTCGAGGAAAGCTCCATAAAATTGTTCCATTAGCTTGGTTTCGGCAGCCGTGGACCAGGCCGCATCCTCTTGGCGAATCGCGGCTTCATCTGCCGCCCGAGTATCAGGAGCCGACTTTTTCTGGCTATTACATCCGAGCATTAAAAGCAGTAGGAAGCAACCTGCCATTCCTGTGATACTGTAATTATTTTTCATTTCCGAATCCTTTCATGTTAAATGAAGGTGAGTTATTGTGAAACATCATATTGCATCTAACATTTAATATAATAAACTGACTTCGCATTGCAAATATTAACTGTGCGAGTATAAGGGCTGACGATTTTTTTTGACTTCGTAGGTAGTAGGTAGGTCAGGACCCTTGCGGTCCTGACTACTTTCTTATCTTCGAGTAGGTCGAAACCCCCGCGGTTTCAACAATTTACGGCCCCGAAGTTAGCTTCTGATAATCAAATGTCAGGCCATCGTCAAAGTTAGCCGTTTCCACGGCATTACCCAGCTTGTACACGTTGGCACTATCAGTTTTCAGAAGGATGACGCGACTGGCATCGAAAGGATCGCCCACCAAGCTACTGGTGAAAGGCGCCCCGGCTGTGTCCGAAGCGGTTACCGAGGCAAAAGTTCTGTTTGGCAGGTGAGCAATCATCCGACCTAAGTCCTGTTGTTGGAATACAGCCGCATGAGGCGTTGTATCAGCGTTGTACGGAATATTGAAATCCATTTCCGCCGCCACTGGGTTGAACAGATCGACGGTGTCAATTTTTCCAGTCTCGAGATCCAAATAATGAAATTCGAAATCAAGATTCACAGTGAACACTGGGTTTGCCGGATTCGGGTTGACGCTTTTCTTATCATCGCCGCACCCAAGAATGCCAAAGGCCAAAATCAAACCTATTAAAATACTAAGAACCAACTTCTGCCTTGATGTCATATTGAACTCCTTGGAACGAATCAAATGGAATTTTCTGTGATTATCTGTCAAGATAGGTAATATTGGGTTTTTCAGCAAGGGTTATGACACGGTAGTGCCGGACGACCCCTTGTGCCTCCAATTCGCACAAATCACCAGAAACCGCCTTTTATTCGTCTTTGTGAAAAGAATAACAAACTTTATTCTTGACACAAGCTTGTGCCACTATTATATTCTCTACTATGAACAACTTAAATAACCATCGTTTAGACGAACTCGACAAAAAAATCCTGACCGTTCTTCAGGAAGACGCCCGCATGCCCAACAAGGAAATTTCCAATCGCGTTGGGTTGGTGCCATCGGCGACATCCGAACGCCTGCGCAAACTCAAAGAGAACGGCTATATCAAGTCGTTCGAGACGCGGCTCAACACCGACAAAATCGGTTACGGGTTGGTGGCGTTTGTGTTTGTGCGCACCAACGAAATGGCATCGGGTTTCAAGACCGGCGTAGAGCTGGCAAAAATTCCCGAAGTGCAGGAAGTGTTCAACGTGGCCGGCGAAGACTGTTATCTCATAAAAATTCGTACCAAGAACACGCATTCACTCGGCCAAATTCTGAGGGAAAAAGTAGGCACGATCGAATCGGTCACGCATACGCGCTCTACGATTGTGATGGAGTCCTACAAAGAAACCTGCATGATTCCGCTCAACGGAACCCAACTGCACGATTAAGGATTGTCGATGTCGAAAAAGTTGAACATTCAAATCACGCTCGGGCTTCTCTGCCTCTATCTGGTGTGGGGCTCGACCTATCTGGCCATTCGCTTCGGCGTGGAAACCATTCCGCCATTTATTATGGCCGCATTCCGCTTTTTGATTGGCGGCGCTTTGTTTTATGGATGGGCCAAAATCAAAGGCGCCCCAAATCCTCAAAAAATTCACTGGCTCTCAGCATTCATCGTGGGAACACTATTGGCGGTCGGTGGCAACGGACTGGTCAACTGGTCAGAAAAAACTCTTCCCTCTGGAATCGCCGCGCTTCTGGTGGCCATGATGCCCTTCTTTTTAGTTCTGTTTGATTGGCTCCGCCCCAAGGGAACCCGACCGGGCTGGGTAATAATGCTGGGCCTTCTTCTCGGTTTTAGCGGTGTGGTATTTTTGATTAATCCGACTCAAGTTGACGGCATATCAGGAGTGGACAAATTCGGCGCCGCACTTGTTTTGGCGGCGACTATTCTATGGGCAATTGGTTCTTTGTATTCACGGAGCGCCAAACAGCCGGAATCACACACTTTGTTTGCCGGGATGCAAATGATGGCCGGAGGCGCGGTCGCATTATTGGTCGCCACGCTCATGGGTGAGTTTAATGAATTCAATATGTCGGTACTGACGCCATTGCAGTTCTGGTCTTGGGTATATTTGACACTTATGGGTTCGTTCGCTTTTGGAGTTTATTTGTGGCTGTTAAAAGTAACCACCCCGGCCAAAGTTGCCACTTATGCTTATGTCAATCCGGTCATTGCGATGTTTTTAGGTGCGCTTTTCGCCGGCGAAGAATTAAGCATCTGGACTCTGGGGTGCTCAACGGTAATTATTCTGGCCGTGGTGATAATTATTACCGCCAGATCACGCGCACAGCGCAACGGACTTAAGGCAGAGCCGAAGCCCGCCGATACAAAAGCAATGCTTTCACCCGCAAGCGCCGACCCCGTGTGCGAATGCGATTAATCAAACAAACTAAGCCGGCTGTGACCGATTCTTGCGCGCGTCAATAAACGATTTCACGCATAATAACACAAAGATTAGCGACAGTATCGCCATTATGGTCTGACTTATTACTGCCCCCGGCCGGGCCACTTCTCCCCCGCCAATCAACGTAAAAAACCCGCCAAGACCGCGGGCGCTTCCTAAAAATCCCAACAGCCCCAGCGCCGCCGCCACGTGCATAAAGTGTTTTCTTCGCCCCGGGTTTTTCGCCATCATACCCAATACCATCATGGGTAGTCCGAAAAACATTGGAATCAGCGCCGTCACGCTTACCATGCCGGTCGCAAAGTAGCCGATAATCCCAAGCAGTATCAACGTCACTGCGTAGGCAATTGTAATTTTTGGCATATTCATAAAAAATTCCTCAACTTTCTTGCTCTTGCCGTTTTAGATATAATTGATTATAAAACAAAATCGTTTTTGGCTGAACATTAAACTTTCTGACAAAGGAAACCCAAGCATGCCTGATAAACCAAAGATTATTGCACTGGCCGGAAGCACCCGCACCGGTTCCTATAATAAGATGCTCGTAAAAATCGCCGCTGAAGGCGCCCGCGAATCCGGCGCTGAAGTTACCTATATCGACTTGAAGGACTATCCGATGCCTTTGTATGACGGCGACCTTGAGGACAAGGAGGGGCTCCCGCCCAACGGACGAAAGCTCAAAGATATTTTTCTGGCCAACCAGGGGCTTTTGATTGCGTCACCTGAAAATAACGGCTCATTTACTTCTGTTCTTAAAAACACTATTGACTGGCTCTCCCGCCCGGTCAAAGGATATCCGCCGCTGGAATGTTTTGTAAACAAATACGCCGCGCTCATGGGAACATCCACTGGTTATTGGGGAGCAATCCGTTCTCTCATCCAGTTAAGACACGTGTTGGGACATATCAAAGTCACGGTACTTCCCGAACACATTAACATTCCCAACGCCGATGACGCCTTTGCAAACGATGGCTCATTGAAAGACAAGAAGCGCCAAGAATCGACAAAAGCATTAGGCAGAAAACTATCAGAGACGCTTCAAAAAATTGGGTAATACGAGATTTCCTGGTTCTCGACATCAAGGAATAAGTCATTGCGAGTCCCCCGCCTCGGCGGGGGACGTGGCAATCTCTTCTTCGTAGGGGCTGGACATGTCCAGCCCTTCGAATGGGCAAGCCCGTTGACAAGCGCAGGGCGACTTGATCAAAGTTTTTTTAAAATGATTTTATGGTAAGTCATGCTGAGCAGAGTCGAAGCA
>Ga0214473_10006423_pt1 | contig 14037 bp, 12 predicted proteins | sample RVTome_7_FD_203509 | JGI IMG/M metagenome (GOLD analysis project Ga0214473, IMG submission 203509) | Soil microbial communities from uranium-contaminated site in the Upper Colorado River Basin, Wyoming, United States - RVT98D197 | ecosystem: Environmental > Terrestrial > Soil > Contaminated >... | reverse complement strand
CCAGCGACCGTATTGAATTGACCGAATTGCGGCGCACGATTCCCCAACACCGTTTCCCAGCCCGTTTCAAAAAGCCCCCCTGCCCGGGATAGAGAATTCCGTATAACCGATAGAGCGTTACATACAACGGCGGGAATAGAGGCCAGCTCTGCCAGGCTAGTTTTTCATAGGCGGAGAACCAGTTGCGCCGCAGGCAGAGCAATTTCGCCAACTGTTGAAGATTCGCCTGGCGGGCAAATATTTGGAACCCAACCTCAGGAATCTTGCCCAATTGCCTTTCCACCCCGGCAAGGAATTCCCGCTTATGCTGCGATTGGACCCGGTCTTTGAGCAGCCACTCAAACTGCCGCATCTGCACCTTGACCAGGAGGGCCCAGATATCGGCGGAAGCCTCCCATGCCGCCAGGTTCTCGCGGATCTTGTCAAAGACAGCGAAAACCTCGAAAACTCGACGATCCGTCCGCCCCGAAATCTGACCGGGTCGGTTCTGCCGGTAAAAGAAAAGGGGGTCATCAATCAAAGATATTCTCGCGGCCTTCAAGAGCACGGAGAAATGAAAGCAGATATCCTCATACGAATTCATCCCCGCCTCAAAATGGAGGCCGTGCTTCTGCAGGAACGTTCGTTTGTATATCTTTGGCCAGGCGACCGGTTCCAGCAACAGCGTTTGGGGGGCGCAGGACAGCTCGAAGGGCATGGTTCTCAACTGGGGATCCAGTGTCTGCCGGATAGGAGAGTCGAAGAAGGGACCAAACTTTTTCGAGTCTTCATAGAAAACCGTGACATCCGCGATCAGGACGTCGGCGTCGTCGTCGCTGGCGCGCCGGTACATCACCTCGCACATTCGTATGTCGGCCCAATCATCACCGTCCAGAAATGCAATGTATCGTCCTTTCGCCGCCCGCATCCCGATATTCCGAACGGAAGCCAGCCCTTTGTTGTATTCACAATTGATCACTCGGAGGTTCGGGTACCTTGATTTGTACTCTTTGATTATTCCCAAGCTGTTGTCGGTGGAAGCATCGTTGACCACGATGATTTCAATATCCCTCAAGGTCTGATGGACCAGGGAATCCAAGCACTGGCTCAAATACTTCTCCACGTTATACACGGCGACAATTACGGATACCAGGGGGCACCCCATGTCCTCCGCCAGGTTTCCCTCGGGCCATACCAACGGCGAAAGGTGCAAATCCTCCCCCTGAACCCCATCGCATTCGTGAAGAAGCATATCGGCGGATTTTCCGTTGCCGCCTTCGCCCCCATTAAATGCCCCATATGCCCGGGATGAATGGCGCCCAGACACTTTTCGGGATGAAACCGCAGATTCCAATACCCCGACCAGTCGCTTCGTCGTCCGATCCCAGCGATGCCACTCCCGGGCCAGGCCTTGAACCCCCGCCCGCAAGCGCTCACGAACCTCCTTGTTTTCGCTCATCAGGTGAATCGCTTCGGCCAGCACCTCTGGATCCCGGGGACGGCAGAGATAGATGTTGCGGCCGTGCTCCAGGGCCTCGTCTCGCCCCTGCGGCAATTCGGTGGCGATGACGGGCAAGCCGTGTGCGCCGGCCCCTGCCAGGGAACTGTTATTCAGAGTCACCCCATAGTCGAACGGCAGAACACAGGCGTCCCCCGCATAAAGATACCGGGATCCAGTGTCGCTGTCCCATGTGAAATTTCCTGTCCACGTAACCTTGTCGGCGATTCCCAGCTTTTCCGGAAGCTGCTGGACCATTTGGAAGTAATCGCGAGAGCTAATCGAATTGTTGGGGACCTCAAGGAGGCCACCCACGAAGATAAGCCGCATCTTGGAATTCTGATTGCATGCGATCCGAAAAGCGTGCAAAAGGGTCTCAACCCCTTTGCCCGGATAGATATAGCCCCAGTAGATCAACACAAAATCACAGTCAGCGGCCCCTAGGGCATCGCGAGTCTCCTTCCGGGCCTTGTCGGGGGGATCCGCACAGATACGGATGAGAGGCGGGGGCGGCAAAATCACGCTCTTCTCCCCCACCTGTGAATACTGGCCCGCGAGGCGAGCCCGATGAGGACTGCTGAGAGCGATAATACGGACGCTATCCCGCAAGAGAGTCCCAAAGAAAGGGTGCACGTCCTTCCCTCCGGGGAATAGCGCGATTGCCTTGCGAAGCGCACGTGCCGAAAAGGAACGATGCTGGGGACTACCATCGATGGCCTCAAATTGGGTTACACAGGGTACATGGGGAAGGACTCTTTTGCAGATCGTGGGCAAAAAAGTAATCATCGATTTGTAATTGTAAATCCACCCCAAATAGAGAAGGAGAACAACGTCTGGCCGGCACTTTCTCAAGCAATTAGCCAGCCTTGGCAGATCCGACCAGGACCAATCGTCAATGACCGGATGAACGACCATATTTTCGCAAGTGGCGGGGATACTTCCCTTTTTGCAAAGAACATGCACAGCAACTCCTGCTTTGGCCAGATGCTCACTCAGATGGAGTCCATGGTTGGCTTCGGGAGCTGGATCCGGTGGAAAGGCCGAGATGATCAAGACTTTCATAATGTTTCTATATTAGGGGGCCTCAACCATTCCTCTTACGCCCCAGCAATCCCGTGCCGTATTCCCGGCAAAGGTGCCTTTCTGCGATCTTTTATTTGAAAGCCCAAGCCCTTGCGCCCTTTCGTTAAACATTCATTCATTTCCATCCATGGGGCGAATGGACCAGTTGGGTCGAACCGAGACAACACCGGTGATATCGTCACGCGTCTCCTTTTCATTGCCTACGGTCAGAGAATGCATCCCCAAATGTTGGTCATAAGCATAGCTCCAATTCGTGGGCCATAGACCTACATTAATGTAGTAGCGCCCTGGAAGCAAAGGCAACTGAGGCAGGTGGCAGCGAAGGATCCCACTTTCGGCTAATCGGCCGAAGGCCTCCCGGATGGAAGGTAAATGAGTTTCAAAACATTTCACGTGGCTCTCACTAAATATGCCCAATATTAGAGCCATGTCGGATAATGGTCCCTGGAGAAGGTATTCAAATTCAATGGTGAGACTAGAGCCGTCGCAAAGGCGGTCTGTAATTATATTGTCCCCGTCGAATAAGGTAACTCTGCGTATGGTCGCTTCCTGTGTCCCCATGCGGCTCCCCTGTTTAAACTGCATAAGGGGATGCCCCACGACATCAAGCTGGGCCGCCCTCTTCTCTGTCCTTTGGCGCATCAGATCATAGTAATAATTAATGGCGTTTTCCGGCTCTCCCTGCATGGCGGCGCGACCTTCTTCCAGAACGAGCACCTCATCGCACAGCGCCCGGATTTGGTCCAGGTCATGCGAAACCAGGAGCAGGGTCTTGCCGGCCGCCTGAAAGGACCTCAGTCGGTCGAGGCATTTCTGCTGAAAACGGGAGTCCCCCACGGCCAGAATTTCGTCAATAACCAGAAGATCGGGATCAAATTGAACGGTGGAGGCGAAGGCGAGGCGCATGTACATCCCGCTGGAGTAGGTTCGAACCGGCTGGTCAATGAAATCCTCCAGTTCGGCGAAGGAGATGATCTCTTCCTCTTTCACTTTAACCTGGTTCCGGCTCAGCCCGCTCAAGATCCCCCCGGTCATGAGGTTCTCGTGCCCCGTCAGGTCCGGATGGAACCCGCTGCCCAGCTCCAAGAGGCTGCCCGTTTGCCCGCGGCGGGTAATCCGTCCTGTGGTCGGCCGCCCCAACCCGCATACCAGGCGCAGAAGAGTACTTTTTCCCGCCCCATTATGGCCAATAACCCCCAGCGCTTGGCCTTGCGCAATTGAAAAACTGACATCCCGCAGAGCCCAAAAAGGATTCCCTTTGTCATAGCGACCGGTAACTCTCTGGATGAGGGATTCTTTGAGAGTTGCCGGACGGTTTCGCTTAATCCAAAACCGTTTGGAAACGGATTCTACTTTCAGAATGGGTTCCATGGTGCGAGCCCCGTCAGAGCGTGTCAAAAACGTTGTGGAGCTGATGTTGATAAACCAGGTAACCCAAGCCGCACACTCCCAAACACATGCTTCCCGCAACGAGTAACGAATTCCACTCCGGGGCCGCGGCTTGGTAGAGGATAGCCCGGTAGGATTCGATCAGAACCGCTATGGGGTTTAGATCATAAAGGAGGCGGTACTTTTCCCCGACCATATCGGAACGATAAAAAACCGGGGTCAGGTAAAATAAGAGCATGACGGCCACGCTCACGATGTGCTCCACATCCCGGTAAAAGACATTCAGAGTTCCAATGATCAGGCCCAGGCCGGCAATCAGGAAACCTTGCATCAGGATCAGGAGCGGCAGGAGCAGGAGCCAGGGCGTTACCTCCCGGCCCCAGAGCAGGAGGAAGACAAAAAGGACAGGCAGGAAAAAGACATAGGTCAGCAAGTGGGATAGGGTGTTGACAATCGTCAGAATCCACGGCGCGAAATTCGGCCGGCGCACCAAATCCCGGTTGCCGAGGAAAAGACCTCCCGCCGAACTGACGGCCACGCCGAACCAGTTCCAGGGCAGCAACGCGGTAAACACGAAAGCAGGGTAGGAGTCGATGTTCAAGGGAACCACCTTCTCGAAAAGAAAGACGAGTACGATCAGCTGGGAGAGGGGAAGCAGAAGGGACCAGAGGACCCCCAAAAGGGACCCCTTGTAGCGGAGAAGAAAACTTCGCCCCACCAGGTGGACGATAAGATCGAGCTGGTAGCTCAATGGATCGCGCTCCGTCGCATCCTGCCCCTGGCCCATTCTCGAAAAACGAGCCAGATGAATTTTCCATTCCCCTGTACATACCGACGCCACAATCTTCGCGGATCGTGAGCGAAACGGAAGAGCCATTCCAGGCCGTGGGTCTTCATCCACTCTGGCGCGGCAGGGACTCGCCCGGCCAGAACGTCGAAGAGGCCCCCCACCCCAATCACCACTCCAGCCCGAAGGCGCCGGCCGTATTGGGAGATCCAGTATTCCTTCCTGGGGCTGGTCATGCCCACGAGGATCAGATCCGGGCTCTTGGCCTCAATTTCGGAAAAGATCGCTTCCTCATCGGCGGGCTGAAAATATCCGTTCTGCACCCCCACCACCCGGATGCCCGGGTAGAGCACCTGGACCGCCGCTGCGGCCTCTCGAACGACTTCTGCGCGCGCCCCAAGCAGATAAACAGTTCGCCCGGCGGGGGCGATTCTTTCCAGAAGGCGATAGACGAGCCGCTCAATCCCCACGTGTCCCACCCCTTTAAACCCGAGCACCCGGGCTGCGACCGCCACCCAAAAGCCATCGGCGGGCACGCACTCTGCCGATCGAAGAATGTTTCTGTAATTTTTATCCCGGCAGGCATCGACCACGAAAGCCGCGTTCACGCCGAGCACGTCGCAGCGCTCATGGCGAAAAATCGCCCCGCAGAGCCGGTTGGTAAGGGCCTCCAGGTCGGTGCAGTCCACCGGGCAGCCCGCGACGTGTACCCGAGAGCAAAACGATATCCGCTTATCCAGCAGATCCGTAACCATGATTCTTTACCTCCCACTTCATCTGTACTGCCCGAATCGCCTCCCGGTAGGTGGCAAAACGGACAGAGGCAGAGCCCCCTTTTTTTACCTCCCGGAGGAAACGGCTGATATCCGAGCATCTCCCGATCTCCTTGGAGTGCCCCATGGCCACGACCGGGAGGAGCCTAGTCTCGTCTCCACGATCGTATTCATGTAAGATCCTCTCGACCATGCCGATCATCTCTCGGGCGGTGAGCTTGCAAAAATCGAGTTTCCGCGGATACACGCGCAAGAGGCCGCGGAGTTTGCCTTTCCTCTGGCCATCTTTCGGTGCCGTAGGGAAGGGGCTCGACACGGCACGGGCGATCATCCGGTCTTCAAGAAAGTACCGGCTGGCCAGCCCCAGGCGCTTCAGGCTGAAGAGGCCCCAGATCCTGGTAGGCTCGGCATAGATGGGCATTTCCAGCACGCCATTCTTCGCCGCTCGGTTGATGTCACCATTGGCGTACCAGGGGAGAATGGGGCTGTGGGCGTCGCGATAATCCAGGAAGACCGAAGGGGTCCGGATGTACCCCCATTTAAAAACTGACGTGTCCGAGGAAAGTCCCGCATCCTGCAGCGCTCGCAAGTAATCGGCCGAAGGCTGCGTAATCCAGTTTCCCGCTCGGAAGCCGAGGCAGGCGTAATCGGCGCAGTGCGGGCGGAGCATCTCATCCAGATCCCGCTTGCCCCGGCGCAGAATCTTCACCAGTTCGTTGTAATCGAGCAGGGGCAGCCGGTATTTGGTGTAATTCAGGTTCCATTGCTTGCCGGACCAGCGGGCCCCCAGCCATTGGGGATGGAGATGCAGCTGCACATCATGTCCCCCCTTTATCGCCTGAACGAGCTGGCGACGGACGGCTACAGCCGGATCGTATCCGAGACTCATTCGAAAGCCTTCGTTCTCCGGCCGTTCCCAGGCCCACAGTTCCGCCATCTCGGCCATGATCGTTACCTTGGCGCCGCAGCTCTCGCAGGCTTCGAGCAGGGCCTGCGTGGGTTCCACCATGTAGCGGTGAACATCGGGATGCCGGTTCTGGGGAAGCTCATAGTCGAGGGTTAAAACAATCGCCAGCATTCGTTTCCATTTCCCGCGCCGTGCGCTATGTCGCGTTATCCCGCCGGCGGGCGATGACGAAGAAGTTCTCCAAAAAGGTGAGGAACCCATTGTAGTACCTTTCGCTGGCCAGGCAACGGTTCAGCCACCGGAGGTACAGAAGGCGATTGGCGGCAAGCAGGAAGTACCTCGTCCATCCGAAGACCGGCCCGGAATAGAAGCGAACCTCCTGAATCTCAAAGCCGCCGTCCCGCAGCAGGTGTTCCACCCGGCGCAAGGTGGTAACGAAATTATGGGTATAGTCCTCATAAAAATCCCGGCCCCAGGAGTCGTAATTCGGGCAGGCCAGAGCCAGAACACCCCCCGGATCCAGGACCCTTTTAGCCTCCTCGATCAGCCCTGCGGCGTGCTCCGCATCGGCCATGTGTTCGAGGACATGGAAGAGGCAGCAGAGGTCCGCGCTCCGGTCGGGAAAAGGAAGGAGAGGCGCCGATCCGGTTTCCACCCGCAGACCCCTGGCCCGCAGCATGCTCGCCGTCTCCGCGCTCGCCTCCAGGGCGGCGTAGATGTAACCCGCATTGCGGCAGATTTCCGCAAAGTACCCGTCTCCGGGGCCGACCTCCACGACGCGGCCGTGGGGGCCGAGATACCGCACCGCCCAGGTGGCCATTTTCCGGGCCTGCAGGCGGTGGACCCATTCTCCCAGAGGATGCTTGCGGCGCCCGGCATAGGAATCGTAAATGCCCATTCCCTCACTTTCCTCCTTGGCCGGCGCGCAAAGCGCCCTGCATGAGCGCCGCCAGGGCCGAATGCTGGGAATGCCCGTCAAACATTTCCAGGGCCCGCAGGCGTCCCGCCTCGCCCATTTGGAGGCGCAACTCTTCATCAGCCATAAGACGCTCCAGGGCGGCCGCGGCGGCTTCGGCATCCCGCTCCGGAACGAGCAGCCCCGTTCGCCCGTGGACGACCATCTCGGGAATTCCGGAGATCCAGGTGGCGACAACCGGCAAGGCCGTCACCATGGCTTCCAGCAGGACCGTGGGAAAACCGTCGCGATAACCGTTGATGTGGATTTCGGAAAGAAGGGCGAAGATATCGGCCCGCCCGAGCGCTTTATAAACCTTGGACAGGGGCAGGGCTCCGGGAAGGAGGACGGTATCCTCCAGGTTCCAGCGGGCGGCGAGCTCGGTCACAATCCGGCTATCCGGGCCGGCGCCGATGATCTCACAGGTGAAACGGAGCTCCCGGTCCTTCAGGATGCGGCAGGTCTCCACAAGGGTCCCGTAGCCTTTGCATCCGATCAGCCGGCCTACGGAGACGATGCGCGCATGCGCCCCGGCGCCGGGCTTTCGGCGGCATCCTTTCGCCCCCAGCAGCTCTTCCGGCTCACCCACGTCGACCCCGTTATAGATACGGACGATCTTAGCGGAATGCCGGTAGGCGGTAACGGAATCGAGGTATTTTTTCGTGTATTCGCAGACGGCGACGACGAAACGAGCGCTAGCCATCTTCTCCGCCAGGAGGACCGGTTTTACAAAGATGTCCCCCGAGGCATGGGCCGTGAAGGAGAAGGGGATGCTGCAAAAACGGTGGATCGCCAGGGCTATATTGCTCCCGGTTTCAAAATGACAGTGCAAATGGGCGATGCCGGCCCGGCGGATCTGCTCGGCAAACCCGACGCCGCAAAAGAAGTGATAAAGGAGACGGAGGAAAACCGCCGGCTCCAGGCGGAAGACCTGGCGCCAGAACAGGCCTGCCGCTTTAAAATAACGCCGCGGATGAAGAGCCAGGGCTTTCAGATTGCTCCAGAGGTGGCTCGCGAAACAGTCGGGCCGCGCGTACATACAGGACCCGAAGGCGTCCGGGGGGAAGAAATGAGGATCGATTTCGCCGTCCGGCTGCCGCTTTACCGCGAAAACCGCCACTTCGAAACCCTGCGCGGCGAGACCCCGGATCTCGCGCATCACAAAGGTCATGCTCAGCGCGGGAAAGACGCCGAGCAGGTAGCCGATCTTCGTTTTCCTTTCCGGCAAATTCCTCTCCTTATCCAAATTACAACCCCCGGAGATTCAGCAGATCAGGGCTTTTTGAATTCCCTCTGCAAATCTGCCCACCATGTTCTCCAGGGTGTACCTGCAGGCCCCTTCCCGGCACCCCTGGCGAAGCCGATTCAGCAGGCCCGGGGAGGACAAGACGCGCAATACCCCGTCGACGTAAGGATCGAGGGCATTTTCTGTGATGACGCCGTTCACTCCGTCGATCAGGTATTCGATCTCCGGTGAGTGGAAGGGGAAATCGACGGTGATCGGCGGCACCTCGTGAGCAAAGCAGTCCAGAACGGCAAGGCCCACAAGCCCCGGGATCAGGAAAACATCGGCCATTTTAAAAAAAGGGAGGCGCTCGGAGCCGAAGAGCGGCCCCAGGTAATGGATCCAGGGATGGCGGATGCTGGCTTCCCGCACCTTAGGGGCATCCGGACCGGCGCCGATCACAATCATTTCAAAGCTCGGAATCCGCAGGCGGATCTGCAGGCACGCCTCGAGCAGAAAGTGAATGCGCTTCTCCCGGTAAATGCCCCCGCAGTACAGTCCCACCGGGCCGTTGCCGATGCCCAGCGCCCTTTTTCTTTCCTCAACCTGGCGGGCTCCGATTTCCCGGGCCTCGCGGACAAGTTTTTCCGTATCGATTGCGTTGTCGACGACCGTAATGCGTTCGGGGGGAAAACCCGTTTCCGCCAGCCAGCGGGCCACCCCCTCCGTGTAGGCGAACCACCAGGAGACGCGGTTGGCGTAGAGCCGCTTCAAGCGATTGCCCAGGCTGCCCGGCCAGGCCTGGTGGTTGAAACCGTGGTCCCAGAAGGCCACCTTCCGCTTCTTCCGGAGGGCCCGCAGAAAAAGATAATGATTGCTCAAGATCCGATTCTCCTGCATCAGGATGAAAAGGTCCGAATTCCAGACCCGGCGCGGCGTGGGCAGCCAGTATAAGGATCCCCCGGCGAAACGCACAGTCCGGTTCGGGACCGGGACGGCCCAGTCCAGATCCACCTCATCGCGCCGGGGGACGAAGCGGTTTCGCCCGTAGATCAAGTTCAGGGCGATCCCGTTGCGCGCCAGGCGCTCCCGCAGGCGGCAGAAAAAATCAGCGCGGTAATGGGGCAAAAAACGCCATACCACCGTAACCTCTCGATCCAGTCCCCTCGGCAGGTTGGACATCGCCTACCGCCCTTCGTTCCGAACGATAACTTTCTGCAGAGACCTGGGCTGGGGCTCTTGCAGAAAATTGCGCGCCCCCCGGCGCAGAACCCCGGCCCCTGCCAAAAGGATCTGCACCGGCCGACCCCCGTCCTCGCGGAAAAGGACGATGCGGCTATCCGTTTCCCACCCGTTCAGGACCTGCATCACCTTTTGCGGGCCAATTTGGAAAAAAATTCGGTCGCGGAAACCCGGCCCCTCGGGAAAATTGTTCTCATGCCGAGAATGATTAGATTCCCGCTCTGAAGTATTCGGAATGTGACAATAATAATTTTGAGACACTGGTTGGAAGAATTGATTTTAGATGACCGCTCTGGTAGCTCAAGGTGTCCCGGCTCTGAATTTCCGTGCAGCCCCGGTTATCCGCACTCGCTTGCTGAACTATCGTTTACGTCCTTCCACAATGACTGCATTTCTTGTACGCCCTTCTAACTCAATCAGACGTATATCGGTAATATCGCTATCGAACGGGGCTCGGCTGGATGCCTCAAAACCCACTTCATTGAGGTTTTCTAAGAACCTTGGGCGATCGTACATGCACTTATGCGGGAATTGGATGAATGGAGATAAGCGGTTTTTCAGCCTGTTATTGCTGTTTCCATAGAGAACGCCAAGTTTCTTAACCCCTAGGCGTTTCAGGTGTTTTCAATACTCCAGCAATGACCTGCCCCAGATCCGCTTTTTTCCCCTTAGAACAGCGCATAAATAAAAGGAGCCAAGGCGCTGCCTTCGGTGAAGACCATAAGAGCGCCCAACGCAAGCAGCATCAATACAATGGGCATCAACCAGTATTTTTTTCTGCATTTTAGAAATTGCCAGAATTCTACGGCGATAGACAGCTTGCTCATTTTCAACCCCTTTCTTCAAAACATTTTCTCGTATTGATCCCTGAGGGATTCCTGGCTCCTCTTGACCCAATAGGTCTTGGCCTTCTTGTCAAATTGCCGGCCTAGCAGGTCTTTCTGCAAAATGCGCATGACCAAACCTATAGGAGTCATAAGGAGGTAGTAAAGAATCATAAGAACCAGATGGCTCATGATATATCCCAGGAGAAGGGAGAGAGTCATCCATCCTTTGTAAAATGGGGTCAGAAGACTTGGCCGCTTCATGCCCAATAGAAGCAGGAGGAAAGCGAACCCCAGAGGTACGAACCCCACTCCGCCCTTTCTCCATAGAAGGAATAAACCCAAAATTCCTAAGGCGATGAATAGGGTTATGGAAAATTTTCTCAGTTCTTTGGCGTCGGTCTGCATCGTACTCTCCATGCCAGATATTTTCGATCCTTCAGTCCAGTTCATACTTTCTTTTCCAATCAATGTCACCCGCCAGCACCTTCTGTTCCCTTTTGTCCAAGATGAAATTTTCCATGACCAGGTAATCCATCTCGGTCCTCATGAAACAGATGTAGGCATCCTCCGGTGAACAAACAATGGGTTCCCCTCTCACATTAAAGGAGGTGTTGATGATTACGGGACAGCCGGTCATTTGCCGGAACGCAGCCAGCATTCCGTGATACAGAGGGTTTGTTTCCGCATGGACCGTCTGCAGCCGGGCCGAATAATCGATATGCGTGACGGCCGGGACCGTGGAACGGGATATGTTGAGCTTGTCTATTCCCCAGAGCTTCTCCTCGGCCGCGGTCATTTTCCTCCGGAGTTCCGGCCGCACATAAGCGACCAGCAGCATGTAAGGGCTGGAGCAATCGATTTCAAAATAATCAGAGGTGTACTCTCCTAAAACCGAAGGGGCAAAAGGCCGGAAGCTTTCCCGGAATTTGATTTTGAGGTTCATCAGCGCCTGCATCTTTGGAGAGCGGGCGTCTCCAATAATACTCCTCGCCCCCAGCGCTCTCGGTCCAAACTCCATACGGCCTTGCAACCACCCGACGACCTTTTCCTGTTCAATGAGTTTAGCCACTTTTTGGGGAATCGCCGGGTAGGAAATTTCTTGATAGGGGATCTCTTTCACATCGAGAAATTCTCGAACTTGGTCGGAGGTATAAAAAGGTCCAAGAAAAGAGCCTTGTTGGAAATCGGCCCCTTCTTTGACGACCCGTTCCTTTCCAAAATACTGATACCAGGTGAAGAGGGCCGCTCCGAGAGCCCCGCCCGCATCGCCGGCAGCGGGCTGAATCCAGATATCCTCAAATGGCGCTTCCCGTAGAATGCGCCCGTTGCCTACGCAATTAAGGGCCACACCACCCGCCAGGCACAGATATCGTTCACCCGTAACGCGATGAATGTGCCTGGCGGTTCTTAACATCACTTCTTCCGTAACAACCTGGATTGACCGGGCTAGGTCCATCTCCTTCTGGGTTAGCGTCGATTCGGGTTTGCGGGGAGGGCCGCCGAATAGTTTGGCAAATGCACCATTGGTCATCGTCAGCCCGACACAGTAATCGAAATAATCCATGTTGAGTCTGTATGAGCCGTCCTCTTTCAGGTCCATCAACTCGTTTAGGATTACATCCACATATTTCGGCTCGCCATAGGGCGCCAAACCCATTACCTTATACTCTCCGGAGTTCACCTTAAACCCCGTGTAGTACGTGAAGGCAGAATAGAGTAAGCCCAAGGAGTGCGGAAAGTGAATTTCGGAGTTGATTTCTAAATGATTGTCATGGCCGGTTCCAAAACTCGTCGTGGTCCATTCTCCAACCCCATCCATTGTGAGGAATGCTGCCCGTTGAAAAGGGGAAGGGAAGAAGGCGCTGGCCGCATGCGACTCATGATGCTCCGGGTAGATGATCTTCCCCTCATACCCTGTTGCCTTCTTGATCAGGTCAGCGATCCAGAGCTTTTGTTTGATCCAGACCGGAATGGCCTTCCAGAAGGAGCGAATCCCCCGCGGAGCGTAGGCTAGGTAGGTTTCGAGAAGTCGCTCGAACTTGATGAAAGGTTTGTCGTAAAAAGCGACACAATCCAAATCGGCTCCCCGGATTCCGGCCGCATCCAGGCAATACTGGACGGCCTGAGAGGGGAACCGGAAATCATGCTTCACCCGGCTGAAGCGCTCTTCCTGGGCGGCGGCTTGTATGTCACCATCTTTGACCAAGCAGGCAGCACTATCATGGTAAAACGCCGAAATACCGAGAATATACATTTTTTTATGACTCACCTTCTCCATGGGTTATAACCGCCTAGCTATTTTTGGCGCGTCTTTCCCCTGGTCGCTATCAATCCCCTCTCCCCCCATTTCCCCCGTCTCTATTTTTTTCAAGCCAGACAGCATCCCCAGCACCCCATAAAAAATAAGATTGGGTGCCGGAAAGTGAGCATTAACGAACAGGACATTGAAAAAATAGGCGCTGGCAAATGTCGAAACCCATACTAAACTTCCTCTCGGCCACCTTACGGCCATGCCCTGCTTGGCCTTGACCACCATCCCACCCAGGACGAAGAGATAGAGGATTAATCCCAAAGCGCCCTGTTCCACAAGGATATTCAATATCGTGTTATGGGCAAGGGTGCCGGTCTCTGGAAGGTCCCGGTAGTCCACCGCCTCGGTTTGGTACCTGCTGACATTCTTGCTGAAGGAACCAAACCCCTGGCCAAAGATCGGATTCACGGTCGCCATGTTCAGCCCCGCTGTCCAGACCTTAAATCGAAAGTAGATGGAATTGGTGTCTTCGGCACGCTCAGAGCCCACCTTGCTCGGGAAGAGGAACAAAAGGGCAAGAATCGCAAGCCCAGTCAGGACGACCCCGGCGCGCTTCCAGGGGCTTGCTTGCCCTCCGAAGAGCAGGACCAAAGAGGCGAGGAGGGTCCCGATCCAAGCCGCCCGGGTATAGGTGAAAAAGACGGCTAAAAGGATTAGGGCCCCGCCGACAGCCTGGACCAGGGGATGCCCTTTCCTATACCAATGAATGGACCCGAGGAGAATACAGTAAACCAGATTCAAAGCAAGGCCGTTGAACTCTGGCTGCATGACCAAACCTCCGGATCGAACCCCCTTGCTCACGTTCATTTCCGGGTTAGCCACCCAGGCCGGGATGATGTAGTCCCACAGATTCATTTGTTCCATCACGGAGACCACCGCCATATAGATTCCCAGCGCGATCATGATGGCCATAAACCTTCTTAACGTGTCCCTGGAGACGGCCGATCCCTTTAAAAGGAAAAACATCATAAATGGCAAGCCGTAGGTTCTCATAAACCAGGCGAAGTTTGCCCGGTCCATTGTGCCCGACACGCCGAGTTGACCCAACCCATAGGCGATGA
>Ga0214473_10006422_pt1 | contig 14041 bp, 10 predicted proteins | sample RVTome_7_FD_203509 | JGI IMG/M metagenome (GOLD analysis project Ga0214473, IMG submission 203509) | Soil microbial communities from uranium-contaminated site in the Upper Colorado River Basin, Wyoming, United States - RVT98D197 | ecosystem: Environmental > Terrestrial > Soil > Contaminated >... | reverse complement strand
GCAGCGGACCAGTGCCTGGGCGTGATGAGGGTCGAGCGTGAGGGCCTGCTCGTACCGCTCGATGGCCGCCTCCCAGTCGTCGCGGTACTCGCGAATCAACCCCTGCACGTAGTACCAGTCCGCCCGGTCGCGGCCGGCCTGCGCGTGTCGGTCGGCCAGCTTTTCGGCGGCGGCGAGGTCTCCGCGGCGAACGCGGATTGCGGCCGACAGCATGTCCGCTTCGAGCCGGTCCCAGCCCTTGGCCGCCGCGTGCTCCAGTTCGCTGAGCGCCTCGTCCTCGCGGCCCAGGGCCAGCGCTGCTTTCGCGGCGTAGTAGCGCCGGAACTTGTGGTCCGGCGCTTTGCTGAACCAGGTGAGCGCTTCCTGATGGCGGCCTAGCACCAGCAGTCCGAGGGCGAGCTTGAGCGCGTCGCTCTCCCCGCGTTCGGCTCGTCCGCGATATTGGCCGAGCAGCTCGGCAAACCGCTCGCGGGCCTGGAAGGACTCGAGAACCAGGTCGGCCAGGTCGTCGTACGTGCCGGCGTCGACTTCCCGGACCTCGAAAAACTCAGAAACTTCCGTGCTGATGTCGGGCATGGACCGCAGCTCCGATCTCGTCTTTGGATCAGGCACCCGCTACCGAACGAGGTATAATACTGCGACCGCAGGCGGTCGCAAGACCGCGCTGCGGGCGCCTGGCGCGGCCGGCCCCGCCCGCGCTCCGCGGCCCCGGTGGAGCCGGCCGCCCATCCTGGATGCGAGGCCCGCGCGTGTCGAGGTCACAGGTCCCGTTCCTCCGGCGTCTGGACGAGCAGGTCCTGATCTTCGACGGCGCCATGGGCACGAGCCTCCACGCGCAAAACCTGCCCCTGAGCGACTACCGCGGCCTGGAAAACTGCTCGGAGATTCTCAACGAGACCCGCCCGGACGTCATTGAGCGCATTCATCGCAGCTTCCTCGAAGCCGGGTGTGACGCGGTCGAAACCAACACGTTCGGCGCTAACCGCATCGTCCTGAGCGAGTACGGCCTGGCGGACCGGACGTGCACCCTAAACGTCCGGGCGGCGCAGATCGCACGCCGCGCCGTGGACGCGTTCACGACGCCGACGCACCCCCGCTTCGTCGCCGGCTCCGTGGGCCCCGGGACACGTCTGGTCTCGCTGCGCCAGACCACCTACGACGCACTCGTCGAGAGCTACACGGAGCAGATGCGCGGGCTGCTCGATGGCGGCGTCGACCTGCTGCTGATCGAGACGTGCCAGGACATTCTCCAGACCAAGGCCGCCATCCAGGCGGCCCGCGCCGCGTGCCAGGCGTGTGGCCGGGACGTTCCGCTCCTCTGCCAGATCACGATGGAGACGACCGGCACGATGCTGCTGGGCACGGACATCGCCGCCGCCCTCATCGCGATCGAGGCCTTTTCCGAAGTGGACGTGATCGGCCTCAATTGTGCCACGGGGCCGCAGGAAATGAGCGCGCCTGTGCGCTACCTGGCCGCGCATTGCACACGGCGGATCAGCGTCATGCCCAACGCCGGATTGCCGCAACTCGTCGACGGTCAGCCGCACTTCCCGCTCACGCCGAAAGAACTGGCCCGCTGGCTGCGGGAGTTCGTGGAGGTGGACGGCGTCAACATCGTCGGCGGCTGCTGCGGGACGACCCCGGCGCATCTGAAGGCCGTCGTGGAGGCCGTCGGGCGTCGCCGACCCGTACCGCGCACGCCCACCCCTGAGCCGGCCGTCAGCAGCCTGTATCAAGCGACGCCGCTGCGGCAGGACCCCAGCTTCCTGATCGTCGGCGAGCGCTGCAACACCAACGGCTCGCGGCAGTTCAAGCGGCTGCTCGTGGAAGGCCAGCTCGACGGCCTGGTCGAGCTGGCCAGCGAACAGGTCAAAGAGGGAGCGCACGTTCTGGACGTTTGCGTGGACCTGGTCGGCCGCGACGGCGTCCCGGACATGCAGCGCGTGATCGACCGCTTCGCCCGCGAGGTCACCGTCCCGCTCGTGCTCGACAGCACGCAACTCGACGTGCTCGAAGCGGGGTTGAAGCTGGCCGGCGGTAAGTGCATCGTCAACTCCGTCAACCTGGAAGACGGCGAGGAAAAGGTTGCGCGGGTCGCCCGGCTGCTGCGCCAGTATGGCGCCGCGGTGGTCGCGCTGACCATCGACGAGGATCCGCAGGAGGCGATGGCGAAAACGGCGGAGCGCAAGCTCGCCATCGTGCGGCGCCTGCACGACCTGCTGACGCGACGACACGGCATCGCGGAGGAAGACATCTTCTTTGATTGCCTCACGTTTCCAATCACGACGGGCAGCGCGGCCGATCGACGGCTCGCGCTCGAAACGCTCGACGGCGTCGAGGCGATCATGCGAACGTTCCCGCGCTGCCAGTCGCTGCTGGGGGTCAGCAACGTGAGCTTCGGGCTCCAGCCCGCGGCGCGCGTCGTGCTGAACTCGGCATTCTTGGCCGAGGCTCGAGCCCGTGGGCTGACCGCGGCCATCGTGCACGCCAGCAAGATCCTGCCGCAAAATCAGATCGGCCCGCAGCGCTGGCAGGCGGCGCTCGACCTCATCTACGACCGGCGCGAATCGGGCGATCCGCTTGAGCGTTTCCTCTCGCTTTTTGCCGAGGGCGAGCAGCTCGGCACGAAGACTCCAATCGCCGACCTGCCGGTGGAAGAGCGCCTCAAGCAGCGGATCATTGACGGCCAGCGACCGGGACTCGAGGCCGACCTCGACGAGGCGCTGCGCACGCACAGCCCACTCGACATCATCAACAAGCTACTGCTGGAAGGCATGAAGGTCGTGGGCGAGCTGTTCGGTGCCGGGCAGATGCAACTACCCTTTGTCCTCAAGAGCGCCGAGACGATGAAGGCCGCCGTGGCGCACCTCGAGCCGCGCCTGGAGAAGACCGCGGACATCGGGCGCGGCCGCATCGTGCTCGCGACGGTCCGCGGCGACGTGCACGACATCGGCAAGAACCTGGTCGACATCATCCTCAGCAACAATGGCTACAAAGTCTACAACCTCGGCATCAAGCAGCCGATCGGCCAGATCATCGACGCGTACCGCCAGCATGGGCCGAACGCGATCGGCCTGAGCGGGCTCCGGGTAAAGTCCACACTCGTCATGCGCGACGACCTGCACGTGCTCAATGAGCACGAAATCACCGTGCCGGTGATACTCGGCGGGGCCGCCCTCACGCGGCGCTATGTCGAGGAGGAGCTGCGGCAAATCTACCGCGGGCCGCTCTATTACGCCCGCGATGCGTTCGAGGGGCTGCGCCTCATGCACGACCTCACGGGCCAGGCGCACGAAGCCCCACGCACGCCGGAAGCTCCGCCGCCCATCACTGGCGCGGCCACAGCGCAGGCCGCTACCGTTCGTAACCGGGCGCGCGAGAACCAGCAGCGCTACGGCCTCGTCGCGCTCGACGACGACGCACCCGCAGCCGAATCCGAGCCCGAAGCGCCAGCGAGGGCGGCGGTCGCGCAGCGCTCCGACATCACGCATACCCACCCGGTCCTTCGACCGCCATTCTGGGGCGCTCGCGTCGTCGAGCGAATCCCGCTCAAGGCCGCCTTGGCGTACCTCAACGAAGTGATGCTGTTTCAGGTGCAATGGCAATTCCGCAAGCGGGGCCGCCCAGCCGAAGAGTTCCAGCGCTACATCGAGCGCGAGGTCCGACCCATTTACCGTGAGTTGGTGGAGCGCTGCGAGCGCGAGCAGACCCTGACGCCCCAGGCGATCTACGGCTACTGGCCCTGCCATTCCGACGCCGACGACCTGATCGTCTACGCCCCGCTCGCTTCCCCCCAGGCGTCACCCGGCGCCCACGCTGACGAGCTGGTTCGCTTCACGTTTCCGCGACAGCGGAAGCACCCGTACTGGTGCCTGTCCGATTTCTGGCGACCGCTTCGCGCCGGCGTAGCCGACGTGGTCGCGTTCTCGATCGTTACGGCGGGCCGCCGCGTCTCGGAGGTCGCCCGCCAGTGGTTCGAGCAGAACCGCTTTCAGGACTACCTCTTCCTGCACGGCCTCGGCGTGGAGCTGGCCGAGGCGCTGGCGGAGTACATTCACAAGCAGGTGCGGATCGAGCTGGACATCGCCCAGCACGACGCCCGCGACGTGCGCAAAATCTTCCAGCAGGGCTACCAGGGCAGCCGCTACAGCTTCGGCTACCCGGCGTGCCCCAACCTGGAAGACCAGGCGCTGCTGATGAAGCTCCTGCACCCCGAACGCATCGGCGTGACGCTGACCGAGGAATACCAGCTCGAGCCGGAGCAGTCCACCAGCGCCCTCATCGCCTACCACCCCCAAGCGCGCTATTTCAACGTGCGGTAGGCGCGTGTGGGACCGGTTTCCAATCGGTCAACAGCGTCCGGGGTTCCGTGGTCGGCGTTTCGCGGGACGGCGGCGCAGTCGGTCTTCTCCAGCCGATTGCCGAGGCCATCGCAGGTGTAGCCGATGTCGTAGGCCGTCGTCGACGTGTTCACCACGCGCGTCTCGTGAATGAGCCGATCGCGCTTGTCGGACTGGAACGTCACGACCCGGGTGTCTCTTTTCAGCGAAATAGGTGACTGTCCCTACTTTCCCTACTTTCCCCGCACCGGACCGTGCTTCGCCTGGCGGCGCCACTGAAACCAAGGTGAGAACGGCCGTGTCACTTGCGTAGCCACGGCGCGTACGGTATATGTTAGGATCGACGAGCGCCGCAAAGAGGCTGTAGGCGATGACAAGGCGCTGGTCTTTTGGCTGAACGTTGAGGCGCATAGGGCTTTGGCAAACTTCTGGTGCCTTCAGAACTACATGAGAGTTGCGCATAACCTCCTCTGGCGGTTTTCGGGTCCGCGGAGGACTGAGGGGGAGGACTTAATAAAGGTCCAGTTCGACGTGGGGCACCGGCCTGCTCCACCCACCGGCAAGCGCAATCAGCGGTTGTTGGTTGACGAAGTTGCGTCAGCCGTACGCGCCGGCGCCGTGGAATGGCTTGAACCGGGGCCAGAGACGTGGGTTGTCGACGCGCAGCGCGCGAAGTCGGAGTTCGCCCCCCTGCGGAATGTGGCATGGTTTGACGGCCGACTGTCTGTCGAACCCGAGGTGGAGTGGGTCGAAGACGCCGCGTTTCCGGCAGCGAGATACAAGACGTTTGTGAACCTGTATGTTGATGTATCAGCCCCCAAGGATGGAGTGGTCACCTTGAGCAGCGACATTTCTGTGACGACTGAAAAGCCGAAGTGGTACGGACCGTGGCGGGTGATCAAGGGGCTTGGTGCCGGCGCACAGGGCGAAGTGTTCCTGGTTCGCCGGCTTCCACGTAAACAGTACGAGGCGCTCAACGAGCACATCTTTCAGGCAACCGCCGCGGTTCGGTTCGAAGAGGGACCGCTTTTGCTTGACTATCTCTTCGACGCGTTTAGGGCGTTTTCCGAATCGGAGGCAGGCGCACTGAAGGTGCTGCACTCGCCGGAAAGGGCCAAGAACCCTGCCACCGCAGAACGTCGATTCGCGCGTGAACTACAGGCGCTGCGCGATCGTCCACACCGAGGCTTGATAAAGCTGCTCGACCACGATGAAGCCGAGAAGAGGTGGTTCGTCATGGAATACTATCCGCGAGGTACCCTGACTCAGTCTCTGGCACGGTACGCCGGCGATCTGATCGCGTCGCTGAGCGCCCTCCGACCGGTGGTGGAAGCGGTCGCCTCACTTCATGAGCACGAGACGGTGCATCGCGACATAAAACCGGACAACATCTTCGTCGGAGGTGATGGTGGGCTGGTTCTTGGAGATTTCGGGTTGGTCTTCGAGCCGGGCCAGGCTGCCGACCGCGTCTCTGGGACGGCCGAGAACGTGGGATCTCGCCAGTGGATGCCCCTTTGGGCACAGGACGAGCGGCTCGAGGACGTACCGCCGTCGTTCGACGTGTTCAGCCTAGGAAAGGTCATCTGGTCGATGTTGAGCGGAAAGAAGTTCATGCGGTTCCATTATTTCCGCGACGATCAGTTCAACCTTGAGCGGCAGTTCGACGGCGCAGCTTGGGCCCTGGCGGCAAACGCGCTGCTGCATAAATGCATCACTGAGCGAAAGGGTGATGGTCTTCAGAATGCTGGGGAACTCCTTCGGGAAATGGATAAACTTACGTCCGGCGCGGACAGGTGACCCGCGCGAGTGCACGAGCAGGACCGATACACGGCGTCGCAGCTAAGGGGAATCCCGCGGCCGCTTCGCCGAAACGCCGACGCTTGTGACCTTATCAAACTTCGCGGAATCCCCCCCGCTTTCGTCGACGTGCGTGGTGCAGCCCTTGGGCTTCGGGGTCTTGTCGCTGCGCATGGATTTGACCGAGGGTGTCTCGAAATCGAAAAGAACGAGATCACGCGTGCGACGTGTGCCCCGCAGCGTGGGCATGCACGGCGCGGCTCGTGGCCGGTCCCTCTGGCGTGAATGCCGACCGGTCGCTCACCGCCGGGCGTGCACTTCGGCCGCCAACACGTGCGGGTTTTTGGTCCGCGCATTCCGCGTCGTGCGCAGCATCCGCACCTCGCCGAACCCCGCCGCCCGGAACTCGTCGAGGAAGGGCACGCCTTCCTTAGCCCCCGCGATTCAGGCAAACCAATTCGTCGGATTCGTCCGCACGTCCTCCGGGAGCGGCTCAGCGAGGATCAGCTCGGCGGCGAAGACTGACCCGCCACGACGGACGACGCGCCCGAGCTCGCCGAGGATCGCCGCGCGGGCCGGGTTCAGGTTGAAGATTCCGTTGACGAGTGCAACATCGATTGAGCCGCCCGGAAGCGGGAGGCACTCGGCGTCGGCTTCGATGAACTCGACGTTATTGGCTCCGGTCTCCGCCGCCGCACATCGCGCCCGCTCAAGCATGGCCGCGCCGAAGTCGATCCCGATCACCCTTCCGAGACGGCCCACCCGTCGAGTCGCAACGAGCGCATCCAGTCCCGCCCCACAGCCCAGGTCCAAAACGGTCGCGCCCGACGGAATCTCAGCGAAAACGGCCACGTTTGAAACGCCGGCAAACGCATCGACCGCAATGCGCGGTAGCGTATCGAGCAACTCCGGCGGGTAGCCGAGACTCTCGGCGAAGCGGCGGCCAACCGGGAACGCGTGCTTGTCGCCCGGCCTCTCCGCCGCCGCGGAATAGGCCTTCCGAACCGCCTCGCGCACCGCGTGCAGCTCCAGCGTCACGTCGCACCTCGCGCGCACGGCCGCATGACCGGCCCGCTTCCGTACTAACTCTAGGCGGCGGCCTGCGTAAGTAAAACGAAAAGTCAGCCGGGCATCAGCTCAAGCCCTCCCCGTCCTCCCAGTTCAGCGCGCCCACGCGACAGTGTGGACTGTCGCGGCAGGGTCGCGCAGCGCGGCGGAGCCGGCAGTGCTCCGCCTACCCGTAGGGGCCACACGCCCGCCGCAGCCGATCCAAAACCGGGGACAGTCACCCATCTCTAAAAACCGGGCACACACGGGAGAGTCAGCTGCTTCTGACCAACGAAATAGGTGACTGTTCCCTCCTATTACAGCCCGACCAGGGCCAGCCCGATGCCATTCGCCAACGCATGGATCGGTTTCTGGCGGTAGAGTGCGCCCCCGACGCCGACGCCGAGCCAGACGGTGAGGAGAATCCGAATCGTCACGCCGAGATAGCCGCCCGTCCGGCGCCCCTCAAAGACGAGCATCGCCGCTTGGAACGCGAAACCACACTCCGGACAGCGATGTTCGTCCGGAAGGCCGGTCAGGCGGTAACCGCACTCGGGGCAGCGCGCTACGCTCGGTATGGGGTCGTCCTCGGTTCGTCGCCGACGGCAATTGAGATTCTGCCGGCTCTGGTTTCTAATGCAACGAGCTTCCGCCGCGCGGGCGCGGACCCGGCGCCGCGACCGGAAGGAGTCGGTATGCGCATCCTCGTGACGTGCGAGCTGCCCGAGTTTGCCCTCGAGGAGCTGCGCGCGCTCGGCGCGGAAGTGCAGTATGAGCCGAAGCTGCGCGCCGAAGCGCTGCGCGAAGCGATCGCGGGGATCGGAATCCTGGTCGTCAGCGCCAAACGCGTCTCGCCCGAAGTGATCACTCGTGGCAGCGCGCTCCAGATGATCGTCCGCGCGGGTCCCGGGCCGGGCGACATCGCGATGGAGGAGGCCTCCACGCAGGGCGTCTTCGTCGCCCATTGTCCGGATCAGCACGCCGCCGCCGTCGCCGAGCTGGCCTTGGGCCTGCTGCTCGCGCTGGATCGGCGCATCGTGGACAACACGCTCGCGCTGCGCGAAGGCCGCTGGATGCGCGGCGAATTCAAGGATGCGCGCGGCCTGGCCGGACGAACGCTCGGGATTCTGGGCTACGGCTCGATTGGGCGCGAGCTGGCCCGCCGCGCGCGGGCGTTCGGCATGCACGTGGTGGCGTGGTATCCCACCCTCACGCCCGATCTGCCGGACGAGGCGGGCGTGGCGTTTCGGAACTGGCCGCGCGAGCTGGCGCGCGAAAGCGATATGGTGACGGTGCTGCCGGCGCAGCTCAATCGGGAGCGTCCGGCGCTGGTCGACGCGGAATTCATCGAGAACATGCGCGTGGGGGCGTACCTGGTGCACGTGGGGCACGCCGCCGCGGTCGACGAACTCGCGCTGGCCACCGCGATTCCGCGCCGGCAGCTCCGCGTGGCGGTGGACGTGTTCGGCTCCGAACCCGCCGGCGACAGCGGGCGGTTCCACCCGAAGCTCTGTGAGATTCCCGGCGTAATCGGCACGCAGCACATCCGCGCGCTGACGGAGCAGGCGTACCACGCGACCGCCACCGAAGTCGTCCGCATCCTCCGCGCGTTCCTGGTTTCGGGGGAGATCACGAACTGCCTGAATCTCCTGGAGCGCAGCCCGGCGACCTGGCAGTTGGTGCTGCGGGCCCGCGATGCGGTCGGCGTCATGGCCTCGATCCTCGATGCGCTGCGGGCGGACGGCATTAATGTCGAGGAGATCAGCAGCCGGGTGTTTCTCGGCGCGCGGGCCGCATGGTGCACGATCGCGGTGGACGAGCGGCCCAGCACGGACGCCCTGGCTGCTATCCGCGCGCTGCCGGGCGTGCTATACTTGGAGGTTCGTGCGGTCGTCTGAACCTGGGGTTGCCCGGAGCCAGGTCCGCGACAGAAGCGGGGTCTCAACCTCAGCCGGGCGGACGGGTATAAGAAGACGAGAAACTGCGGCCCGACGCGGTTTTATGGTGCGTATGAAGCCCCACGATCGCACTTGGCGTCGCGCCTGGCACGTCGCAGCGGTGCTCTCGTGCTGTGCCTCGACCGCGCCGGCCCTCGCCCAGGGTGAAAACGCTCCCACAGAGTCGTGGGCGGCTGCGCTGCGTGCTGAGCTGACAGCCCCGCGGCGGTTGTACACCCCGCAGCGCCCCGCCTGGGTGCAGCTCACGCTGCGCAACGTCTCGGAAGAAGTCATCGAGATCCCGCTCACCGCGGCACCGGACGCCGAGGGTCCGATCACGTTGCCCCCTGAGATCGTGTTCGGTACCCCCCATGAGCCGGCGCTGTCCGTCGCGTATCAGGAGGAGAAGCCGACCGCCGTGCCGCCGCCCGCCGCGGAAGCGCCCGCCTCCCAACGCGGGCTGCTCCGTTTGGGTCCGCACGGCTCGTTGGGGGTCGAGATCGATTTACGCGAGTACTTCCCGGCGCTGCGCTACTCGGGCAACTATCGGGTCGAGTGGCGACCACTCGGCGGGCGCGTCGGCAGCGCGACTGCCACGTTTCGCGTTGAGGCGCGTAAGGACGCCGTCCTCGTCACGGACAAGGGCAAGCTCACCTTCACACTCTTCTACGACGCGGCGCCGCGGCACGTCGAGAACTTCCTCGAACTCGTCCGGGACGGGGCTTACGACGGCAAGACGGTCCATCGCATCATTCCCGGCTTTCTGATTCAGGGCGGCTGCCCCAAGGGCGACGGCACCGGCCTCCGGCCGGACGGCAAGCTCCTGCCCGCCGAGTTTCACAACGCGCCGTTTCAGGTCGGCACGCTGGCGATGGCCCGTAAGCCGTCCGATCCCAACTCCGCCAGTTGCCAGTTCTTTATTATGCTGGCGCGTGTGCCGGAACTCGACGGCCAGTACACGGTGATCGGCCAAGCGAGCGATGAAGAGAGCCTGCGCACGCTGAACCAGATCGCGGCGGAGCCGACGGACGCGCGGGGGCGGCCACGCGCGCCGCTGATCATTCGCTCGATTAACCTCGTGGACGCCGAGCAATCCGGCACGACGCGCCTGGACGTCAAGCCCACGCGCAGCCCCGCGAAGCCGGCGTCCCCACCCGCCCAGCAGACCAAGCCGAACGAGCCATAGCGTGTGTCCCCTCAAGGCACGGGCGTTACGCCACGGGCGGCCCAACCGCCATACAGGTACTCGTGCAGATAGCGGATGGTCTCGCGCTGTTCCGCCTCGGTGTCGGCGCTGATATCGCCGATGGAAACAATGCCCAGCAGCCGATCTTCCTTCACGACCGGCAGGTGGCGGATGCGGCGATGACGCATGACGGCGGCGCATTCGGCGCGGGTCGTTTCCGGCAGGCAACACGCCACCGGGGCCGTCATCACGTCGCGGACTTTCGTCGTCGCCGGATCGCGCTGGGCCGCGACGATCCGGCAGAGAATGTCGCGCTCGGTGAAAATCCCCACGACCTTGTCACCCTGGCTAACCACGAGCGCGCCGATGCGGTTGTCGTTCATCAGTTGGGCGGCGTCGAGCACTGTAGCGTCGCCGCCGATACTGACCACGCGCCCGCCCTTCTTCTCCAGAATGTCTTGCACGGTTGGCATCGCCAGTACCTTTGCTCGCAGCGGGAACAGCACGCGGCCGTACGGTACGGGGTCGGCCGGCCCGTCACCGACCCGCGCACTTTACCCGCGCCTGCCGGGGGCGCGTCAAGCGAAAACTGCGGCCGATTCACACGCACCCAGATAGCCGCCTGAAGCTCCCACCACGGAGACACGGAGGCACGGAGAATGCCGAAAGGACGGGGGGCAGGCGTGGGCTGGACTCAAAAGAGCGCGCGCCGCGGCGCGCACGGACCCAGCGTTGCAGCGGACACTGGTACTCTCCGCGTCTCCGTGCCTCCGTGGTTTTGAAAACAGGCGGGTCAGACCCGCAGCCAGGGGGAGCGGTGCATCGCCCGCCGGCGCGGCGCCCACGCCGGGAGGGCCGTCACCAACGCCGCCAGCAGCGCCGCGGTAGCCGCGAGCCACACCGCCGACCATAGCATCGTCCACCCTGAGCCGGCGTAACCGCCCTGGACAAAGCGGAGATGCAGCGGCACCCACAATTGCCCGGGCACGGCGGCGACCAGACCGATCAGCCAGCGCGTCCACCAACGCCCGCGCGTGACCGTCTCGCGCATCCGGGTGGCCAGCAGCCCGGTCAGCCCGAGGGCAACGGCATGCACGCCAATCGGACCGACCGTCATGAGATCGCCGCCCAACCCGATGACCCACGCGGCCAGGCGTGCCTCGTGCAGCGGCGCCGTCAGCCCATAAACGAGCGCCAGCGCCAGCAGCAGGTCGATCCCATAGGGCGGCAAAACACCCACCCAGTACACGGCGGTTTGCAGCACGAGCGTGACGACCAGGACCGCCGTGAAGCCGAGCCAACTCATGGATTCGGCCCCGGGCGGCCGGCGGGCTGGGAAGCGGTCGCGGGCTCGCGCAGACGGACCCGGAGGTCCGGCGTGGGGTTCGCCGGCGCGGACGTGGGTCGGCGGTAGCCAGGGGGCACGGGCACGTGCAACCGACGGCCCGGCGCGGACAGGATGCGCCCGTCTTTCCGCTCGTACCCGAAGACGACCTCGATCTCGCGCCCGAGGACGTCCACCTCGGGTCCCCAGAGGAGCGGGAAGCCGTAGTAGTAGCCCTGGAGCGAGGCCTTCCGCACGCGATAGAGCACGGACTGGGGCTCGTCAAACTCCCAGCCGAAGACGTGCTTGCGCTGCGGCACCCCCTCCGTCGACGGCTCCAGCACGTAGAGCCAGATCAGGATGTTACCCGGGACGAACGCACCGCGATCCGTGGCGCCCGAGACGAAGTACACCGTGCTGCGAAAGCCGACCGGCCGGCGGTCCGCGTCGTACAGCCACGGCTCCGGACGCCAATATTGCACGATCTCGACGATGTCGTCGCGCGTCTCGGCGCGGCTGGCGTCGATTTCCTCGCCCGGCTTCGGCCGACCTGGAGGCATGTTGCAGGCGGAGAGGCACAGCGTGACGGCGCCGCCAATGGCGACCACGATGGCTGCACGACGTCGCCGCGCCACGTTGCGACCGCTCACGCCACGCTCCCGTCAGCCCCGGCGGGTGAGCATGCTCACCGGCACGTCGTAGGAGTTCGGGTCGCCGCCCTCGGTCGGCGGCGGGCGATGTGCCGGCGGCCGTGGGCCGTACTCTTCGGTGCCGCCCTCGCGGCCCTTCTCCGCGCCACCGGCCTGTTCGGCAGGACCGAGTTCACCCTCGCCATTGAGCGGCACGACCTCCTCGGGTTGCACCCGAAGGGCCCGCATGAGCGGGTTCGTCTTCATGTCCTCGGGGATCAAACCGGTCTGGTCGCGGGCCTCGACCGACAGCGAACGATAGTCCTCGATCGTGCGGACGACGCGGGGCGTCAGGATCACGAGCAGCTCCGAACGCCGGGCCTGGTTGTTCTGGAAGCGGAACAACGTCCCGAGAATCGGAATGTCGCCGACCAGCGGAATCTTCTGCTCCGATTTCGAGTCGCGCGACTGGATCAGGCCGCCCAACACCACCGTCTCGTTGTCCTTCACGGTGACTACGGTCTCCGCGATGCGTTTGAAGAAGATCGGGGCCGTCAGCCCCTGACCGATCGCGACGGTGGAATCCGAGATGTCGGAGACTTCCTGGCGAATCTCCATCCGGACGTAGCCATCCGGGTTGATCTGCGGCTTGACCTTGAGCTTGATGCCCACGTCCTGGCGCTGCACGTTCGTCTGGGCGATGCCGGTGGTGAGCGTCACGCCCGCGACGAAGGGGACATCGTTGGTGATCTCGATGTTGGCTTCCTGGTTGTCCATCGCCACGATCTGCGGACGGCTGAGGACCTTCAGGCTGTTCTCGCTCTGGAGGGCGCGCAGCAGGAAGTTGAAATCGCGGCCCGTGATCGTGAACGTAAAGCCGCCCAGACCCGAGCCGGCGGCGCCGATGTCGGTGCCGCCGACGAAGTCGAACGTGTTGGTGTCCTGCGGGCCGGCCTTGGCGTACTGGAGGTCCTGGAACGCGAACTCCACGCCCAGTTGCAAGTCGTTGCCGGTCGTGACCTCGAGGATCAGGACCTCGATGCTCACTTGCGGCGGCGGCTGATCCAGCTCGCGCACCACGTTCAGCACGTCGATTTCCTTGCGCGGGCTGTAGCTGAGGATGATGCGGTTCGATTCTTCGTGCGAAATCGCCCCGATCTCGCTCTCCTGCTGCACGGACAGCGAAATCTGCTCCCCAAGTTCTTTGAGCCGGGATCGCTCCTGGTCGCTGTAGCTCTTGATCGCCGTGGCGAGCTTGTCGGCGATCATGTTGCGCGGCACGTAGACCATCGTCTTGCGCTCGTCGATCGGCTTGCTGTCGAGTTCCAGGATCAGTTGCTCGACCAGGTCGAGGTAGCCCGGCGTGCCGGCGGCGATGACCGAGTTGGTCCGCACGTCGGTCGTGAAGCTGATCTCCTGGCGTCCGCCGCCCGCCGCTTCGGCGAGCGTCAGCTCCCGCTCGGTCTGGGGTTGTCCGGCCCGCCCGGCGGCGCCGGCCGCGGCGCCCTTACGCTGGAACAATGCCTCCAGCATCTTCACCGTCTGCTCGGCGTCGGCGTTCTTGAGCGCGAAGACGCGGACCTTCGCGGCCGCGGGCGGCACGTCGATGGCCTTCACCAGCGACTCCATCAGCTTCATGCTGTCGGCCGGTGCGGTGACCACGAGCGAATTGGTCCGCAGATCGGAGATGACGACGACGTCGGCCCGCATCGCCTTCTCCCACTCCACGCCGATCTCGGGGTGCTCGCGCTGGAAGAGGAGCATGACCTGTCTGGCCAGCT
>Ga0214473_10006421_pt1 | contig 14041 bp, 11 predicted proteins | sample RVTome_7_FD_203509 | JGI IMG/M metagenome (GOLD analysis project Ga0214473, IMG submission 203509) | Soil microbial communities from uranium-contaminated site in the Upper Colorado River Basin, Wyoming, United States - RVT98D197 | ecosystem: Environmental > Terrestrial > Soil > Contaminated >... | reverse complement strand
TCAGCGCGCGCGCCCTCGATCGCGGCCGCCATCGTCGTCGACATGAACTCGGGCTCTATCCTCTATTCGCAAGCCGCTGACGCCTCCCGCTACCCGGCCTCGCTCACCAAGATCATGACCCTCTATGTCCTCTTCGGCTATATGCGGGAGGGCAAGCTCACGCCAAGCTCCGACCTCACGGTAACACCGCATGCGGCGAGCCAGTCGCCGACCAAGCTCGGCCTGAAAGCCGGCGCGACAATCAAAGTGAGCGATGCGATCAAGGCCTTGGTGACCCAGTCCGCCAACGATGCCGCCGTCACCATCGCCGAGAACCTAGCCGGCACCGAGGAGAACTTCGCCCGCCTGATGACCGAGACGGCGCGGCGAATCGGCATGGGAAATACAACCTTCCGCAATGCCTCCGGTCTGCCGAATGACGAGCAGATCACCACGGCGCGCGACATGGCGATCCTCGCCGCGCACATCATCCACGACTACCCCGAATATTACAGCGCCTTCGAAACGCGCTATTTCAGCTTCAAGGGTCGCAAGTACCGGAACCACAACAAGCTCTTGTTCGGCTACAAGGGCACCGACGGCATCAAGACCGGCTACACGCGGGCAAGCGGCTTCAATCTCACGGCCTCCGTGCATCGCGGCAACAAACACCTTGTAGCGGTTGTGCTCGGCGGCAAGACCGGCAGCCAGCGCGACGCCGCCATGCGTTCCCTACTCGACAAGCACTTCGCCGCCGCCTCCGACATCAAGCCTTCACCCGAGCAGCTCGTCGCTTCGCTGGTGACGCCGCCGGCGTTGCCGGCGGTGAAGAAGCCGGCGCTGGCGCTGGCGCCGACGGCGCCGGCTCCGACGCCTCTTTCCTCTCCCGCCGAAGGCGATATCACCGAGCCGACTGAGCCGATCAAGGCGAGCCTTCCCCTGACCGCTCCCGCCTCCAACAAGACGACGAATTCGGTTCGCTACAGCGGGACCTTCCACGTCCAGGTCGGGGCTTTCATGTCCCAGGCCGACGCCGAGAACCGCCTCGGCATGGTGCAACAGCGCGCCCTCCAACTGCTCGACGGCCACCTGCCCTTCACCGCCTCCTTCATGAAAGACGATAAGGAGTGGTACCGGGCGCGGTTCGCCGGCTTCTCGAAGGACGATGCCCAGACCACTTGTGCTGCGCTGAAAAAGCTGTCGCTAGAATGCGTGGCGATGAAGGCCGAGTAGGGCTGAGCCGTACTCACCAGCGCCAGTCTCAATCGCGGTGCAGCCAGTCGAGCATGCGCGCCTCGCGCTCGTCCCACCACGCGCCTTCGTCCTCGTCAACCGCAGCACCCATGCTGCCATCACCGGCCGGCGCGGAGTAGACAAGCCGTCCATCGAGATAGGTGGCAACCACCTTCGTGTCCTGGATCGTCTCGGGATCGATCGACAGAATGTCGCGATCGAGAACCACGAGATCGGCGCGCTTGCCGACCTCCAGGCTACCGGTTGTCTCGTCCTGCTTCATCGCGTAGGCGGCGTTGATCGTGTAGGCATCGATCGCCGTGGTGAGGGGGATGCGCTCGTCGATATTGAGCGGCTTCTGTCCTTTTCTGCCCGCTCGCGTGACGGCGGTTTGGAAGGCGCGGAACGGATTGTAGGAGGAGATGTCCCAGTCGCTGCCGCCGATGATCATCGCTCCGGCTTTATGCAGGCTGCCTGCTGGATAGAGATAGCGATAGCGGTCCGGACCGAGATAAGGCTCTAGCGGCCCTTCGGTCGCCGGCTCGCGCTTAGCCCATTCGAGCTGCATGTCGGCGATCACGCCGAGCTCCTTGAAGCGAGGGAAGTCAGCAGGGTCGACGAGTTGCAGATGGGCGATCTGGTGGCGGTTGTCCCTGTCGCCATTCGCCTTGCGCGTGGCAGCGAAGGCATCGAGGCTCGCGCGCACGGCATAGTCGCCGATGGCATGGACATGCACGGCAAGACCGGCCGCGTCGAGCTTCTCGACGAGGCGGGCGAAGCGCTCAGGATCGAAATAAAGCTCGCCCTTCGTGTTGGTCGGCTTGCCCTCGGCGTCAAGATAGGGCGAGAGCAAAGCCGCCGTCTGCGCGGGGTATTCCATCACTCCGTCAGCGAAGACTTTGACCACGCCGGCGTGGAGGAAATCCGGATCGACGCCGCCCTCCTTGCTTGCCTGGACAAGCCGCGCCACGGCTTCGTCGCTATCGTCGTTCGGATCTGCGACGTAGATTGCGGTGCGCACACGCATGGGGAGCCCGCCCGAATCGTACAGAAGCCGCCACACCTTCGCCTCTGTCGGCGTCACATAGGCATCCATCAACGAAGTAATGCCATGGGCGGACATCTTTTTTAACTCGACGGCCGTGAGTGCAGCCTGTTCCTCGACGGTCGGCGCAGGGATCTTCTCCGCGACGAGGATCGCGGCGCTGTCGGCGAAGGAGCCTGTCGGCGCACCAGATTCATCGCGGGCGATCTTGCCGCCCCGCGGATCGGGCGTCTCTGCCGTCACCCCCAGCAGCTCGAGGCCGCGACTGTTGACCCACACCGTGTGCCCGTCATTGCCTTCGAGCGCGATCAGCCTTTTCGCCTCAATGGCGTCGAGGTCCTTGGCCGTCGCCTGGAACCCGTAATTGTCGAGTTGCGCCGCTTCGAACCATTCGTCGGCGCCGCCCTTGTCCTTGACGAGGCACGCTTGAATCACCGGCTTGAGGGCCTCGATGGTGGCTTTCACGCCGGCAAGGCTGCATTTGGCGTTGTCGACCGCGCCGATGATCGGGTGGATATGCGTGTCGATCATGCCGGGCAGAACGAGCTTGCCCTTCAGATCGACGACTTTGGTCGCAGGCCCGATAAGCGTCTCCATGTCGCCATCATCGCCAACGGCGAGGATGGTGTTACCGGAAAAGGCGATGGCCTGCTTGATGGAACGTGCGGGATCGGCCGTGTAGATCTTGCCGTTGCGCAGCACAACATCCGCTTTGCTCTGCTCTTCCGCGCTTGCGCCGGCGATCCATAGGCAACACAGCAGCAGGGCAAGCCCTGCCCAGGGCGTCGTTCTTGCACTCAACCGCTTGATTGTCATTCCTTGACGTCCCTCCCCTTTGCGCTCGTCACCGCCGGCCGAGCAGCACTTCTTTCGCCTCGTTGATGCGCGCCGCAAGGTAGGTCGATCCCCCCTGGTCGGGGTGCATCTTCATCATCAGCCGGCGATGCGCCTGCCTGACGTCCTCCTCGCTGGCGTCCGGGCCGATCCCCAGCACGGCATAAGCCTCCTCGGCGCTCATGTGGCTCCCCCGCGCACGCCGCCGTCCCGGCTGAGCCCGCTCAGCCTGGCCTGAGCCTTCGTCGCGCCATCCAGGCAGGCGCCAATCGAGGTAGGCCTCCATGAGGCCCGCTTCCGGCGCGCCATCTTGATGAAGCTCGTTGAGCAGTTCCATCGCCTCTCGGTCGCTCAGCGTGGACAGCTTGCGGCCGCCAAACCGTCCCGACAGGCACTGTCCCTCCATGTGCCCGCTGTCATGGTCGAGCTCCATCTCGAGCCGGTCGGTGCGAACGTGCGACTTCTGTCCCGGCGTCTTATGGGCCGACCCGAAGGGACCGCCGAGCCCTAGCCCGCCCCGTCCCAGTAGCGAAAGGCCGAACACGGCGAGCGGAATGGCAATCGGCAGCGCGCCGCGCAGGATGAGGAAGCCGGCGGCGGCAAGAGCAGCGACCCCGGCCGCCCTGCGAATGACGATGGCGAGCTTCCGCGGGTTGGCCGAGGAGAGCAACCACCCCGCAAGAAGGAGAAGGACGAGGAGCGCACAACCGGCGAGAAAATACGCCATGGGTTAGGCCGTCAGCCGAGTTGCTGGAGGAGGCGCATGGCGGCGCCGCTCTTCGTCTCGTCGCTGAAATCCTTGAGCGCCTTGCGGCCGCCCGAAGCGTAGACCGCGACGGCGGTCAGAAGCTCGCGGAGCTGCCGGCTGGAGCCCGCGTCGAATGGACAATAGGCCCCGCGCGAGAGCCGCGCGATCTCCTTGAAGGCGCGCTCGGCCTTAGGCTCGCGGCCTTCCTGGAACAGGAACACCGGTACGCCGATCATTCCGAGCTCGCCGGCGAGCTGGGCGAGCTGATCAACGTCCTCCTCCATGCAATCCCCGACATAGACCAGCGCATTGACCTTGCTCGTCTCGCTCTCGCGCCTTGCGTGGGTGAGCACCTTGCCGATCTGGGTGAGGCCGCCCGCACAGGAGACTTGGCGCATGAGCCGCGCCAGCGCATCGGGGTCGCCCACCCATTTCGACGCCTGGCATTCGTTGAAGCCGCGGAAATAAACGAGCTGCACGTCGAGCCCGCCGACCGCCTTGACGGCCTTGAACATGTCGGCCTGGAGCTCGAGCGCAAGGTCCCAGGAGGGCTGCCGGCTCATGGTCGCATCCATGGCGAAGATGAGCCGCCCGTGGCCTGAGCCGACGGGTTTGAGTCCCCTCACCTCATGAAGGAAGGCGTCGACCTCGGCGCGCGTCGATCGCGCTTGGGCGACCTCGCCCTTTTCGGTCTTCGCCGGGGCTTTCGGCTGAACCATTCTCTTCAAACTCCGCGGCAAGAAGCCGCCGCATAATAGATGGACCCTTAAGAGCTTCCGGACAATGGCAGATCGGGCCCTTACGTCTCGTCGGTGGCGGCCGCAAGCAGGCTCGCATTGCCGCCCGAGGCGGTGAGATCAGTCGAGCGCACCCGCTCCAGCGCAAAGGCTTCTAGGTAGTTAGGGCCACCGGCCTTGGGCCCGGTCCCGGACAGGCCCTCGCCGCCGAACGGCTGCACGCCGACCACGGCGCCGATCTGGTTCCGGTTCACATAGAGATTGCCGACTTTGACGCGGGTGGCCACGAAGTCCGCCGTGGCTTTGATGCGGCTATGCAGGCCGAGCGTCAGCCCATAGCCGGTCGCATTGATCGCATCGCACACCTCGCCCAGGCGGTCACCGGAAAACCGCACCACATGGAGGATCGGCCCGAACACCTCGCGCTTCAGTACATTGATGGACGGGATCTCATAGATCGCTGGCGCGACATAGGTGCCCTGCGTCTGCTCTTCGCTCAAGGGCAGGTCGAGCAGCTCGCGCGCCTCCTTGCGCATGCGAGCCTTGTGGGCTTCGAGCGTGGCACGCGCCTCTTCGTCGATCACCGGCCCCACATCGGTGGCATAGTCGAGGGGATCGCCGATCTTGAGCTCCCGCGCCGCGCCGATCAGCATGCGAAGCGTCTCCTCGGCCACGTCCTCCTGTAGAAAGAGCACCCTGAGCGCCGAGCAGCGCTGCCCCGCGCTGTCGAAGGCGGAAGCGAGCGCGTCGTCGACCACCTGCTCAGGCAGCGCCGAGGAATCCACGATCATGGCGTTGAGTCCGCCGGTCTCGGCAATCAGCTTGGCGATCGGGCCCTCACGCGCGGCGAGCGCGCGGTTGATGGCAAGACCGGTCTCGGTGCCCCCGGTGAAGGCGACGCCGTCGACGCGGGGGTCTTTGACGAGCGCGACACCGACCGTCTCGCCCCGTCCGGACAGAAGATGCAGCACGTCAGGCGGAATTCCGGCCTGATGCATCAGCCTCACCGCGCGGGCCGCCACCAGCGGGGTCTGCTCGGCGGGCTTGGCCACCACCGCATTGCCTGAGGCGAGCGCGCCGGCGATCTGCCCGGTGAAAATGGCGAGCGGGAAGTTCCAGGGCGAGATGCAAGCGAACACGCCGCGCCCATGCAGGCTCAGTTCGTTATCCTCTCCGGTCGGGCCCTTCAGGATGCGCGGCGCGGCAAACTTGCGTCGCGCTTCGGTCGCCGCATAGCGCAAATGATCGACCGCCTCGCGGAGATCGCTTTGGGCATTGACGAGCGTCTTGCCGGCTTCCCGCACCATCAGCGCCATCAGCCCGGCGCGGTCGGCCTCGAACAAATCCGCGGCGCGTTCAAGCATCGCCGCGCGCGCCTCGCCTCCCAGGCAATCCCATTCGCCGCACGCGGCCTTCGCCGCATCAAGCGCTCTGTCGATGGCTTCGGGACCGGCACTCCGGCAGACTCCGGCGACGACCTGCCGGTCGTGCGGCGAGGTGATCCAGGTGACATCACCCCCCTCCTCGACCTCTTTGCCGGCGACGATGGGATTGGCGATCGCCGGATTGGCAAGCGCACGCTCCATGGAGCGGAGCAATTTCTCGCGCGCGGCGCTGTCGAAGAGCGGCAGCCCGAGGCTGTTCGCCCGCTCAGGCCGGAACAGATCAGGCGGAAGCGGGATCAGGGGGTTGGCCTTCTGAGACAGAGCCGCTGCCTTCTCGACCGGATCGGCGACGATGGCCGAGATCGGCGCCTCGTCGTCGGCCAACCGATTGACGAAGGAGGTGTTGGCGCCGTTCTCCAACAGCCTGCGCACGAGATAAGCGAGCAACTCGCGGTGGCCGCCGACCGGGGCATAGATACGGCAGGGTTTGCCGAGGCTCTCTGGCCGCACCACCTCCCGATGCAGCGCCTCGCCCATGCCGTAGAGGCGCTGGAACTCGTAAGGGCGTTCCCCGGCAACGGTGGCGATGGCCGCGATGGTGTGGGCGTTGTGGGTGGCGAATTGCGGATAGAAGCAGTCGGGGCGTGCAAGGAGCGCGCGCGCGGCGGCAAGATAGGCGACGTCGGTATTCACCTTGCGCGTGAACACGGGGTAGCCCGCGAGTCCCGCTTCTTGCGCCCATTTGATCTCGCTGTCCCAATAGGCGCCCTTGACGAGGCGCACCGGGATGCGCCGGCCCGTGGCTTCAGCCATCGCGGCAAGCCAATCGATCAGCTTCAGTGCGCGTTTGCTGTAGGCCTGCACGGCAACGCCAAGCCCGTTCCAGCCGGCGAGCTTGGGATCGGTGAAAAGCGGCTCCATTAGCGCCAGCGAAAGATCGAGCTTGTCGGCCTCCTCGGCGTCGATCGTGAGCGGCAGCCAGGCCTCGCGCATCGCGTGCGCAATGCCGGAGAGCCGCTTGCCGAGCTCGGTCTTGAGGCGCGGTTCTTGCGAGGGCTGATAGCGAGGGTGAAGCGCCGAGAGCTTGACCGACAGCCCGGGACGATGATGCAGCTCTGCCTCGGTCCGCGCCTGAGAAGGACCGGCAAAGTCCGCGATCGCGCTCACGGCCCCGGCGTAACGATCCGCGTAGCGTGCCGCGTCGTCCTCGGTGCGCGCCGCCTCCCCTAGCATATCGAACGAGAAGCGATAGCCCAGTCGAGCTTCGGGCTCGGCGTTGGCAAGCGCCGCCTCGATGGTCTCGCCGAGCACGAACTGATTGCCCAAGATGCGCATCGCCTGACGCAGCGCCTGGCGAATCACCGGCTCGCCGCTTCTGGCGATCAGGCGCTGGACCATGCTCGCCAGGTCGATTTGTCTCTTTTCGCTCCAATCGAGGATGCGCCCCGTAAGCATCAGGCCCCAGGTCGAAGCGTTGACCAGAAGAGAGTCGGACTGGCCAAGATGGCGCGACCAGTCGCCTGAGCCGATGGTGCCAGCGATCAAGCGGTCGGCGGTGGCGGCATCGGGGATGCGCAGCAGCGCCTCGGCGAGGCAGAGCAGCAGCACCCCCTCCTCGCTCGACAGCCCATATTCGTGCAGGAAGGAGTCGACACCTCCGCTCTCCTTGCGGCCGGCGCGCGCCGCCTCAACGAGGCGGATGGCAAGCGTCTCGATTTGGTTTCGCTCCAACGCGCTGAAGCGCGCGTCCGCGATCAAGGCCTCGACCAGCGGGCCTTCTTCGGCAAGGAGGGCCTCGTTGATCGCCGACCGGCCGGGGAGTCGAGCGCTCGGCCCGATATGGCGTTTGGGCTCGCCCATGGTGGAAGTCTACCCCTTGGGGCCTCGTGACTGCTATGGTCCCGGCCCCCTAGGGAAAGAAACATGACGAGCACCCTCACCACAGTGCGGACGGTCCGCGACTTGCGCGGCCACGTCGCCGCTTGGCGAAAGGCGGGCGAGACAGTCGCTCTCGTGCCCACCATGGGCGCGCTGCATGAAGGCCATCTCTCCCTTGTCGCCCTCGCCAAGAGCAAAGCCGAGCATGTGGTCGTGTCCATCTTCGTGAACCCGATCCAGTTCGGCCCGCGCGAGGACTTTGGTCACTATCCGCGCGACGAAAAGGGCGACCTCGCCAAACTCGCCAAGGCCGGCGCCGATCTCGTCTTCGCGCCCGACACAGCCGAGATGTATCCGCAAGGCTTCAGCACCTATGTCAGAGTCGGCGACCTGACGGAGGATCTGTGCGGCGCCGCGCGGCCCAATCATTTCGACGGCGTCGCCACGGTCGTCGCCAAGCTCCTGCTGCAATGTCTCCCCGACCTCGCGGTGTTCGGCGAGAAGGACTACCAGCAGCTCCTCGTGATCAAGCGGCTGGTGCGCGACCTTAATCTGCCGGTCGACATCTTAGGCGGGCCAATCGTGCGCGAAAAGGACGGCCTCGCGTTGTCGTCGCGCAACGCCTATCTGTCGCCGTCCGAGCGCAACATCGCGCCCCTGCTCTACCGGACCATCTCCGAGGTCGCAGCGGATCTGGCGCAAGGCCGCGGTTGCGATGACGCGGTGGTGGCTGCCCGGTTCAAGCTCGATGCCGCCGGATTTCGCGTCGATTATGTCGCCGTGCGCGATCCCGACACGCTGAATCCCTTATCGGGTCCGGTCAAACGGGCGCGCGTGCTCGCCGCTGCCTATCTCGGCAAGACCCGGCTGATCGACAATGTGCCGGTGCCGCCCGCCTCTACCAATCGATGAGGCGAAGCTTGCGCAAATCCTCGCGCATGGCGCGCGGCATCTCGTCAGTCCCCTCGGCGAAGCCTTGGACGTCAGGCGGCGCGTCGATCGCATCGAGATAGCGCCAGCCCTGGAAGGGGCGGCGCGGGTGCGGGCGCGTGGCGACAAGCTCAGGATCGAGCACGATGCCGCAACAGGCGGTGCCGTCGTCCTTCATGTCGGCCCGGATATCGAGCACGCGCTGCCGCACGAGTACGAAGCCCCTGATCACCCAATAGAGCGAGCCGCCGTCGAGCAACTCGTCGCGCCGGCGCGGCGTCTGCAAGGTGCGGTGGCAATGTTCCGGCGTCTTGTTTGCCCGCTTCAAGCTCTTCAGCCGCTCGTCTTGCCACTCGGCGAGTTCCTTCGCCGTTTCGACGCCGACGCAAAGCTTGATCAGGTGCACCGTCATTCTCGGTCAATGGGCCATGAACAAGGGGATCGTCGCTTCTTCGAGCACGGTGAGCGTCACCCCGCCGAGGATGAATTCGCGCCAGCGCGAATGATGGAAGGCTCCCATCACCATCAGGTCGGCACCAAGGGTCTTTGCGGTCGACAGCAGCAGCCTGCCGACATCCCCCTCGCTTGCCTTGACCCGCATCGCCTCCGCCACGACGCCGTGCCGCTTCAGATGCGCGATCATGTCGTCGGTCTGAGGCCCGCGCTCCTCGTCCTGCTCGGCGGTGACCCCGACCAAGAGCACCACGCGCGAAGCAGGCTTGAGAAATGTCATTGCGTCGTTGATCGCGCGCGCGGCCTCCGCACTTCCGTCCCACGCTGCGACGATGGTTCCTTTGAGCGCGAGTTTTTCCGGCGCCGCCGGCACAATGATGACCGGCCGTCCCGAGGCGAACAGGCAGCGCTCGACGAGTGCGTATTGCCCGATGAGCGGATCGCCATCGCGCGGCTGACCGAGAATGGCCAGATCGACATGGCGGGCTGCGTGCGCGAAGTCGTGCGGAAACTCCTCGCTCATGCCTTGCATGAGCCTCGCCTCGACGCTCACGCCTTCAGCCTTCGCGCGGGTCTTGAAGGCTTCAAGAGCATTGGCGCTTTGCATCTTCACACTTTCGAGCACCTCGGTCATGTCGGCAAAGCCGACATCGGCGCCGTAGAGAGGAAGAAGGGCGGTGGGAGCAAAGGCGATGCCGACGAGATGCGCGCCATGCTCCTTGGCGAGCGCCACGGCGAACCCCACGCGGGTCTTGGTCGCCTCTGCGCCGTCCACATAGACGACGATGTCGTTGAGCCCCATGCTTCACACACTCGTCACAATCTTATCCCTGCGCTCCAATCACGAACAGTTGACCGCCGCAGGAGGAGGGTCAAGGAGGGTCACAGAGCTTTGAACAGGAGTGACGCAGGCCCCCCAGAAATCAGGGCTATAGCTTGCTCGGCGGCTCTCCGCCACGAATGCCTAGAACTCATGCACAGGAGAGGAATATGAAGCTCAACCAGAAATCTGGTGCTAAGATTGCCATGACTGCGGCTGCTCTCGTCGTTTCCAGCACGGCGTTGATCGCCTCGGCTTTTGCTGTCGAAGGGATTCCGGGACGCTGCTTCGGCGTCAACGGCTGCGCCGGCAAGGGCGCTTGCAAGACCACCAAGAACGACTGCAAGGGCAAGAATGCCTGCAAGGGCCAAGGCTGGGTCGAGATGCTCCAGGACGAGTGCAAGGGCCACGGCGGCCAGTTCCAGGACAGTTAAGCTAATTAGGCTAGAAACGGCCGGCCGCGGCACTCGCGGCCGGCCTCGACCGCCAAACGCAAGGAGCTAAGGTCATGACCAGCGACAAGCCTCCTTATCTCGGCTTTGGCTTGGGGCTCAGGCCCCAGCATTATCGGGAGATCCTTGACGGCAACCCTGCCGTCGATTGGTTCGAGGTCCTCTCCGAGAATTATATGATCGAGGGTGGCCAGCCCTTGCACCTGCTCGACCAAATCTGCGAGCGCTACCCCGTTGTGATGCACGGCGTCTCGCTCTCCATCGCCTCGACCGCGACGCTCGACATGGACTATCTCGGCGCGCTGAAGAAACTTGCCGAGCGTGTGAAACCGAAATGGATCTCGGACCATTTGTGCTGGACGGGCGTGCATGGGGTGAACCTGCACGACCTCCTGCCCGTTCCTTACACCAAGGAAGCGCTTGACCACGTCGTCGATCGCGTCGGCCAGGTACAGGATTTCCTTGGCCGCAGGCTCACGCTCGAGAACGTATCGAGCTACGTCACCTTCGGCCAGTCGGAGATGACCGAATGGGAGTTCGTGAGCGAGGTGGCGAGGCGCGCCGATTGCTGGCTGCTGTTCGACGTCAACAACGTCTACGTGAGCGCCTTCAACCACGAGTTCTCCACCGACGATTTCCTGCATGGCGTGCCGCGCGATCGTGTCGTTCAGTTCCATGTGGCAGGCCACAGCCATGAGGAGAGCCACATCATCGACACCCACGACCACCCCGTCTGCGACGAGGTCTGGGATTTTTATCGTGAGACGGTCACCCATTTCGGTCCGGTGTCGACCATGATCGAGCGCGACGACAACATCCCGCCGCTCGCCGAGCTCGTGGACGAGCTCGACCATGCGCGCTCCATCGCCCGCGAGGTGTTGGGCGAGAAGCGGCTCGAAGCCGCGGAATGAAGAGTCTCAAAAAGCTGCAGGAGACCTTTCAGCGCGGCATTCTTGCCGGCGACGACGCCATCCTTGCCGAGGTCAAAGACAGCGCCAAGGAGAAGCGTAACGTGCTGTTCGGCGTCTATCGCAACGCCTATGTCGCGAGGCTCGCCGAGATTCTCGGCGACGACTATGAGCAGCTGCATTCCTATCTCGGCGATCAGGGTTTTGCGCGTCTGGTCAAAGCCTATATCGCCGCCAATCCGTCAGACCAGCGGAGCGCGCGGTGGTTCGGGCGTCACCTTCCCGCCTTCGTGAGGGAAAGCGAGACCTACGCCAAACATCGAGAGGTCGCCGAGCTCGCCCAACTGGAGAAGGCGCTCGCCGATGCCTTCGACGGGCCTGACGCCGAGCCGCTTCGTATCGACGCGCTCGCGGCGCTCGTACCCGAGGCGTGGCCGAGTCTCGTCTTCGAGCCGCATCCAACCGCAATCCGCCTCACCTTCAACACTAATGCCGCCGAAATCTGGTCGGCGCTCAAGAGCGAAGCCGTACCGCCGAAACCGGAGCATCTGCCCGAGCCGCAAGCCATCGTGGTCTGGCGGCAGGATTTCATGGCGCGCTTCCGGCCACTCTCGGCAGAGGAAGCGATGATGTGGAACGAGGCGGCGAAGGGCGTCCGCTTCGGCGTCTTGTGCGAGATGGTGGCGACTTTTGCCGGCGAGGACGAGGCCGAGATCCGTGCCGCGACCTATCTCAAAAATTGGGTCGACACGGGGATGCTGGCGGGCTGCCAGACGGGCTAGCCCCGGGCTGCGCCAGATCACAGCCCGCCACATAACGCGGGCGCGGCGCGGGAAACAGAGCATCGCTCCGGCCCCTCAGCCAATAGGCGAGGAGCCCGGCCCATTCGCGCGACGCCACGTCCACACGCCGCAAGCCCTCCGAGACCTTGTCAAAGGGCCGCGTGAGATCGGCCGTCCCCCGCGTCCGATAATCCACCGGCCAGGGCTCGACGTCGAAGCCGGCCGCGCGGAAGACACCCATGGCGCGCGGCATGTGATAGGCCGAGGTGATCAACAGCCAACGCTGGCCGGGGCCAAGCTCGCCCAAGCGCGTGAGCTCCTCCTTGAGGAAGGCCGCGTTCTCATAAGTGTCGCGCGATTTGGCCTCGAGGATCAGCCGGTCCTGGGGAACGCCGAGCGCGGTGAGCAGGGTCTCGGCCCCCTCGGCCTCGTTGCCGGTCTGATAGAGGATCCCGGCATCGCCGCCGGAAAAAGCGATCTTGGCCTCGGGGTAGAGCCGGGCAAGGATCGCAGCCTCGACCATGCGCTCGGCGGCCTCGTTGAGCGCGGGCGCGTGGCGGGCCGTGCCGACGAGCCGATCCTCGGCGCCCCCGAGAATGACGAAGCCCGTGGGCGGCGGCGGATCGTCGAGGTTAGCCCGCGGAAATCGGTTCTCGAGCGGCAGGATCAACGCGTTGCCGAGCGGCGAAAGGCCGGCGACGAGGAGAAGGATCGCGCCGATCGTCACGAACCGCCGCCCCCACCGCGCCCAGCCCGTCCAAATCAAGATGGCGCCGTAGCCGATCAGGAGTGCGATCAAAGTCGACGGTTGCAGCAGAAACCACAGCCCTTTGGCGAGATAGAAGAACATGTGAAAGCCCCCCGCCCTTAAACTAACCACAAAGCGGCTAGCCCGAGAAAGGCGAAGAAGCCAACCACGTCGGTGACGGTCGTGACGAACACGCCGGAGGCGACAGCCGGGTCGACATCCAGGTGGTCGAGAGTCAAGGGAATGAGGATGCCGGCCAGCGCCGCGACCAGGAAATTGACCACCATCGCTGCCGCGATCACCACGCCAAGCTCGTCGTTGCCGAACCAGAAATAGACCACCGCGCCGAGCAGCAAGGCGAACACGAGGCCATTCAGCAGGCCGACCATCGCCTCGCGGCCGATGACCCGATAAGCGTTGGCGGAGCCGAGGTCTTTCATCGCCAGCGCCCTCACCGTGACCGTCATGGTCTGGTTGCCGGCATTGCCTCCCATCGAGGCGACGATGGGCATCAGCACGGCAAGGGCGACCATCTGCTCGATGGTGGCCTCGAACAGGCCGATGACCGAGGCGGCGAGCAGGGCGGTGCCGAGATTGACCAAGAGCCAGGTGAAGCGATGCCGCGTGGTCTGCCATACCGAGTCGGTGACCGACTCGCCTGCCACCCCGCCCATCGTCAGAATGTCCTCCGAGGCCTCCTCCTGCACGACCTCGACGACATCGTCGGCGGTGATCACCCCGACCAGCCTCTTATCCTGATCGACCACCGGCGCCGAGGTTAGATTGTAGCGTTCGAACTGGCGCGCGACCTCCTCCTGGTCGGCTTCGGCCTGGATGGGATGAATGTCGTGGTCGGTGATCGACTCTATCGTCACCGGCCGCTTGGAGCGAAGCAGCCGGTTCAACGCCACCGAGCCTATCAGGTGATAGGCCGGATCGACGACGAAGACTTCATAGAAGCGGTCGGGGAGGTCTTCGGCTACGCGCATGAAATCGATCGTCTGCCCCACCGACCAGAACGGCGGCACGGCGATGAGATCGGTCTGCATGATGCGGCCGGCGGAATCCTCGGGATATTCGAGGCTGCGCTCGAGCTGGGCGCGCTCGAA
>Ga0214473_10006419_pt1 | contig 14045 bp, 11 predicted proteins | sample RVTome_7_FD_203509 | JGI IMG/M metagenome (GOLD analysis project Ga0214473, IMG submission 203509) | Soil microbial communities from uranium-contaminated site in the Upper Colorado River Basin, Wyoming, United States - RVT98D197 | ecosystem: Environmental > Terrestrial > Soil > Contaminated >... | reverse complement strand
TCCTGGGGGAAGAGGTATCGAAAGAAAACTTCGGGTTTCAGGTTGGGGATAATTTCGCCAGCAATATTGGTGACCTGCTATGGTTCAGTCCCTTCCGTAAGTATCAAAAGCTTTTTTTCCATACTCCCTTGGTTTACCTCTTTATTTTTGGCTCCTTTTTTTATCATGATTTTATCTGGTGGCCTTTTAAGGGCACCAGGGTGATGAGACAATTGAAAAAGGAATCCCAATGGGGGAGGTATTTTTCAACCTACCCCGACCTTCCTTAACTTAATTTCGGCCAATTTTTCCGGGCACTAATTTCTTTCGTTTTTCTCTTGACAAGGGATACCTTTGATTAATGTTGGAAAAATAGAGGTGAATTCTTTCAAATTGGCAACTTCTTGTTTGTCGGTACCGCGACAGACAATGTAATGAACTGTACCTCGATATAATATTCGAAAAGGTTTTGGCATAACGATGTATGTCAATTTTCAAATCAATTGAAAATATGATAAAATTGCCCTCCATTAATATACTCCTGGAGGGGGAACCAATTCCTTTGAAGAGATTAAAGAAGGCTTGACCAAGGCCAAGTTCGATCGAATAAAACTATTACAAACACGAGGGATGTTTTCATTGGTCGAAGCCTTTAAACCTTAATAGCGGAAAAATGTTGGAAATGTTAAGGCGACATCCTGGACAGGTCTGCAGGGACGGCACGGATCGACATGGGTCCATCCATTTTTGAAATCTCGATATTTTTCAGCCAGAGGTTGTTGTTTTCCTCCGGATAATCGGACCGGTAATGGGCGCCTCTGCTCTCGGTCCTGAGAAGGGCGGATCGCACCACCATGTCCGAGACCTTTAACTTATTCTCCAGTCTAAGGGCATCGCAAAGATCCTGGACGCTGCTGACGGAGATCCTTTTGAACCGTGCCTTCAGATCGGCGATCTCAACAAGAGCGGTCTGAAGTCCTTCTTCGTTTCTGATGATTCCTGCCCTGTTCCACAGGGTGGTTTTTAGAAGAAGCCCTATTTCTTTAATCTCTTCCCCTCCGTCTGAGGAGGCCATCGCTCTGAGCCGGTCCACCTCTTTGGAAGTTTCCTTTTGGGCCTCAGGGACTTTTTTTTCTGCCCTGGCCCTTTGGGCCGCCTTCTGTCCGGCGATTTTTCCAAAAACAAAGGTCTCGGCGAGCGCATTGCCCCCAAGCCTGTTTGCTCCGTTGACCCCGGCACAGACTTCCCCGGCCGCGTATAGACGGTCAACACCGGTTTCCGTCCGTTCATCAATTTTCGCCCCGCCCATAAAGAAATGGGCATAGAGGCCGATAGGGAACTGCCTTTTATCCGCCGGGGTGTTTTTAGGCAAAAGAACGCGTAGTTTCTCAAACCGCGCGGCATCAATGGTCGTGGTGTCCAGGGTGAGGGTTTCTCCGTCCTCGGAACGACCGGCCTGAATTTCCAGCATAATGGTCCTGGAGACGGCATCCCGAGTCATCTTGACCGGATCGCTTATGGCGTATTTTTCCAGAATATTCTCCCCCAGGGCGTTTCGAATGACCGCTCCCTCCCTGGCGCAAAACATTTCGGTGTTGGGGCCGGACATGGAAAACTGGACAAACTCCATATCCACCATGGGAACCCCTGCCTCAAAAGCCAGAACATAGCCGTCGCCGGTGGAGTCCGCTGCATTGCTGGTTCTGAGATAAATTTGTCCCGCTCCTCCCGAAGCTAAAACGATCGATCCGGCCTTGAAAATATAAAGACCCCCGGCCTCATCCAGACCCACAGCCCCGGTCGCTTCATTTCCTTTGACCAGAAGCCCGGTAATCAGTATCCCCGACCTAAGGGCAATGCCTTTATCCATGGCGTAATCTCGCAAGGGCAAGGTGAGATCGGTGCCGATAGCCTTATCGCCAAAGACGTTCCTGGGATGGGTATGTCCGGCCATGAGGGCCATATGAAAGATTTCTCCCTGCTTTCTGAATCGAACGCCGAAGCTTTCAAGCTCCAGCACCACCGGTCCGATTTCTTGGGTCAACACTTCAACCAGACGCTGGTTACTCATGTACCTGCCCCCGATGATGGTGTCTTTAAAATGTAAAGCCGGGGAATCCGTGGGTACCCTCCACCCGGTGCCCGCAGCAATGCCGCTGCCGGATATGGCCGTATTGTTGCCCAGCCCGATCTTGGATTTAGAGACCAATAATACCTCGACCCCGAATTTTCTGGCTTCTATGGCCGCCCTCAGTCCGGCGGCGCCGCTGCCAAGGACCAGGACATCGGTTTCGATTGTTTGAGGGATTTTCAAGTCCATGTTTTTCTCCCAATCTCTTGGTGTTTGGTAGAAGAGGTTTTTTAAATCCTTATAAGAAAATATGGGCTATCCCATACCTCTCTTATCCAAGTAATTTTTACACGGATCAACGATGGAAAGCAAAAGAAAATTAACGGGAATAAACAAGAAATGGCGATTCAGGAGAACAGCTTGAACTCAGTTTTTTGTCTTGACTTGGCAAGTTTTTGTGTGATAAAAATATTTCAAATGTGAACGAGCGCTCGGAAGTAATTTGTTGTTGTGGGTTGTGGTTCAGGAACGGTCGCGGCTTTGACACCATGGAAGGTCTGGCCATCGGGTAATGAGGACCGCTCCGCTTAAGGAGCATCCCGCCCATGGCGGGATTGGTGGGAAGAGGCAACGGCCTTTATCCTCAAGTTCGTCGAAGACGAACGGTCCTCAAATGAAATGCTCCTCAAGTGTAGCGGTCCTTAAACAAAAGAAAACAACCCGCTTATGTCTTTGGGAAAGATCCTTTCTCAGCATAAGCTTTATAATAACATAGGGGAGGAAAACCATGATTGATTTTTCATTAAAACCCAAAACCTTAAAAGCGATAAGGGTCGCTCGCGAAAATGCTGAATACGTAAGGGGCCTGGCACGTTACTACGACGAAAATGAACATGCGGAAATGAAAGAAGATGAAAAAGACCGACTGCGGGCTAATAGCAAGGCCCTGTTGAAGGTTCTGGCCGAGCCGGGTGAAGGTGACGGGCAGTTCCTTACGGCAATTATTCTGGGGGAGCAGCGTTCGTGGGGCGACCCCGTAACGGCAGGAGCCATTGCCACGACCGGTCTGGGCAATGCCGCCATCAGGGCGGTGGCCACACCGGAGCAAAAGGCCCGATTTGGAAATCTGCATTGCGCCATGGCCATCACCGAACCCGGTTTCGGGTCCGATACGGCCGCTGTGGCCACGACTGCCAAGCTCGATCCGGAAACCAATGAATGGATCCTGAACGGCGAAAAGATCTTCGTGACTTCGGGCAAGCGCTGCGATGCCGTGGTCGCCTGGGCCACTTTGGACAAGAGTAAGGGCCGAGCGGCCATAAAAAGTTTTGTCGTCGAGAAATTCAGGAAGGGCATGACCTTGACCAAGCTCGAACACAAACTCGGAATCAGGGCGTCCGATACGGCCTCGATCGTCTTTGAAGACTGCCGTATTCCTTATGACAATATTCTGGGTTCACCGGAGATCAAAGAAGCCAAGGGCGGTCAGGTGGGGGTTCTGGCCACCTTTGATGCCACCCGCCCGGGAGTGGCCTCTCAGGGCATCGGTGTGGGAAGGGCCGCTTTGGAATTCACCAAAGAGAAACTGGAAGAAGCGGGGGTTACCTTTCCCTATGATCGCGGCATTCATTCCTTGAGCGCCGTTCAGAAAGAAATATTGGATATGGAGGCCAATCTTGAAGCCGCCAGGCTTCTGGTCTGGCAATCGGCGGCTTTGCTCGACAAAGCCCAGAGAAATTCGCTGGAGTCCTCTATGGGCAAGGCCAAGGCCGGCAGGGCCATTACGCAGATTTGTCAGAGATGTGTAGTCCTGCTGGGACCTCTCGGCTATTCCCGCGACTGGCTGGTGGAGAAATGGATGCGTGACTGCAAGATCAACGACATCTACGAAGGCACCGGTCAGATCCAGATGCTGGTCGTCTGCCGCCAGATCCTGGGATTTAACCGGAATCAGTTAAAATAAGCGGGGCATCCTCCAAAGAGCGGGTACCATGAAGAAGGATTCAAGGGGCCAAGGATTCCAGGATTCAAGTGGAATGCTTGAAAAACAAAGGAAACTAATCTTGACCCTTTGAACCCTTGAATCCTCGAATCCTTTCCAATTATTTCTCCCACTGAACCGTTAAGGGTTTTCGGTCAACGGCTTTGTGGAATTTGAGTCTGGGATATCCCATGACCAGAATACTATGAGCCGTGTTTTCCGGCGGGAGGTCCATGGCCTTTTGAACCGCGGGAGAATTGAGGGCTGCGTTGGTCAAGAGGCCGATATAGCAAGTGCCCAGGCCCATGGTCATGGCCGCCAGAACCACGGTTTGGGCGGCGATGACACAATCGTCTTTGGGCGTGCTGGGTGATGGGGGTGAATGGAAAATCATCACCACCGGCGCATTATGCAAGATGGGATCGATACCCAGATCTTTGGCCAATCCCAAGCGGCTGTAACGATCTGCAAACTCCTTGCGCGCCGCCAGTTCCGCTGGGATTGGTTTCCCTTCGGAAGTGAGCTGTTTGATCTTATTGTCGGCCTGGTTGATCATTTCCATAAAATATTCGACTGTGAGATCGGATAGTTTTTTGATCTTTTTAGGGTTGGTGATGACTTTTATTTGCACGGTCTGCAGATTGCTCCCCGTAGGACAATAGCGGCCTATCTCAATTAATTTTTCCAGATCTCCCCGGGGAACTTCCTTGTTCCTGTACCCCCTATGACTTCTTCGCTGGCGGACAAACCGGATAAACTCATCCGGGTCATAGCTGATTGGATCGCCGAGTGACGGAAAATTGTTCATGTCCATTCGGCTGTGAGTAATAGCGGAGGGCTTACAGAGCGCCACACAGTGACCGCATAGGTTGCAGCATTCTTCATCCGCCTGTACCGTAATCACCCCATCATTATTGGTAAAGCATCGCGTACATCGCTTGGCGCATAGTCCGCATCCGTTACATTTTTCCTGATCGATCGTTACCCAATTCATTGATGCCTCCTGTTTCGATTTTTATAAAGTATCCTCTAAGGATTTTTGTCAACCCTGTTTTGTTATCGGGTGTTGTTACCATGTTTAGAATCCAGAAGTCAGAAGTCAGGATTCAGGATAAAACCTGTTGCCGGTCCATTCCCATTTTGAACATGGATAGCGAGCGAACTACCAAAATAAACCTTTATCTTGCATGGAAGATTCCCCGCACCTTGGTGCGGGGAGCTTCAATTCTGGCTCCTGAATTCTGGATTCCAATAGGTTTGGTTAGGCCTTCTTCCGCGGTCCCAGATACTCATGGGCTTTTTTGAGCCATTCGGCAACAGGAATCTCCTGAGGGCACTTTTCCTCACACTCGAGGCATTCAATACAGTTGTCCGCCCAGGCTTCTTTGGCCTCCTGACGATATCGAAATCTTGCCGTACGAGGGTCATCATACATCATGGCATCATTATAATATCGAAAGGCGTGGGGAATGTTGACCCCGTTTGGGCAGGGCATGCAATACTCGCAGCTGGTGCAGGGGATGGGACTGAGTTTCCGGTATTGATTACGGGCTTCATCAATCAGCGCCAAATCCTTATCCCCCAGTGAACCGATTGCGGCGTGTTCGGCGCTGGCAATATTTTCAATAACCTGCTGCATAGCGGCCATTCCGCTGAGGACCACGGAGACCTCCGGCTGATTCCACAGCCACTGCAAGGCCCAATCCGCCGGTGATCTTTTTATCGAAGATCTTTTCCATATTTCCTTAACGGACTCCGGCGGCTCTTTGGATAATTGTCCGCCCCTTAGGGGCTCCATGATCACCACGGCCAAGCCTTTTTCGGCTGCATATTGTAGGCCTTTGGTTCCGGCCTGGTATTCTATATCCATAAAATTGTATTGGATTTGGCAAAAGGTCCATTGGTCGTATGCATCGACGATCTGTTTGAACATATCCAGGTCATCATGAAACGAAAAGCCAAGGTGCCGAATCCGTCCATCGGCGATGGTTTTTTCGGCCCATTTAAGAACATCCAGGTCGCGCAGTTTGGGCCAATGTTGCTTGTTCTGGCCGTGCAACAGATAAAAATCAATATGGTCGGTTTGCAATTTCCCCAGTTGTTCGTTCAAATATTTATCAAAATCCCCATATTCTTGAATAAACCAGGAGGGCATTTTGGTGGCCAGTTTTATCTTTTCACGGTAGCCGTCTTTTAAGGCATTACCGACAACCACCTCGCTTTTTCCCCCATGGTAAGGATAGGCCGTATCCAGGTAGTTAACGCCTTGATCGATGGAATGACGGATCATCCTGATGGCCTCCGGTTCATTGATGTCCGGATTCCCGGCAGCCGGTATATCCCCGGTTATCGGCAGACGCATGGCCCCGAAACCCAGGGCCGAGACTTCCCAATCCAGTTTTCCGAATTTTCGATATTTCATCTAACCTCCTGCAGACTTAAGCGATTGACGAACCATTTTGTGTTTGAAAAGCATTGGCTTTTGGAAACAAGCAGTATAGAATAGGGGGTGAAAAAAGACAAGGAGAAAATCGAAGAAAAAGGAGAGTTCTATGGAGGGAAAGGATTTTAGAATATTTTTTTCTGACCAGACCTTGGACGAAATTTTTCCGGAGACGAGGGCAGACCAATTTTTTGAGGCCCTTTATGGGGACATTGAAGAAGGGGCTTACACCATCGGTTTGAAATTCAGGCATTACGATTCGGAAGAGAACTTTCTCTTCTTTGAACTGGAATTGAAAGAACGACCGGGAAAATGTCTGGCCTGCAATCTCACCTACGGACTTCCGGAAGTCTTTTCCCGACACCCGGTCATCAATATTAAAGGGTTAGTGAGTGAAATCGAAAAGCGTCTTGGGAACGGAGCCAAGTGCAGGGAATGGACCTTAGGCCCGACCCGGTCCGTTTCCAATAACCTTCATGCGATTCCCTTGACGATTAAAATCGAAGGTGCATAAAAATTGAATAATGAGATATTTTTTATTCATTAAAAAGGTCCTATTGTTTAGGTAAGGAGATTGGTTATGTCGGAGAGAACGGAACAGAATCTGGCTTATGCCTTTGCCGCTGAATCCAAGGCCGCCGCTCGAAACACGGCTTTTGCTCAGAAAGCCGATCATGATGGAAATCCCCAGACGGCCCGTCTTTTTCGAACCTTAGCCGAGTCCGAGTCGGTCCGGGCCCGCCGCTACCTGATGCTGTTGCGCGGCAAAATCGGCTCCACCCAGGATAATCTGACGGCTGCTTACCAAAATGAAATAAAGGCATATGAGGAAGAGTATCCCCGTATGATCCAGGAGGCAGTCGGCGAAGGGTTGACTACCGCGGAGACGGCTTTTGCCCAGACCCGGAAAGTGGAACCGTATCACATCGCCCTGTTGAAAAAGGGAATCGAGAACACTTTGCCCGGGGTGGATCTGGATTATTATATCTGCCAGATCTGTGGTTATATCAGTGAAAGCCGCGCACCTGAACAATGTCCGGTCTGCGGGGCCATTCCAGGGAAATTCAAGCTGGTGGTTTAACCAGACGAGAAAAATATGAGGGAACCATGTTATTCATCTATCCTCCGGTAGCCAAGTCCTGTGAACCACCGGCCGGTCTGGCCAAGCTTTCGGGGGCGTTAAACCACCACCAACTTAAACATCAGATCATTGATGCAAACCTGGAAACCTTTTTCCACCGCGTCAGGGGAAATGTGCAAAGTTCCGACCAATGGACCAGGCGGGCCGTGCGTAACCTGACTTCAAATCTGACGGCCTTATTCAATGGCGAAGCCTTCCGTAATTTGGATCGTTATAAACGTACCGTGACGGACATCAACCGGGTGATGCAAAAGGCCCAGCCCCAAACGGACGGCACGCTGACCCTGGTGAATTACTTGGACCACCGGCTTTCCCCGGTCCGTAGTGCGGATCTGATCCGGGCTGCGGAAAATCCGGAACAAAACCTTTTTTATGATTACTTCGCTGCCCGTCTCGATGGTCTTCTGGAAGACAGACCGCCGACCCTGGTCGGGATTTCTTTGAATTATCTCAGTCAGGCCTTGGCTGCCTTTGCCATAGCCGGATATCTGCGGAAAAGGGCTCCGGGCCTGAAGATCATCATGGGAGGGGGACTTGTTACCTCCTGGCTGGCCGGACCCGACTGGGACAATCCATTTAAGGGTTTGATCGATGACCTGATTGCCGGTCCGGGTGAGGGGCCGTTACTTTTAAGCCGGGGCATTGAGCCCACTGAGAGCCATTACCGACCCAATTACACCGCCTTTATCGACAACCGTTATTTATCGCCTGGATTCATTCTTCCTTACAATGCCTCCAGCGGGTGCTATTGGAATCGTTGTTCCTTCTGCCCGGAAAGCGCCGAAGGGAATCCGTTCAGGTCCATACCACACCATCAAGTAATAACCGATCTGGAAGCCCTCATCCAACGGACCCAACCTGTATTGATTCACCTGCTCGATAATGCCGTCAGCCCGTCGCTGCTCAAACGGCTGGGCGAAAACCCCATCCCAGTGCCCTGGTATGGCTTTGCGCGCCTGAATCAGGAATTGACCGATCCGGATTTCTGCCGGTCCCTTAAGCGTTCCGGCTGTGTAATGCTCAAACTGGGTCTGGAATCGGGGGATCAATCGGTTCTGGACCGAATGGGCAAGGGGATTGATCTGGATAAAGCCTCGGTGGCCTTGCAGAATTTGAAAAACGCCGGAATCGCCACCTATGTGTATCTGCTGTTTGGAACACCGACCGAAGATCTTAACCGGGCCAGGCATACCCTGGACTTTATTATTCGTCATAGCCAAGCCATCGGGTTTTTAAACCTGGCCATTTTCAATTTACCCATCGGCAGTTCGGACTCGGAGCAGATGGAAACCGAGGATTTCTATGAAGGGGATCTGGCCCTTTATCGGCAATTCAAGCATCCCCTGGGGTGGGATCGAAATAAAGTCAGGCAATTTTTGGATCGTGAATTCAAAAGACATCCCGCTATTGCCGGGATCCTCCGCCGCGATCCCCCTTTTTTCACATCCAATCATGCCCCTTTTTTCGATTGATGAGATGTATCTTCATCCGAGGTTTTGGCTAAATTGTCTTGACAGAAAAGAAAATCTCCTTTTATAGTTAAGGCATGAAAAAGGATTCAAGGAATTAAGGGTTCGGGGGTTTAAGGGAAAGGCGTGGAGGTAAAACCCTTGAAGCCGATTTTCACATAAAAACAGGGGGTGCAGCGTGAACCTGAAGTCGCAAGAGAGTCAGATAAAAAGTGTTGATGGTATCGAGCTTTTGATGTCTCAAAATCTCATCGATCGCCCTAAAGCAGTAATAGTCATCGTCCACGGGATATGTGAACATTCGGGACGTTATGATGATGTGGCCTCCCGTTTCAATGGCTGGGGTTATTCGGTTTATCGATACGACCTCCGTGGACATGGCCGCTCCGGAGGGGTGCGGGGATTTGTGGAAGACTTTGAACTCTTTATTGACGATACCGACAGGGTGGTGAATGCGGCCCGCAAAGAAAATCCCGACCGTCCGTTATTCCTCCTCGGTCACAGTATGGGCGGCTTCATCAGCGCTGCCTATGGGGTAAAGCACCCGGACCGGCTCACCGGCCTGGTTCACTCCGGGGCAGCCGTTATAGTCCTGCCTATGGTTGCTGCGCTGGGGGACTTTGATTATAACGCCCTGCCCATGGCTCCTATTCCCAACGACCTGCCCAACCTGATTTCCCGTAATCCTGAGGTGGTTAAGGCTTATATCGAGGATCCTTTGGTTCTCAAAGAGTTCACCACCAAGCTGATGGGTGAGGTCTTGATCCGAGGGGCAGGGTGGCTTATGGAAAATATGGGGCAATATCGTTATCCCTGCCTTATCCTTCATGGCGGCGATGATCAGATCGTTATTCCCGCTGCCTCACAATATCTCTATGACCATATCGCTTCAACCGATAAACAGATCAAGATATACGACGGCCTTTTTCACGAAATCCTCAATGAGCCGGAAAGGGAGACCGTACTGGCGGATATCCATCAGTGGATCGAAGCCCGGATCTGATAGGTTTAAATAGGATGACTGATCCCGGATGTCTGATGCCTGGCAATAAATATTGTCTTAAGGTATCAGGCACCTGGCATCGGGGATCAAGGATTGGCCTTTCGCATTTTATTTTTTAGTATTTATAAATTCATCCCCCGCCCGTTAAATCCCTATCTGGATTGTTCCCGAAAGGTAGGCTACCGCCTTGCCTCCGATAGAGACCCGATCCCCCTGGTTAAGACAGAATAGTTCCCCGCCCCGTTCAGAAAGCTGGAGGGCATACAGCTCTTTCTTGCCGAGACGTTCGGACCAGTAGGGAATCAGAGAGCAGTGGGCGGATCCGGTGACCGGATCTTCCGGAACGCCAACTTTCGGCGCAAAAAAACGGGAGACAAAATCGCTGTTCTTGCCCGGGGCAGTGACGATCACCGCAAAGGGTTCCAGTGCCGCCACTCTTTCTAAATCGGGTTGCAGTCTGCGGACTTGATCCTCTTCTTCATAGACGACCAGCAGGTCTCTGGCCCGGAGAGTCTGTGACGGTGGAATTCCCAATATCTCGGCCAAGTGGTCCGGCGGCGGACAAGGCTCCGGCCGCCTGGCGGGGAAATCCATCGTCAATAAATCCCCCTGCCGTTCGACGGACAATTGCCCGCTTTTGGTTTGAAAGTCCACCCGCCCGGCTCCCGGTTTTATATACTCAAACACGGCAAAGGCACTGGCCAGTGTGGCATGGCCGCACAGATCCACTTCCACCTTGGGTGTGAACCAGCGGAGATCATAGCGGGTGTCGGCCGGGACCAAAAAAGCAGTTTCGGAAAGATTGTTTTCCGCGGCTATGGATTGGAGTATGCGATCATCCAGCCATTCATCCAGAAAACAAACACCCGCCGGGTTTCCGGCAAAAACACGATCGGTAAAAGCATCAATCTGATAAAATCGTATATTCATATTTAATATCTCCTTTCTGGCCGCGGACCGGCCTCCCTTCACATTCAGGGAACTGTTATAGACCGACTATTTCGCTGCCTCAATGGATTAAGCAAACAACCTATCCATACTGGACTTGACTATCTGATGTTTGTTCAGGGTTGCCTCCAGCAGCTCATCAAAAACAAAGGGGAGGTGCTCGTCCAAAACCTTTAACCCCTCTTCGGTGATCCCGCCCTTGGTGGCTACCCGGGCAATTAACTCATTAAGTCCCATTTTCTTTTCTTGAAGCAATTTGGCTGTTCCTAAAAATGTCATGAGCACCATTTCTTCGGCTTCCTGTTGGGAAAACCGGCTGTGTTTTAACCCGGCCTGGACAAAATGCCTGAGGATGGAGGCCCAAAAGGCCGGGGCACAACTGGTTAAATCCGTCCCGATGTCAAAATGGTCCTCATCAATGACCATGACCAGACCCAGACAGGACAGCCATTTTTCTACCCTTGAGGCCTCTTGATCGGTTACCAGCGGATAATGAAGTACCAGGGTTACGCTTTCTCCGACTTCACAGGTAATGGAAGGGATGATCTTGGTCAATTTTCCATTGAATATTTTAGCAATATTTTTAATCGTCAAACCCCCGGTGATTATGATCAGGTGCACATCGGTCCGTAAATGGGGCTTGATTTCCAAAAGAACATTCCTGACATCCCCGGTCTTTACACAAACAAATAATGTCCGGCTTTCCTTGGCCAATTCAATGTTGGAGTCCATAATTTTGACCTCCGGGAACCTGGCCATAAAATCCTTGATTTTTTCTTTGGTCCGCGTTGAAACTAAAACGTCTTTCTGTGAGAAGGCCCCATGATCCAAAAGGCCTTTGAGTAAAACCCCTCCCATACTTCCCAACCCGATAAAACCGAGCTTATCCATCTATTCTTCTCCTTTTTTCATGTTCTCCCTGTCCGCCCATCCTTGCAGGGAAGCGATCACACATTTAATTTATAATACGGAATTGAAATGGTTGGTTCAAAGCCCAGCTTGATGGCTAATTTATAGGAACCAATATTTTCTGCACGGCACGCCCAAATCGGTTCATAATTATTTTCCAGGCAATAATCAATCAAGGAAGAACAGACAACCATGGCAAATTTCTTGCCCCGATAGTTTTCTGAAGTTTCAATTCCGATTTCCAATTGATGATCATGTATAAATGACGAAAAAGCTGTTGATACCAATTTTTTATCATAGATCAAAGTGTATCCTATGCCGCGAAGATAAAAATCATCTGCATCTCTCCAAAAGTATTTAGGAATTACGCTTCCTGGGATCTTTTCATACATTGCTTTGTCAGTGCGAAGAATTTTAAAATTTCCATGAATATTTTTGCGCTTAGCCTGTAGATATTTTTGAATATTGAATTTAAAATTTACCCTAATACCTTCTTCGATCTTACCATTCTTAGTAATGGCTGATCTTTCATTGGATTTAAAAAGGTGGTCACCTAACAGTGGCGGAAGTTTTTTATGCCAAGATTGAGGAAATGCCTGTAACCACTCCACTTTTTTACGTACCTTATATGTATTTAAAACATAGTCAATTAATTTTGAATTAAAATCGTCCCGCTCTGTTTCGCCAAAAAGCAGCGACATACCGTAGGGGTGACTAATATAAAATGTCTTTGGATCTTCAGCATGATCAACATAAATGATGCCAGGCACGTGTTTTTCAACTACCGAGCGTGCAAATAGATTGTTAATCGTTATTTTGCCGAGGGGTTTTACAACTTTATCATATTTGCTTTGATCTAACGGTATCATATTTCCTTTTTTCCCCGGCCGGCCATTTCCTTGATGAGATAGATATAAAGTGTCTTGTAATAAAATAACAGATGCAATATTATAAAATTGTTACCAGTACAGTTAAATAATGCTAAAATTGTACTGGTTAAAAAATCAGAAAACTGTATCTTATTGATGGAAGCAGTTTACAATAGAATAGGAATATGAAGAGGAAGATAGCGACTATGAAAGGCAAAGAAATCCATCTCTACGAGAAGGTGGCCGATGACCTGGCCCGGCTGATAGACCAGGGCACCTTTCGACCAGGAGACCGTATTCCTTCCATCCGCGGTCTAAGCCGTCAAAGGGGTGTCAGTATAGCCACGGTGATGGAGGCTTACCGTCTTCTTGAAGACCGTGACCTGATCGAAGCCCGTCCCCAATCGGGCTATTATGTCCGCCGTTTATATCAACAAGCCCTTATTGAACCAAAACTGACCCAAACAGAGAAAAGCCCGACCACCGTCAGCGTTGATGAACTGGTACGGATGGTGATACGGGACAGCCGCAATCGGGACCTTATTCCCCTGGGGGCAGCCGTTCCCAATCCTGAAAATTTACCGGTCGGCAAGTTGAACCGTATCCTGGCCTCGGTGGTCCGGCAAAAAGGCTCCCAGAGCATTTCCTATGAGATGTCCAACGGGTTCGATCCACTCCGGGTCCAGATCGCCCGGCGTTTGCTTTCTTCCGGTTGCTCGTTAAATCCCCGGGAGATATTGATAACCTCAGGATGCCAGGAAGCGGTAACGCTTTCTTTGATGGCTGTTTGCCGTCCGGGAGAGACGGTGGCCATAGAATCGCCGACCTATTTTAATCATCTTCAGACTTTGGAGGTGCTTCGGCTAAAGGCCGTAGAAATCCCAACCCACCCCCGTTATGGAATCAGCCTGGAAGCACTGGGGATTGTTTTGAAAAAGAACCGAATACGGGCCTGTCTGCTTATCCCAAATTTCAGCAATCCCCTGGGAAGCCTGATGCCGGATGACCGGAAAAAGGAACTAGTGAAGATGCTTGCCCGGCATGAGATTCCCCTCATCGAGGATGACATTTACGGGGACCTGGGTTTTTCCCCAGATAGGCCCAGGGTGGTCAAGGCCTATGATCAAAAAGGGTTGGTGCTTTTGTGCTCTTCGTTTTCGAAAACCCTGGCCCCGGGATATAGAATAGGCTGGGTTACACCGGGACGTTTCCAAACGGAGATAGAACGGCTG
>Ga0214473_10006418_pt1 | contig 14048 bp, 10 predicted proteins | sample RVTome_7_FD_203509 | JGI IMG/M metagenome (GOLD analysis project Ga0214473, IMG submission 203509) | Soil microbial communities from uranium-contaminated site in the Upper Colorado River Basin, Wyoming, United States - RVT98D197 | ecosystem: Environmental > Terrestrial > Soil > Contaminated >... | reverse complement strand
CCGCGGATACGCTCGTCTTGTGGACGGAATCGAACAGTTTTGCTGTAGTTTGTTCATCGTGGATTTTATATGGGTTCGTTTCGCCAGTACTTTTTTTTCGTAGTGCCACGTTGTGGCGCTTTCGTAACTTTGGAGAGAGTTCCCAGGGGCCACGGAACTTCGCCTCTTTTTCCCGGCGGCGCGAGTGCGCGGAGGCCAAGAAAGCCCAAGGAGGCGTACCGGAAAGAGAGGCGATTGGCGACGTTGAGCTGACGGCGTACGGTTCATGGCGGAAGTTCCTTCCTCCTAAAGAACGTGCGGGGCGCTTCGTTTTTGGACTCCCCAGGCATAGCGCCACGAGAGCAGGCTGTTAGGAACGATCGTGCCGGGATTGGGCCGGGGGGGTTCCGAGACGGCCGGATAGGCTTGTGGTATCGAGGTTGTCGAATAGGGAAGGGTTTGGACGAAGCGATCGAAGGTGGGCAGCGACCGACATGCGGGCGGCCAGGGTGACCATCGTATGCGTTGCGCTGACGGGACTCGCGTTTTCGTGGTCATGTTCGGCGCAGGGGCGATATCGCGTTCTTTCGTTTTTTTTCGACGGGGTGCCGGAACCCGGATCGGATGAGGCGCGCGCTGTTCAAGGCGGCGCCCGGGCGGCCCCGGAGTCCGGCCCGGCCGCGGCGGGGCCGGTTCGCCCGGCCCGTCTCTTCGTACACACGCCCTATCGGGATAACCGTTGCGCGTCGTGTCATGATCTGAACACGGGGGGGATGGTTTGTTCGTTGTCGGACGGACTTTGCGTCACGTGTCATCGAGAACTGGTGGAGACCCCGCGCTATCTTCACGGCCCGGTGGCGGTGATGGATTGCACCGCTTGTCATCATTACCATTACGCCCCGCGCGAGAACTTGCTGTTGGAGGAGGTGAATCCTCTTTGTCAGGGCTGTCATGTACGTGAGGACCTATCGGGCGGTCCGCATCATGCGGTGGTTGATGACGGCCCATGCACGGAATGCCATGATCCTCACGGAGGAGACGACCCGTACTTCACCCGGCGAAAGGGGTCGTGATGCCGGTCCAGCGGCGGGCGGGGGACGTCGGGGGGAATGCGGGACGGCGGTCCCCGTCCCGATTCGGAGGCCCCTTGGCCTGGGGGCCGAGCTTGGCCAAGGAGTCAGATTTCAGTGATGGCTCCGTGTTCCGCGGACCCCTGCCGCCCGCCCGTCAACCCAAGCGCCCCGGCGCGAGGCTGCGCGGGCCAAGGACCGGTCGGGATTTCATTCCGCCCGCGGTGCGCCGGCGGGGAGCCACGCTTGCCGTTGGGTGGTGTTCGTGCGTGGCGGTTGTGGGGGCGATGATCGGCGGGTGCCAAAGCGCCGGCACCCGCGAGGGCGACCTGCGGGCGGTTCGGATCAACGACTTTCGCCGTGAGCTGCTGGTGACCGGGCGGATGCGCGAACAGGAACAGGATTCCAAGGTGGGCGCCGGCTCTACCAGCTCCCGGGAGCGGACGATCGAGGAAGCGCTGAAGCTGACCACCGAGGGGTCGGTGTATCATCCGAATTTCCTGGAGTTTTCACTGGCCGGATTGTTCGGATTGTTGCAGGAGGATTTCGAGAGCGAGTTCGACGGGCGGCGCCGGACGAGCGGGGACGAGGGGGACATTCTGGAATTCGATCTGGAAGGGCGATTCCTGAAGAAAAAGCCGTTTCCGGGGACAGTGTATGCGCGGCGGTATCGGGCGCTGGAGCCACGGCCTTTCCTATCCAGTCTGGAAACCACGACGACGAACTACGGCTTCGTCTGGCGCTACGTCCATCCGAAGGCGCCGACGAGTTTGCAGTACAATAGCACGGACGTTCGGCTCGATCCGCTGGATGAGGAGGAGGAGTCGGGTCGACAGAAGAATACGACGTTGCGGTTGGAGACCGGGTATCGGTTCTCGGAGCACCATACGTTATCGTTCGTTTACGATCGGCGGACGGTGGAGGAAGTGCCGTTCGCGCTGCATTACGATTCGGATGAGCTGAAATTGTCGCATCGCCTGGATTTCGGGAAGGATCACCAGCATCGGCTGGAATCGGAGCTCAATGCCTTCGATCAACGCGGGACCTTCGACATCGAGCGCTGGCGCTGGCGGGAGGTGTTGCGCCTGACCCACGGGGAGACGCTGCGGTCGTGGTATCAATTCGAGTATCAGGATCGGACGCAGGGGACGCTGTCAGGCGTGCCGCCGATCGGGGAGAAGATGCACCTGATGTCGGGGACGCTGGAACATCGGCTGTACGAAAGTCTCGTCTCCCAACTCTTTGTCTTCGGTCAGTGGCAGAATTTCGACGACGGCTTGGACGTGACCCGTTACGGCGTGCAGCCCAGTCTCGATTATCGAAAGAAAAACCCGTGGGGCGTGCTGCTCTCGAACTATGCGTATCGCTGGCAGAAGGAGGATCGCGAGGGTGGAACGCGGGAGGTGGAGGTGATCGACGAACGGATCGTGCTCACCGATCCGGGTCCGGCGACGTTGTCCAGCACGAATGTGCAAATCACCTCGATGGTGGTGACGGATGCGGAACGGATCACCCGTTACGAGTTGGACCGGGATTACCGGATTCGCGTGCTGGGCGATCAGGTGGAGATCGAGCGCGTGCCCACGGGACGAATCGCGGATGGGCAGACGGTCCTGGTTGATTATCTGCACTTGATCGGGGGGGATTTCGCGCTGGACACGCAAACGCACCACCTTGCAGTTCGGCAGAACTTCGCCTTCGGTTTGTCCCCCTATTATCGTTTCCGAAGACAAGGGCAGGACATCTCCCCAAGGGAGGCCGAGGGGTTTCGAATCGACAACATCGAATCGCACCTCGGCGGCCTGGAATGGCAACGCGGTCCGATTCGATGGATCGGGGAGTACGAGGATCATGCCTCGACGATCAATCCCTTTCGCGCCGTTCGAACGAGCGCCGACCTGCAACACGAGCTGACGCCGCGCGGGAGCGGACGATTGCGGGCGCGATGGTCGGACATCAATCGCACCGGGGACCAGGACCGGCGGATACGGTTTTTGACGGTCGAGGAACGATACCGGCAGCGCGTGGGCAATAGTCTGACCGTCGAGGCGGCGGTCCTCTATCGAACGGAAGAGGATTCCATCAGCGGGAACGACGAGGGCGTGGACGTGGATTTCTCGTTGGAGTGGCTGATTCGGCAGACGGAAGTGCGGATCACGTATGAGTACGGGCAATTCGAGGATGATTTCGCCCAGAACCGCAACCAGACGTTGTACGTTCAGTTTCGGCGGAAGTTTTAGGATCGTGCGGAGTCGCGCAGGGATGAGACGCACGGCGATGGATCGGGCTGACGGGCCCACGGCGCGAGTAGACAGCCACCGCTTGCGCGGCGTGATCCCGGCGATGGTCGTCGGCCTTGCGGGCGTGGTCTCGACGATTGGATGCGCGTCGGCAGCGCGGCCGATCTTCGAGACGCCGGCGCCGCGGTTGGTCTGGCCTCCCGCACCGGAGACGGCGCGGATCGAATTCGTGGGAGAGATTCGGACATCGGCGGATCTGAAGGCGCCGCGCAGCGGATGGCAGTCGCTGGGGGATTTCTTGATCGGCAAAAAGGCGGCGGATGCGTTTTACGGTCCGCGGGCGGTGGTCGTCACCGAGGACGGAGCGGGGGTGTGGGTGGCCGATCCCGGAGGGCGGTGTCTGCACCGGTTTGATTTGCGGCGGAGAACCTACCTGAAGTTGCGCGGTACGGGATCGGACTCCTTTCTCACGCCGGTGGGATTGTGCATCGGACCGGACCAGTCGCTGTACGTTTTTGATTCCGAGCGCAGCGCCGTCCATCAAATCCATGATGGGGATGGACGGTTGATTCGTTCCCTGCGCGCCCCCGACGAATTGCTTCGTCCGGTGGCCGGATGGTTTGACGAATCGGCGAATGAGTTGTTCGTCGTGGACGCCGCGGGCCATGACGTGAAGGTGCTGGCGGAGGATGGAACGCTGTTGCGGATCGTTGGGCGTCGCGGGACGACGGCGGGGGAATTTAATTTTCCGACGGCCATCGCGTCCGACGGAGAAAGGCTGTGGATCGCGGATACGGGGAACTGCCGGGTTCAGGCGATCGGGCGATCGGGCGAGCCGTTGGCGATGTTCGGTCAGGCCGGGGACGCGACGGGTGACCTGGCGATGCCCAAGGGGACCGCGCTGGATCGCGACGGCCATGTGTACGTGGTGGATGGACGATTCGAGAATGTGCAGGTTTTCGATCCACAGGGTCAATTGCTGGTGTTTTTCGGAGAGGAGGGAACGGGACGGGGACAATTCTGGCTCCCCGGCGGAATCTTCATCGAACCGAACGGCCGCATCTGGGTCTGCGATACGTACAATCGGCGCTTGCAGGTGTTTCAATATGTGGGAGAACCTTCCGAGTGATTGGTCAAGAAACGCAAGGGCAGCCATGGGAACGGATGACCCCGGTTTGTCAACCGCGCGGACGGACGCCCGCGGCTCGCCGGGAGCTGGGCGTTTGGGCATCGGCGATCGTCCTCTTTGCGTGGGCAAGTGCGGCGCGGGCGCAGGAGAGCATCGTCAACACGGTCCATAATCTTTCGACTTCCGGGCCGGGGGGGATTCGGGCGAGCGGGGAATCGCAGGTGTGCATCTTTTGTCACGCGCCGCACCATACGCGGGGCGCCACCCCGTTGTGGAATCGGGAGTTGTCCTCGACGCACTACCAGATCTACCAATCCTCCACGCTGAACGCCTTGCCCGGTCAGCCGACGGGGGCGAGCAAGCTGTGTCTGAGTTGTCATGACGGGACCATGGCACTTGGGAATGTACTCAGCCGCGCCGATCAAATCCGCATGAGCGGGGGGGACTATCTTCCTTCCGGGTTGACCAATCTCGGCACGGATCTGTCCGACGATCACCCGGTCAGTTTTCTTTATTCCGGGGGACTGGCCGCGGCGGATCGGCAGTTGAATCCGCCGTCGTCGCTTCCGGAGGAGGCCCGGCTCGATCCCTCCGGGCAAATGCAGTGCACCTCCTGTCATGACGCGCATCACAATCGGTTCGGTAAGTTTCTGGTGATGCGGCGGGAGTTCGGGGCGCTCTGTTTGGCGTGTCATCGCATGGACGGGTGGAACGTCAGCGCCCATCAGGCGTCGGGGGCGAGCGTCTCCGGGGTCACGGTGGGCGATTGGCCTTTCGCGACGGTGGGGGAAAACGCCTGTCAAAGCTGTCATCGATCGCACGGAGCGGGCGGTCACGAACGGTTGCTGATCTTCGAGGCCGAAGAAGAGAATTGTCTGGGGTGTCACGACGGGCGGGTCGCGCGGCACAACCTGCGGGCGGAGATCGACAAAACAAGCGTACACGATCCGCGGCGGTATCAGGGACGGCACGACCCGGCGGAGGCGACGGCCACCGGCAGCGCGCACGTGGAGTGCGCCGATTGTCATAATCCGCACGCGGTGACGGCGGTATCGGGGCTGACGGGTTACACGGCCATCGGTCCGACCCTGCTCGGCACGCCGGGGGTGACAATCGCGGGGGCGCGGATCGAGCAGGCCGCCAGTGAATACGAAGTTTGCTTCCGCTGTCACGCGGACGGGGCGGTGCCGGTGTCGCGGAGGATTCAGCGGCAGGCGCACACCGAGAATCTGCGGCTGAAGTTCAGCCCGTCGAACCCGAGCTTTCACCCGGTGGTGTTATCCTCGCCGAGCGAGGACACGCCGAGTCTGGTTCCGGGGCTGGCTCGAGGTTCGCTGATCCGCTGCACGGATTGTCACAACAACGACCAGGGGCCTCGGGCCGGAGGTTCCGGTTCCGACGGTCCGCACGGCTCAAGCCACGATTTTCTGCTGGAGCGCAATTACACGGTGCTGGACGACAATGTCGAATCGGAATTCGAATACGCGATATGTTACAAGTGCCACCAACAGTCCAGCATCCTGTCCGACCAGAGCTTTGCGGAGCACCGGGAGCACATCGTAGAAGAACGGACGCCGTGCTCCGCGTGTCACGATCCACACGGGGTTAGTCCCACGACAGGCTCCGGGTCCGGCCACACTCATCTCATCAATTTCGATGCGACCATCGTCCGTCCGGAAGCGGGATCAGGGCGGTTGCAATTCCGCGACCTCGGGCGCTTCGCCGGGAGTTGCACCCTGATATGTCATGGGGCTGCACACCTGGATTGGGAGTATGGGATCGGACGATAAGGGCTGGAATTCGTCCCCTTCGCACACCTTTTCCTCAAAAAAGCACTCAAACACCTACCGTCTGGCACGCCACGTGCTCTGAGCTAATCGGGCGGTTCGGGCCGTACGGATACCTCATACGATTCCATCGAAGCGGTGTTCCAGGGGATCGTGCAGGGGACGGCCGGTGATCATGGAGTTTTTGAGGGCGACGACGATGACATCCCTTCGTGAATCGGGGCGACCGGCATGGCTGCGGGTCGTTGGATCGTTATGGGTGGGAGCGGTGCTGTTGGTGTTGCTACTGGCCGCCCTGGCGTGTGCGACGGTGTACGAATCCACGCGCGGCACGGAACAGGCGTTGAGTGAGTTTTACACCTCACCGTGGTTTGCGGGATTGCTGGGCCTGTTGGGAGTCAACATGCTGGCGGCGGTGGCGGTGCGATTTGTGTTTCAGGCGCGGAAGATCGGGTTTCTTCTGACGCACGTTTCGGTGGTGGTGATTCTGATCGGGGCCGTGGTGACCAAGTACTTCGGCGTCGGCGGACAGTTGGCGCTGGTGGAGGGCGAATCGAGCGGCGCGTATCAAGTTCCCGAGGAGAGCGTCACGCTGCGCCGCGTTTCGGACGGGGCCAACGCCGACATGATGCTGACCGGTCGGACGTTTTCACGTCTGAGGCCGGTCCACGATATCCGTGACAAGACGATGGCACTGGCGGACGTTCGCGTCGATTTGGTTCAATTCCTGCCGGACAGCGAGCCGTTCATCGAAGTGGTCAATGAGAACGAAGGAGGCCGGGTGGCGGTAGAACTGGCTTGGGCTGACGGGGATGACCTCCGGCGGACGTGGCTGTGGGACGGTGAGTCGATGGAGATCGCCGGTAAAACCGCGGTATTGACGGTGGTGGAATCGCGGAAAGAACTAGAGGCGCGTCTGGCCGCGCCGACAAAAACGGAAGAGCCGTCGCTGGGCGTGGTGAAGGTTGAAATCGCCGGCGCGGTTCATTCCTTGACGGTGGAAGATTGCCGCAAGAGCGCGTGTCCGTTGCCGGGCACACCCTATTCCATCCGCGTGCTGGAATTCTATCCACATGCGACGGTGGGAAAGGGCGGTGAGATTGTCAATTCGTCGAACGAGGCGATCAATCCGGCCATTCGGGCGGAAATCACCGGACCGGAAGGGACGCAATCGCTGCTGGCCTTTGCGAATTTTCCCGATTTTCGATCCCGGCACGCGGACCCCCACAGCGCCGACATCAAACTGATTTTTGAATTCTCGAAAGGATCGGCCGGTTCGAGCGCGGCGATGGAAGTCTTTGCGGTATCCGGAGGGCCGACCGTCGTCCGATTCGGCGGTTCCGAAAGCGGAAAGACAATCGTCGAAATGGAGAAAGAGGCCCCCGTTCGAATACCGTGGAGCCAGGCGACGGTTTCGCTGGTTCAGCGGTTCGACCATGCGGTGCGCAGAAACGCGATGCGCATGCCCGAGCCGATTCGGGAGGATCGAAACCCCGCCTTGCTCGTTCACGTTCGACAGGGCGGCCATCAGGCCGATCTGTGGCTGAGGAAGCGCCAGCCGCAAGCTCTCTCGGTCAATGGCGCGGCGTATGAGCTGGTTTACGCGGATCAAGTGAAGCCGCTGGGGTTGGAGGTGAAGCTCGAGGATTTCACGGTCGGCTATTACCCCGGCGGTCGCAGACCGCGCTCGTTTGAAAGCCGGGTGGTATTTGTCGATCCGGCCGACGGGGCGTCACAGACGCGGCTCATCAGCATGAACCATCCGGCGTCGTTTGGCGGTTACACGTTTTATCAATCGAGCTATCAGCAGATGGGGGACCGCGAGATGAGCGTGTTGAGCGTGTCCCGCGATCCGGGGCAGCCGGTGGTGTTCGCCGGATACATCGGTCTGATGATCGGCATGGGGTGGGTGCTGGTGGTGCGGGTGGGCGAGCATCGACGAAGTGCGAACGGATACGGGGCGTTGACGAAACGGGGAACGAACGGGCGATGGTCGATATCGTTGCCGCTGGCCGGGGCGCGTTGCGTGGGCGACGCCGCGCCGTCCGAGCCGCCGGAAGCGTCCCGGGCTTCCTACAGCCGGAAATCGACGCCAAAGATCCAAGATCGTCACGAGGTGTCAAGATGATGTTACTATTGATTTCATGTATCGCATCGGTTGTGGCCGTTCCCGCGGGCGGGGCGGAGTCCTCGTTGCTCTCGACGCTGGATCCGTCCGCGCTGCGCGCCCTGGTGGTTCAGCACGACGGGCGATACCAGCCGCTGGACACGGCGGCACGCGACGTGGTGCGGGCGGTGACCGGCGATTCGTTTTTCCGCGATCGCGACCCGCTGCTCCGGCTGCTGTCCTGGATGTTTGATCCACCCAGTTGGATGCGCGAGCCGCTGATCACCATTCGCAACCAGGAGCTGCGCAGGGAACTGGCGCTTCCGGCGGATCAAACCGTGTTCTCCTATCTGGAGTTGGTCAATCACGGTCGGCTGCAGGAGTTGATCGGGACGCTGGCGCAGCGCGGCGGGAAGGGAAAACCAAACCCGCTGGAGTCCAAGGTCTCCGACATTCACGACAAGTTGACCGTGCTTCAAAACGTCTTCCGCAGCCGAATCATCAACCTGCTGCCTAATCCCTCGGACTCCACGGCCGCGTGGGCGCCGATCGCGGAGCACGCGGCGGGCGAAGAATCCATGTCGCCCCTCGCGGCGGCGTGGTCGTCGCTACGAGACGCTTTCCTGCGCGACGATGCGGCGGCGTTTGCGGCGGCGTCCAAGGAACTGGTCGCCCAGGCTCATGCCCTCCCCGCGGCATTCCGACCCTCGGCGAAGATGATTGACCTGGAGATTCGATACAACCAACTGCAACCCTATTCGCTGGCGTGGAAGGTGATGCTGGGGGCGGCGGCGCTGGCCGGTGCGGCGGCGATGCTTCGCCGGCGATGGTTCGATGGAGTTGCGTTCGTCGCGATGATCGCGGGATTTGGGGTGTTGACGTACGGATTATGGATGCGCTGGCAGATCGCCGAGCGGATTCCGGCGTCGAATCTGTTTGAGTCGCTGCTCTTTCTGAGTTGGGGCATGGGGGCCTTTGCGATCGTGTCCATGCTGGTCTTTCGGGACCGCCTGGTTCCTCTGACCGCCTCGGGCATGGGGGCAGTGGCGCTGATTCTGGCGGATTGCCTGCCGATGGACCATTTCATCCGCCCGATCGCTCCCGTGCTGCTGGACACGGTGTGGATGTCCATTCACGTGCCGATCATCATGGTGTCGTACTCGGTGCTGGCCCTGGCAGTGCTGATTGCACACCTGCAATTGCTGGTGATGGCGGGAGCGCCGCGGCGGGTGGAGGCCTCGAAGACACTGGACACCCTGCACTACTGGTATGTCCACGTGGGGTCGATTCTGCTGACCGTGGGCATCATCACGGGGAGCATGTGGGCGGCCTCATCGTGGGGAAGGTACTGGGGATGGGACCCGAAAGAGGTGTGGTCGCTGGCGGCGCTGCTGGGGTATCTGGCCGTTCTGCACGTGCGGATTGATCCGGCGCGGACGCCGCGATGGGCTTATGTCGTCGCCGTCGTCTTGTTGATCGGGCTGTGCGCGGCGGTGCTGCCGAGATTCTCGCCGATGTCGGGTGACAAGGTTTTGGCACTTTTGGGGGCGGTGGTGGGGATGGCCGTCCTGGTGCTGGCGCGGGGGGCGTTCGGGACGGCGGTGAAGAGCATTCTGTGCTTCTGGATGATCGTGATGACTTATGTGGGAGTGAACTTCGTGCTGGGGATCGGGCTGCACAGCTACGGCTTTGGCACGGGGGCCGTGGCGCTGTATATGCTGACGATGGGGGCGGCTGATCTTTCGTTTGTAGGGGTGTGTGCGGCGGTATACCTGGCGCGGCGCAGCGCTGCCAAGACGGCGTCGCGGGTCGCGCCGGCGTTGGCGTAGTCCGCGTGAAGGCGGCGGTCGGGGCTCACCCTCTCTCCAACTGGCGTAGATACCGGAAATCGAAGATGCCGGTGTCGTGGCCGTCGGACCAGGTCAGTTGAATCGCGTAGTTGCCCACCAGCTTAGCGCTCACCACGCGGACGCCGGATGGATTGAACTTGAGGATTTGAAGCGGGTTGCGACTTTGTTCTTCGCGCTGCGTACGGCAAGCGGCGCAGGGACAGTGGCGGCGAAGGAGGTTCATGTCAAACTCGCTGCGGCTGCCGTCGGACCAGTCGATCAGCAGCTTCTGCTCCTTGATCTTGACCTTCAGGTCGCGCGGGGTGGTGGAAGCGTCGTAGGGGCGGCGCTCGTAGGTCGCCCCGGAGGGCGTGGAGGATGGCGATTCGGGAGCTGTCATCCGGAGGGCTCCGGCGACGATTGTGGAGCTCTTTTCGGGTCCATCGAGGAAACGTCGAACACGGCGAAGTCATCTCCGACCACGAGATTGCGCAACTCGACAACCGTTAGATAATAAGCGTTCTTCCCGCATTGGAAAGGGACGACATCGCCTTCGCGAACGGACGTTGTATCGACGATTGGCTGGCCCAAAGGTCCGCGAATCGACAACAATACTTGTCCTTGCGTGATGTCCCCGAGCTTGATGCGCGCTCCGCGGTGCGAGCCGGGGATGACCTTATCAGTACGCTGGATGATGGTGAGGCGAAGCGGATCGCGCGGCAGGGCGATGCGGTTGGCGGCGCAACCCGATAGACAAAACAACAACCCAAAAAACGGGAGAAGAGCCCGGTTCATGGCATGGACTCCGAGGAAGGCTCGGTTGATTTCGCAACAAGCTGTTTCGTTTCCTGTTCGCCACACGCGATATCGCTTCCGTATTCCGGGCAAACGCCGGAGACGTTGCCGCTCACGATTATATCATGTTTCGAGAGGCGAAACGAAACGCGTTTAGATTTGCAAAGCCCCGACGCACAAAGACAAAACAGCCTTCCCCGATCCGATCTGACGTGCTGCCCGCGAAGCCCCGGCGCGCAACGGAACCCACCCTCCCCGTCACGTTTTCGACGCTCCGCCAAGCCCCGGCGTGCCGGGGCGGGACCCTGGGTAGCCCACGGCGTGAGCCGTGGGGTCGCGATCGAAGAAAGAATCGCCAAGAGCCCCCTTCAGGGGGCGACACTAACGGTTTCCGGGGGACGGGCGTCGATTTTTCCAAACCGTGCCGATTCAGGAATGCCTCGAATTCATCATCAAACGTGCGCATCCGATGATGCATCTCCTGATTAGCGATGTATGCCGCTACTTTGTCAACGGCGGAGGCGCTGACGGTAAACGCGGCGTAGCCGGTTTGCCAACCGAAATCGGCATGCGTCGCGAGGCGTTCGCAGACCCATTTCGAGCTGTTGGTTTTGATGAGCCGCATCGCATCCGCGATGGTCAGCGTCGCCGGCAACTCAAGAAGCAAATGCACGTGATCGGCCGTGCCGCCGACGGCGATCAGGTTCGCGTCGATTTCCCGCGCGATCCCGCGAATATAGCCATAAACGCGCTCGCAAATGTCCTCGCTGAGCAACGGACGGCGATCCACGGTCGCGAAGATGCAATGGTATGTAAGCCTCGTGTAGGTGTGCGACATCGTGCGTAATGTATCGGCAATCGCGGAATCGCCAAACCATCCCCTGCTCGGCACATCGCGTCGTTGGGATTGGGTGGTGTCGCCCCCTGAAGAGGGCTTCGTTGGGATCTTTGGCGATCATGACCCCACGGCTCGCGCCGTGGGCAACGCCGGTATCGCTCCCATCGGGAGCTAACCTCGTCGATGAGTTAGAGCAAACTCGGAAATTGAGTAGCGATGCCGCGATTGGGATTTGTCGAAGCACTGGCGGACAAGCCGCCCAGGGCGCCCTTTCGAGCGATACATGAATACCGAGTTTGCACTAGCCCACGGCTCGCGCCCTGAGCTACGCCGGTTTCTTTCGCTTGGGGAGCTAGCCGTTGCGAACCGCTTTCGTTGCGTTTATCTTCTTCACATCTTAATCGGTTCCCGAACGCGGGTGGCGACAGAACCAACGGATCATTTGGATCAACAAGCCATACGAGGATATCCCGTGAGCGTGAATCTCAAAGCCCGGCACTTTCTGTCCATGCTGGATGTCAACCAGGCGGAGCTACTGGCCATTCTTGATCTGGCGGACAAGCTAAGAAAAAAGCTCAAGGAACACCATCCCTTCCCCGGGCCGTTGCACGGCAAGACGCTGGCGATGATTTTTCAAAAGCCCTCGCTGCGTACACGGGTTTCGTTCGAGACGGGCATGACCAAGCTCGGCGGGCATGCCATCTACCTGTCGCCAAACGACATCAGCCTGGGCCAGCGCGAGATCACCGAGGACATCGCCCGCGTGCTCTCGCGCTACGCCGACATCATCATGGCCCGCGTCTTCGGGCATGACATTGTCGAAGAACTGGCGAAGCACTCGACCGTGCCGGTCATCAACGGCCTGTCGGATTTTGAGCACCCCTGCCAGATTCTGGCTGACCTATTGACCATCAAAGACCGCAAGGGTTCGTTTTCGGGATTGACGGCCTGCTTCATCGGCGACGGCAATAATGTGGCCCATTCCTTCCTGTACGGCGGGGCGCTGGTGGGCATGAGCGTCACGGTCATCACCCCGCGAGGCTATGAGCCGAACGACGTCGTGATTCACAAAGCGACTGAGGTCGCCCAAAAGAGCGGGGCGCGGATCACAGTGACCAATGACCTCAAGGCCGTGAAAGGGGCCGATGTGCTCTACACCGACGTCTGGGCGTCGATGGGCCAGGAGGCGGAGGCCGAGGAACGCAAGCAAATCTTTAAGGACTATCGAATCGATAAGGGCACGATGAAGCTCGCCAAGCCGGACGCGGTCATCTTGCACTGCCTTCCGGCCCATTACGGCGACGAGATCGACTACGAAACGTCGCGGCTGTCCAACTCGGCCATCTTCGATCAGGCCGAGAACCGCATGCACGCCCAGAACGCCCTGATGGTGATGCTGGCGGGGGACGATTAGGCTGAAACGCCCTCCTGTGGCGCCGGCATCCTGCCGGTGGGCTCCTGGTTTGCACTCCAACTTTTCCGCCGCAAATGGCGATATAATCACCTTGGGGGAGCGGAACGCCTTTTGTCATTCGAAATAGGCAACGTAGGGCGTCGGGATTGACCGGCGCCTGTGGTGTTTATGGCTCGCAAATCGCTCATTGTCATCGCCCTGGGCGGCAACGCCATCTCCCGTCCCGACGAGGAGGGCAACGTCGCCCAGCAGTTCGCCAACTCTCGCCTGACCGCGCGGGCCCTGGCCGATCTGATCGAAAACGGCCATCAACTGGTCATCACCCACGGCAACGGGCCGCAGATCGGCAACTTCCTGATCCGCAACGAACTGTCCGCGGGGAAGATCTACCCCCTGCCGATGGAGGTGGCCGTCGCCCACGTGCAGGGCGGTATGGGCTACATGATCGCCCAGACCATGATGAATGAACTGGCGTCGCGCGGCCGCCCGCGCGTGGTGACAACCATGGTCACCACGGTGCTGGTGGATCGGGACGATCCGTCGTTTCAGCATCCCACCAAGCCGATCGGGCGAACGCTTTCCCAGACGGAGGCCGACGAACAGGCCCGCCACGAGGACTGGACGTTCAAAGAGGTGTCGCCGGGGAAATTCCGCCGCATGGTGGCCTCGCCCACGCCGCGGCGGATCATGGAAATCGAGACCATCCGCCAGATCGTCGACACCGGCGGTCTTGTCGTGGCCTGCGGGGGCGGAGGCGTGCCCGTGGTGTACGACGAGCACGGGGAGCTTTGCGGCACGCGGGCGGTGATCGACAAGGACCTTGCGGGGGCGCTCCTGGCTTCACAGCTTGAGGCCGACGC
>Ga0214473_10006417_pt1 | contig 14051 bp, 9 predicted proteins | sample RVTome_7_FD_203509 | JGI IMG/M metagenome (GOLD analysis project Ga0214473, IMG submission 203509) | Soil microbial communities from uranium-contaminated site in the Upper Colorado River Basin, Wyoming, United States - RVT98D197 | ecosystem: Environmental > Terrestrial > Soil > Contaminated >... | reverse complement strand
AGTCTATCTATTTCCCTGGCAAAAGATTAATTGTTCTTTTGTCGCCAAAAGAACCAAAAGCGTTTCCTTTGTAACCAAAGGAAAACAAAGTTAATCCAGGCATTCGAGTCTCCTACTCCGCTCCCTCGGCGGTCGCCTTCGAGGACTCATCCGCCTCCTCTCCCCGCACCCGTCCTCGAAATGGCCTGCCTACCACCGGAATCATCACACGGGCCTCGATGGAAATTGCGAGGCTCCTGCACGCTCCTATTGCTTTGGCTCGTACAGGCAGTTTCCGGCTGCGCTCAGGATGAAAATGCCTCGGTCTGATGCCACTACAGAAAAATATCGATATTTCATTCGAAGAAACTTCAATCCGCTTGCCGGTCCGGCCGGCTGATCGACCGGTAATTAACAAACCGCCGGGCTCTCATCGTTATTTTCCCCGACACCTCATAAGCTTTCTCAATTCGAATTCTAAGTCTGGAAGTCGGGTCGCCGGCCCAGCAGCCGGTCGAGACGCTCCCGGTCGATGCGCAGGTGCAGCGTGCGGCGGGAGGCGATCACCGCCCGGCCCGGCGGCAGTCCCGGCGGCTTGGACACGTTTTTACGCAGCGTGTAATCCACGTCTGCCGCCGGCTCGCTGCGCAGGCCGCTGAAAAAGGCCGCCAGATGAGCCGCATCCAGCAGGGCCTCTTCACTGTAACCGCCCTCGTGCTGGCAACTGAGCACGACGTGGCTGCCGGTGGCTCCGGCCACATGCAGCCAGAGGTCCCGGCCGTTGGCTACGTGAAAAGTCAGCTCGTCGTTTTCACTCGGGCCGCGCCCCACCAGAATGAGACTGCCGTCCCGGGCCCGGAACCGGCGGTAAGGCAACCTGGGTTCGACCGCTTTCCCGCCGCCTTTCTTTTTCTTCTCCCCGGGATGCAGCTCTATCCCGGCTTCATCCGCCACTTCCAGCACCTGCTCCGGAGATGCCGCTGCTGCTACACGTTCGATCAGGGAGTCGAGTTCCGCCAGTTGCCGCCTGACTTCCACCAGGTGGGCGCGGGCGTACCTCGCCCCGCTTTTTATCTTTCTGGCCTTCTTGAAATAGCGTTCGATATTGGTTTGCGGCGGGAGGGACTCCTCGAGCGGGATTTCGCGGAGAGCTCCGGGGGATTCGGCGTAGAAGTCCGGCAGGCGGGCCACGGATAAGCCTTTACGGATATTGTGGAAATTGGCGCTCAGAATTTCGCCGCATTCGCTGAACCACCGGGCCTGCGGCTCCCCGGCCAGGGTTTCGTCGTGCTGATCGGCAAGCTTCTCCAGCCGTTTTTTTTCGCCGGTGAGTTCCCTGAGGACGCGGGAGCGCAAGCTTTCGATTCCGCCCTTTTCGGCCAGGGCCTCGTAGTACGCCTCTGCCGCCTGGTTGTACGATCCCAACTCCCGCTCCCGCCGGATTATTTCGAGCGGGTCATCCCCCTGAGCCGGCGGAGGGCCCTTGGGCGGCGGGGGCGGAGTGTACTGCGCCCCCTCGCGGTTCTGCCTGCCGCCGGCCGGACGGCTGTTCATCACCGCCAGTATCCGGCCGTCGTCAGCCAACAGATAGCAGTTGGCCCTCACCCCGAACAGCTCCGCCACCAACCGCAGCTTTTCGCTATCCCGGCCGACAAAAAAGAAGTTAATTATCCGGTCATCCCCGGCCAGCTCGATTCTATCCAGCAGCGCGCCTTCGAGGTGGGCGCGCAGTTTCATGCAGAACCCGCTGGCCGCCTCGCCCGGCCGGACGGTCCTGGATTCGGCCAGATAGAAAGAGATCAGCCCCGGCGCGGTGCGCAGGGTGATGAACTTCCTGGCTCCGCCGGCGTAGACCCCGATCTGCAGGCAGCCCTCTTCCGGATGGTGGATTTTCTGCACCCGGCTGCCGGCGACCGGGCCCGAGGCTTCATCGACCACTCGTTTCAGCTGCTGAAAGTTCACGGTTCGGCTTCCGCATGGGGATTAAACAGGGAAAGAATCCGGGGCAAGAACAGATTGAGGATAGTACCAAACCGGAGCGATGTCAATCGGAAGCATTACCGACTGGATTCCCCGGGGGGAGCCGCAGCTTATTTGAAATGGAAATCAAGCCGCTCAAAACGATCAATTCCAAATCTGCCGATAGAGTGTGTTCTACATAGTCAGTAGAAAGTTTTCAGGAAGGGGGGCGATTATTTCCAACCGCCGAAAAGCTTCAGCAGTGGCCTGGCATCCACAATTCATTCTTGACTTTTAGCCGGCCGGGGATAATTTTCGCCGGAATATCGTCACTCCCCGCGGAATCCATCACTTCGACCAGAGTCCCGGACCGTGAAAGCCCTCAACATTTACGATTACGCCGTGGTTGCAGTCTACATGGTGATGATGGTCGGGATCGGCCTCTACTTCCTGCGTTACATTCAGGGCAGCAGCGATTATTTCCGCGCCGCCAATAAGCTCAACTGGTGGATCGCCGGGCTGAGCGCGTACATGAGCTCATTCAGCGCCTACATGTTCACCGGCGGCGCGGGCGTGATCTATCAGGAAGGACTCACCGGTACTTTCCTGCTCTCGCTGACCGGCGTCGCCATTCTCCTGGCCTGGCTGATTTTCGCTAAACTCTGGCGCCGCAGCCGCGTGACCACCATCCTCGAATTTCTCGATGAACGGTTCACCCGCAGCGCCCATCAGGTGGCGAGCTGGACCTACATCCCGTTCAACGTTCTCTACTGCGCCACCGCCCTCTACTCCCTGGCCATCTTCATCGTCAGCGCCCTGGGAATAAATATCTTTTCGGTAATCTGGGTCTGCGGCCTGGTGATCGTAATCTACACGCTTTTGGGAGGCTTATGGGCGGTGTGCGTGACCGATGTCGTGCAGTTTCTGGTGCTGCTGCCGGTCTGCCTGGTCCTGATTCCGCTATCCATTATGCAGATCGACAGTTTCGAGGGCTTCGCACAGGCCATGCCGGCCGGTTATTTTCACGTTCCCAGCCAGCAGCATCCCTGGTTATGGCTGCTGGCGCTGTTCGTAATCCTGGTTCACGGACAGAACACCAATCCACTGGTGCAGCGCTATTTCAGCGTAAGGGACGAGAAAGAGGCCCGCCGCGTGGCCCTCATGTGCGCGCTGTTATTCATCGCGAGCCTGGCGATATGGACCGTGCCGCCGATGGTGGTGCGCTATCTCTACCCCGACATCGGCTCCGTAATCAACCTTCCCAACCCTCAGGAAGGGGCCTTCGTCGTGATGGCCCTGCACGTCCTGCCACACGGGCTTATCGGGCTGATGATAGCGGCGATCTTCGCCGCGACGATGAGCGCTATCGACAGCCAATACAATGCGATCGCCGGTGTTTTCACCAAGGACATCGTGCAGAAGCTCTACCCCCGCGAGCTAAGTGAAAAGGCGCTCCTGCGGGTGGGGCAGCTTTCCACTCTGGTGCTGGGCATGATCGTCATCTGGCTCAGCCTGACCATGGCTAAAAGCGGCGCCGGGTCATTCCGCACCATGATGAAACTCAGCAGCCTGACCGGCACACCGATTGCCACCCCGCTGCTGCTGGGTTTCATCTACCGAAGAGCGCCGGCCCAGAGCTTCATGTTCTCCTTCGCTACCGGCGGCGGCCTGGCCCTGATCTTTTTCTTTTTCCCACCCGCGGCTCAGGCCCTCGAGGGACTGGGGCCAGCGCTGGAATTCACCATCACCACTTTTGCGCTCTTTATTTCCGGAGCGGCCGCGTTCTTCCTGGCCGAATTTTTTGTCAAGCCGACTGCGCGCCAGCAGGAAAAAATCGCCGCCTTCTTCCGGAAACTCGACACTCCGGTGGACGTGGCCGCCGAAATCAGCGCCAGCGATATAGACCACGCTCCCCTGGCCCGTTTCGTCGGCTGGATGTCGGTTATCCTGGGCGCGGTAATTCTGCCTTTCGCCCTGGTCCCCTCTCCCCTGTTAGACCGGATGACCAACCTGGCTGTGGGGCTTTCGCTGGCGGGATTCGGCATCGCGATGGTCTACTTCGGCAAGAAGAGGGTTTGAAGAGAGAAAAGTCTTTGGCGGTATTCGATTAACCGGGCCTTCCCCGAACCGGCTTATATTCGGCTGGATAGCCTCCGGCTTTGAAATCAACCTATCGCCTGCGGTGAATCCCATGCTCCCGGAAACCCAAGCGGGATGCGACTACGATGCGGTCTGCGCCGGGCACCTCTGTCTGGACATTATCCCTTCCTTCCCCGGCCAGATGGAGATCGACCTGGGGAGCCTGTTCAGGCCCGGCTCGCTGGTGCGCGTGGGGCCGGCCGAACTCTCCTGCGGTGGCTCGGTGAGCAACACCGGGATCGGGCTGGTCAGACTGGGCCTGGAAGTGGCGTTCATGGCGCTGGTCGGCCGGGACCAGTTCGGCGGGATTGCGGTCGAGCTGCTGGGCCGGCACGGTTCCACCGCCGGGATCCGGAAAACGGCTGAAGCCAGTACCAGCTATTCGGTGGTCATCTCCCCGCCGGGGGCCGACCGGATGTTTCTCCACTCTCCCGGCGCCAATGACCTGTTCGATTCCTCTCACCTCGACTTCGACATAATCCGGCGGGCCCGCCATTTCCACCTGGGCTATCCCACGGTCATGCGCTCGCTGGCTGAAAGAGGGGGTGCCGAGCTGGTGGAGATTTTCTCCCGGGTGAAACAGCTGGGCCTCTCCACCAGCCTCGACCTCTCCCTCCAGGACAGCGCCGCCGGCCAGGCTTACGACTGGCCCGGCATCTTCCGGCGGCTCCTGCCCCATGTCGACCTGCTGCTGCCGAGCCTGGAGGAAAGCCTGCAGTGCCTGGACCCGGCCCGCTACCGGAAACTGACCCGGCAGGGCGGAAATCTGATCGGGCAGATCCGGACGGAAGAGGTGCGCGAGCTCGCAGAGCAGTTCATCGGCAGCGGCTGCGGCCTCTGCCTGATCAAGGCCGGGGCCCACGGGATTTACCTCAAGTCATCCGGCCGGGAGCGGGTGGCGCTCTTCGGCCGGGGATTCAGGGGAGAGGTGGGCGATTGGGCGGGCCGCGAGCTGTGGTGCCCGGCCTTCGAGATCGAGGCAATCGCCAGCGCCACCGGCGCCGGGGATGTCAGTATCAGCGCCTTCCTGGCCGGTATGCTCGGCTGCCTCCCCCTCGAACGCTCGCTGCGTCTGGCCGCGCTGGCCGGCTGGCTCAACCTGCATTCGCTCGACTCCACCAGCGCCATCCCACACCTCGCCGAATGCCAGCGGATACTGGACGAAGACTGCCCGCCGGCGGCCATTCCCGGCCGCGAATTCGGCCGGGGCTGGCGCCATGACAAAGAAGCCTCGCTCCTGCGTTTCGAAGAGTGAGGCTTCCGAAAGATCGAAGCATCGCCTGCGGCTACGGGCGTGAATGAGCGGCAGACCGGTTGCCCACCCAGCGCTCATCGACCGGTTCGTCAGCCGGTTGCCAGCGGGTGTCGATAGTGATCCTGATCCGGCCCTGGGGCGAGCAGTTGTCCAGCGAACAGTGCAGGGTCCACATGCCGAAGACCAGCATGTCGCCGGCCCTGAAATCGGCGGTCAGCCACCTGCCGCCCAGGTCCTTTTGCACCTGGACCGGGTCCTCGCTGTACCAGCCGCCCTCGGCCCCCCCGTACGGGTTTTTCTCCCGGTCCCGGTCCACATCGAGACGGCCGTAGGAATCGATCAGCTTTTCCTGATGGTGGCTGTTTTCCAGGATGAGCAGGGCTCCGCCTTCCATCGGCACATCACCCACCGGGATCCAGGTGGTATACAGGTTTTTCGTGCCGCGTCCCATGTAGACCCAGTCGTAGTGGGCACCGGTGAAGCCGCCCAGGGGAACCGTCCTGACCCAGATATAATCCAGCGGTCTCACTTCACGGTCCAGAAAGCGGGTGAAAAAGCGGCGCAGGTCGTCTCCGTGAGCCAGACGCCGGATCGCCTCTCCGCTGCGCAAGCCGACCAGAAAGCTGTCCTGGTCGGTCTCCGCCCGTCTGGAAGCGCCAGACCCCACGGCTTCGATCAATGGCTTAGTCCTGTCGATTTCGCCCACCGAATCGAGCTTCTCCAGAATTTCCAGCCGTGCAGCCAGGACCACGTCGCGGTCGATTCCGCCGCGGATCAGGAGATAGCCGTCCTCTTCGATCCGCTGCCTGAGCGCCAGGCAGTCGTCGAGGATGTCGTTGGATTCCCGCAGCAGGCCGAATTTCTCCGAGCCGGAGTCGATGGGTTTCTTGTTCGAGGTAAGATTTCGCATTTAACGCTCCCCGGTGACCGTGTTAAACCGTGATACTGTCTCGCCGGCAGTGATGAATTTTCAAATCATCTACAATGATAATAACCATCATTCTCAATAGCAAGTGACTCAATAAACGGCAAGAAATTGAGAGTATTCATAAATATTTTTCTGTTTGAGTTTTTGTAGGGGCGCACCCGCGTGTGCGCCCGATTACCATCGAGAATTTCCCTGACAACGGGCGGACACATGGGTCCGCCCCTACGTGGATTTATGACAATTTATAATCCGGAGTAAAGAAACGGCGTGCCCTATGTGCGTTAAGCAGGGATTGGAATAATCGATTCAGCGCGGGGATATCTGCCGGTAGATCTTGTCGTACTCCTCGGACTGGAGCAGGATAAGCTGAGCCTGCGAGATATCGTCCTGGCGATAGACCACGGCCTTGTTCTGCACCACCTCGCTGAACTTTTTCAGCTTGACGTGGCCGCCGGCGGAGAGGTTTTGCAGGCTGAGGATGGCTTCCTTGACTCCCATGCCGAGAACTGCCACGCAATCTTTGACATAGCGGTCGAAGTCGTAATGGCAGCAGCCCTCGCTGTCTTCTTGAAGCGCTCCCGCCACGTTTTTCAGGTGGAAGAGCACTTCCTGGGCCTTGACGGAGAGCACGGAATATTTTTTACCCGGAACCGGGAAACCCGGAATATAACTCAGCTTTTCCGAAAGGAAATCGATGAACCCGGAGAAAAAATCCATATCCGTGATGACGAACAGCCGGTCTTCCTCCTGCGCCGCATTTTCCACCAGGGCCAGCGAGGTGGAGGCCAGCGTGGAGTAGATTCCCTCGATCTTTTCGTGATCTATCGCCAATACCCGGCAGGATTCATAGACCAGGTCGCGCAGGTTGATCGCCCTGCCCCGCTCGCGTGGCTGGCCTTTCACGCCGCAGATCGAATGGGCCAGTACGCTGGCGCTGTAAATCAGCCTCTCCCGCTGATGGAGGACGCTCACCATCTGGCTGGTATGGCGCAGACGGTCGCTGAGGGAGGCAAAGAGCGGGCGCACTTCCCGGGGAATCGAATTCAGTATGGCCTGGAAGCGGCGGTTGTCTACTATGCTGAGCACGGTGGGAGCCACCGCGCAGACCGTGGCCGAACGCGGCCGGCCGTCCAGGAGCGACATTTCGCCGAAGATGCTGCCCGGCCCCATAGTATCCAGCACGACTTTCTGTCCGTCGATTATCTTGGTGATTTCGACTTTGCCCTTGAGGATGATATAGGCACAGTCACCGGGAGAGTTCTCCCGGATGATCACTTGTCCCGATTCGTAAACGTTATTCGCTTTTTCAGCCACCAGGACTTCCTTTGCAGGGGAAAATCAGTCACCCTCGGCTTAATTTTTTTTCTGTCTGTCCCGCATCACGGCCTGCAGCGCCTGGCTCAGGTCATCGATCTTAAACGGCTTGACTATTGCACCGCTGAATCCGTACTTGCGGTAGTCAGACAGCACCGGGTCGTTGGAATATCCGCTGGTTACGACCGCTTTGACTTCGGGAAATTCCTGCCTGAGCCTGGCGATTGCCTCGCTGCCGCCCATGCCGCCGGACACGGTGAGGTCCAGGATGACGACATCGTAGGGCCGGCCGGCCGAGGCCTCTTTCCTGTATTCGGCCACCACCTCCTCTCCATTCACCGTAGCGACGGCTTCGCAGCCGAGATGGGCGAGCATTTTCAGCAGGGTTTCTCTTACCATCTTCTCGTCATCCATCAGCAGGATCCGCGATTCTCCCACCGACCGGCCGTCCGCCTGTATCCGCTTTTTTCCCATCTTGGCGGGTGCCGCCGGCAACAGGACCCTGAAGACCGCGCCCCGTCCGGGACGGCTTGTCACACTGATTTTGCCGCCGTGTTTCTGCACGATCGAGTATGAGGCGGCCAGGCCCAGTCCGCTGCCCCTTTTTTTAGTCGTGAAATACGGATCGAAGATCCGGTCGATATATTCGGCGGGAATACCCAGGCCCTCGTCCTCGATCTCGATCTCGACAAAGCGGCCGGCCGCCAGGTCGATTTCTTCTCCCGAGGCGATCTTGCGGTTACGCAGGTGGATATAGATTCTCCCGCCATCCGGCATTGCCTGGTCGGCATTGATCGCGAGGTTCTGGATCACCCGGCTGATCTGGCCCGGATCGGCATCCACCGACTGCAGGTCGTCGGCGAAATCGAACTCGCATTTCACGTTGGAACCCCGAAGGACGAACTCGGCGCTTTCCGTCACCAGCTCCCTGAGGGAAGTTATCTGCTTAACGGGTTCCCCGCCACTGGAGAAGGCGAGAAGCTGTTGAGTCAATTCCTTGGCCCGTAAAATCGCCTTCTCCGCCTTGACCAGTATCTCGTTCTTCCTGTTCAAGTCTTTGTCCAGTAAGCGGGCCAGGGAGACATTTCCCAGAACGGAAGTGAGGATGTTATTGAAATCGTGAGCTATCCCGCCGGCCAGTACTCCCAGGGACTCGATCTTCTGGGCCCGCAGGCTTTCCTCTTCGAGCCGCTTGCGGCCGGTGATATCTGACACCAGGGTGATCATCCGGTCGATTTCACCGCTTTTGGACACCAGCGGGAGCTTGGTTATTTGACGCCAAACTTTCATTCCGGATTTTTTCGTGAAGCTCAATTCCTTCTGAATTCTTTTCTTGCCTCCGTTCAGGATTTCCAGATTTTCCTGGAGTATCTGGTCGCTCTTTTCCAGGTACGGAGGGCATTCCGGAATTGTCTTTCCCAAAGTCTCCTTTTCATCCGCCTCTTCCGAGTCGATCATGTTCCGGCTGGCCAGAATGATCCTGCCTTCCCGGTCATTGACCATAACGGTATCGGGCATGGAATCGATCACGTCCCGCAGAAACGCCCAGTTTTCTTCCAGTTCTTTCTGGGCCTGGATTTTTTCCGTGATGTCGCGGATAGCTGCCACGTGCACCTCGCGTCCCCTGAACAGGAAGTGCCTGGCCGAAATTTCCACCGGAAAAACAGTGCCCTCTTTTCTCCGGTGATACCGGATAGGCACCGTGGTTAATCCCTGCCGGGTGGCGCGATTGGTCTCCCGGGGTTCGGCCGACACGTCCACGTTCCTCATCCGCAGAAACTCATCGCGGCTGTATCCATAGAGAACCGTGGCGGCAGGATTCACCTCCAGGATCTTTCCGGTTTCATTATCGATCAGGAAAATCGAGTCCGATTCCATTTCGAAAAGCTGGCGGTATTTTTCCTCGCTTTCACGAATAGCGGTTTCGGCGCCTAACCGTTCGGTGATATCCTCGAAAAATAGAGTCTGCCTGGTAACTCCAGGCGAAGCCTCCTTGGTCAGCCGCAGGCTGAAAATTCTATCGGCTACATCGGCAGCCCGCAACTGGACCTGCAGCTTGAACGGCACCCTGAAATCTTCCAGGCTGAACCTCGACCGCCTGGTATATATCTCCAAGCCGTATACTTCCAGATATCCGCTGTAAGTGGTGAGACCAATATGGTTCAGGCGGCCGTACACCGGATCGTTGTCAATGAACTGGACGGCCGGCAGTTGTTCGTTCCGGTCGAGGTTGACCAGGCGGGAGGTAATCCGGCCGCCCTGCCTTTCGACAGTCGCCTGGTAGGCGGTATCCGGCTCCAGATCCTCCGCCAGCGAAACCATGCTTCCGCCCTGGCGCTGAATCCTTCTCTGGCTGTTGAATAAAGAGCCCAGGCAGACAGTGTAACCGATCAGGTCAGGCAGGGTCTTGTTATTACCCGAACTTCCGGAGATTACCAGCGAGACGTCCCGGATCTTCTCTTCCTCTTTCGCCGTCCTGAAGCGGTATACCACCTTGAGGTCATGCTCCGGGCCGCCGAACTGCCGTCTGGTGATCAGATAACAGTCAACCTCGTCTTCGGCATGGGCGCGATGAACTAAACGCAGTTCCCCATCCCGTTCGACGATCTCCCAATTTTTTCGTGTACAGGTGCAGTGTACCTGCCACAAACGGGAAATCTCGTTTCTGCTATTGGGTCCGTTGTACTCCAGCTTCCAGCCCTGATCCTCCTGGTAGGGCAGCCTCGCCAGCGCCGCGCTTTGCCCGATCCGTTCTTCTATCCGGCTGAATTCGCCGTCGGCGAGGACTTCTCCGAGGTGGGCTTTTCTCCGTGCCAGCTCGATCACCTGAGGACACAGCCTGACGAACTGGCTCGAATAGCCGATTATCCGCCACTGGTCGTCAAGCATCAGCTCCGGGGCATTCATCACGCTGCGGAACTGGTTCAGCAGATCGCTCTTATGGTAAAGCTCCGCCCGCCAGCGTTCGAACAGGGAAGAAAGCTTTTTCACTTTGCGGCTTGCCTCCCGGCCCTTTTCCACTTCCCCTTCAAGAAACCGGATTTTTTCTTCCAGCTCTTTAATTCTCATTTGTCCCCTTATGCTCTTATCGAGCCGATGTCATAGTCTCCCCGCCCTTGTACTAACACAGTAGTGTGGATTCATGGAGCATTTGATTTTATCAAATTCAATGAACGCTGTCTACTACTACTTGTCGATTGGATGACCGGGCGCTCTGCCGCTCCCGCGAAATCCAGCTCACCCAGGAGGAGCAAACGGTGGTCGCCGCCCATTCCGGGACAAACGGCCTGCAGCAGATTGCCGGTATCGGTCCCGGTCTGCCGGCGCGCAGCCGGGTCACCGTGCTGATCGAGGGCGAAAGCCGTACCGGCCACACTCACTTCCCTTTCAGAACGGTCCGGATCGGTTTCCCCTTTGAGAATTTTTATCAATATATGAAAAAACGGCCCACCCAGTCCATCAGGTAGGCCGCTTTTATTCGGAACCGGGAACGGAAACCGGACCCGATTACTGACATTATGAGCGCTATTTGAATGAGAGCGAATTCAGAGAATCTCCCGACTCCCTATAATATGCCGCAATTATTATCAGAACCGGCCTGAGAAATCTCTTCCTTGAACAATTACATCGAGGCAAACAGCGTCACCATCGGCAATACGAACATCGCCACCGCAAAAACAGTGACAGCGGTAGCGCTGAAAAAGGCTTTCCCCTCGACCATTTCACCAATCATTGCGCACTTGCGCTGGACAATGTAGTACAAACTCCGCACGACCATCAAAAGACCGATCCCGTACATCGTAGAAAGAAGAGTGACCGCCATATCAGGGCCTATAGTCGATGGGTCCGCTATGGTACAGACCATCGCGATCAGTCCCATCGTTGCGCCCAGGATCAGCATCGACACGACAATGTCACCAGATCTCGCCAGAACCACGATCGATTTCTTCGCTTCCTCTACAGTGATCTCCTTTGCAGTAAAAGCGGTCTTCAGGGCACTGCAGATACCCGATCCCTGAGTGAAAAACAGTATTCCAAAAACGGAACCGCCGGCTACGATTAACAGCGAAGTTATATCGAGAAAACTGATCACTGAGCCGGCTGTCTTTACCGCAAAAATAGACATGACGATAAAAAGAACGGCTGCGACTGTAAATCCGATCGCCTGTTTTGCGGGCTTTATGTCTCCGGTTTCATTGGATACCGGACAAAGCTTGAGCTTGCAGGTTGCAAGCAGTGAACATATTGCACCGATAAGACCATAGAAAAGAGTCAAAAAAGCGACGTAGCAATTTGGCCCGAGAGTATCGGGATCGTTCATCGTCTGCAGAATAAGGACAAAACCGATAGCCGTTCCCCAAACTCCGCAATAAAGACTGTAACCGCCCAAAGCTTTATAAATTTGAGAAAGTAAGACAAATTTTGTGCGCGATATTTCCTGATTACGTCTGAACAGGAAACCGATCGCGCCGCCGATATCCGCCGGAGAGAAAGACGCAAAGAGCAGAAGCAGCGATCCGCCCAAAACGATGGCTAAGCTCGGGATATCCACCCAGGACGCAACTCCGGTAAATCCAGCCAATCCGGCGATTATAAAAGTACACAGCGCCAGAAACCACAGTATCCCCTGGACCATTGTCACACCTCCAGGATAGAGCTTCAGAGGGACTATGATGAATAAAGCAGGAACAGTCTAACTATCGATCCGGCGTTTGCCGTAATGGTCGAGGAAACGAACGGGTCAGACATTCAGGAATATTTCAGCGAGAATCTGAGAACCAGGGGCGGACTAAACGTGGCTGGCCGTACCGGAATACTGAATTACCTATCTGTTACATTGATTATCACTTTTCCCCCTTAATGTCAACTGATAATCATTTTACCTTAAATTTTATGAAATATCGGGCTTTGCCTGACTGAATGGGTCCGGTCCATTCTTCGTGATGGGCAGTCTCAAGTTCGCAGACTTTTTAAATATTCCTGATTTTCCTTGATCCATTTTCGCGCCAGAATGTAACCGCCGGCACGGTACTTTAGCCGCCATTCGCGGCCGCGGGTGTAAGCCCCGGCCAGGCGTTTCCAATTGTAGAAGCGCTTGGTTTCCCGCATGATCGTCCGCTGCATTTCATAGGCTGAGCACTTCGAGGGTTCGGCCACCACATGCATACCGTCAAAATATCCCCAGTCGCGATGTAAAAGCCGGTCCTTGAACTCATTGTAAGAGACTGTACCGGGAAAGGGAGTCAGGGACATGATCTGAATGGTATCGATGTTGTTTGCGATTGAATAGTCCACCATCTCCCGGACAGATTCCGGCTCGTCATCGACGTTTACCACAAACATGCCGTGGATACCGATATCGTGGTCATGCAGTCTTTCGATGCAGCGTCCGATGGCTTCGAGGTCATGCGCCTTGCCGTAGATCTTCAGGGTTTCCGGGTTGACCGATTCGATGCCGACATACATTATCCGGCAGCGGGTCTGCTGCATCAGGCCGAGAAGCTCGTTGTCGGAAGCGGCCCCCACGCACATCTCGCCCGACCAGGTGAAAGGCACGGCTTTCCGGGCTATCATCTCCCGCAACAGGGACTTGGTCCGTCTCGGAAAGGCGCAGAAATTGTCATCCCCGAAACAGACACTGCGGTGAAGGACCGGCCTGAGCTCCGCGATAACCTGTTCGTTGGATTTGAAGCGATACCGTCTGCCAAAAACGGAGGTCACACTGCAAAAGATGCAATCGTGGGGGCAGCCGCGCGAAGTCACTATGATCGGAGGAATCTGCCCAGGGCTCAGTTGAGGCGAAAGCGAGAAATCAGGTGACGGAAGATTCGCATAATCTACCAAATCTGCGGGGCCCGTGTAATGAATGTCACCCCCGGGAGCTCGATAAGCCAGACCGCGGATAGCATCCGGCGGCTCCCCCCTGGAAAAAGCTTCAACGAGGGCCGGGAAACTCACCTCGCCCTCGCCGATCACCACGTAATCGCAATGGGCCAGCGCCTCCTGGGGCATGAAAGTGACATGCGGCCCGCCCATGACCACCAGTGTGTCACCGTTCTTCTTCAGAGAATCCGCAAGCCTGTACGCTTCGGGTATCGTGCACGAAAGGGAGCCTATCCCCACGATGTCATACTGCCGGAGCTGCTCCTCGTTTACCGGGGAAATAGCCTGGTACCACAGCTCGCAGTCATAACCGAGCGTCTTGAGGATCGCTCCGATAGTAGGGAGTCCGACTCTGGGGAGGTAGGTCCGGCTATATACGTGTGTCGATGGTGAACTGGTTTCGACCAGCCCGACTCTAAGTGGTTTGATAGCTTTTCCCTTTATCGCTGTTTCCTGCCGCAACCGAAAAAAATTCCAGCTGCCTGAATTCGCGCCTGGCGAAACTTTAAAAAACACCCGAAACTATCGGACTTATTAGAAATAGAGACCTTTGATTTAATGGGTTGGATGGCTTTTCTGATTTTTGAAGTGTCT
>Ga0214473_10006416_pt1 | contig 14051 bp, 14 predicted proteins | sample RVTome_7_FD_203509 | JGI IMG/M metagenome (GOLD analysis project Ga0214473, IMG submission 203509) | Soil microbial communities from uranium-contaminated site in the Upper Colorado River Basin, Wyoming, United States - RVT98D197 | ecosystem: Environmental > Terrestrial > Soil > Contaminated >... | reverse complement strand
TCTGCGGGTTCATGTCATCTATGGTGGTTTCAATCAGTGTTACTTTCTCATCAGAAAATCCCCCCATCCCCCCTTTAGTAAAGGGGGGTGAGGGGGGATTACCGATAAGAATTCTCAGCACATTCGGCTTATCCCTGAAATCCTTATTGCCGGCGCCAATGCCTATTTTTTCAATAACCATATCAGGAATGCTTCCGAAGGAAGATGAGATTTCCTTTAATATGACCGCACCTGTCGGAGTTGTCAGTTCATAGTTAATACCATCAGAATAAACAGGGATGTCTTTTAACAGTTCTGCTGTTGCAGGCGCAGGCACAGGCAGTATGCCGTGTTTTGTCCTGACAGAGCCGCCTCCAATGTTAACGCCGGATGAATAAACTTTCTCTATGCCCAAAAGTTTTAATCCGATAACTGTGCCGAAAATATCTACTATGCAGTCAACTGCGCTAAGTTCGTGGAGATGTGCAGCATCGAATGTTTCGCCGTGGACTTTTGCCTCTGCTGTAAAGAGCTTTCTGAATATGCTCAGTCCTTTTTGCTTTATTTCTTCAGACAGTGAAGAGGTTCTGATTATCCGCTCAACATCCTTCCACTTTCTGTGCTCTGTTATATGTGATTTATGCGCTGCTTTCTGGATAACGTCAGCTTTTGTTGCCGCGAACCCTGAGCGTTTTACCCTTTTGACTTTGAGCTTGTAGCCTTCAACACGAATCTTCCTGAGTTCATTCTCAAGTTTTGTTACAGGAACACCTGCGTCAATGAGCGCGCCGAGGCACATGTCTCCGCTTATTCCGGAAGAACAGTCAAAATAGGCTATTTTCAAATTAAACCCCTTACCAAGAGAATAAATTTATTAAGAGATTATATCATTTATTTAAGTTTGAAATATGCGGAAATTAAGGGATGAAAGATGCAGAATATTTAAAATTCAGGGTATAATATAGCTCTTTTGAGGTGCAGCCGAAATGAACCTGATAGCCATAGATATTGGTAACTCTTCAATAGATATAGGTTTTTTTATTGAGGCGGAGCTTTTTGTTCAAAAAGTTAATACAAAACCGCTGCTTCAGTCTTCGAAATACTCTGAGCTTTTTGCAGAGTTTATCAGAGAAAAAAATATAGACAAAATGCCTGACGGCATTATAATATCTTCTGTGGTGCCGGGGCATACAGATGCCGTTAAAAAGGCATTCAGCATCCTGAGCGGAAAAGAGCCTGTGGTATTAACTCATAAGATGAAGACAGGTATTGATTTCCAGATAGAAGAGCCTGAAAAGTTAGGTACAGACAGGATTGCGGCATCTGCAGGCGCGTGCGACCTGTTTGGCACTCCTGTTGCGGTAATCGATTTTGGCACAGCGACTACGCTTAATTTTATTGGAAGCGGAAATAAATATAAGGGCGGCGCAATTATGCCTGGACTGGAACTTATGCGAAATTCCCTTTTCAGCGATACAGCGCAATTGCCGGATGTTACAGTTTCTAAGCCTGTGTCTCCATTGGGAACGGATACGGCAGAGTGCATACGTTCAGGCATAGTATACGGAACAGCAGGGGCAGTGGAAAGGATTATATCAGAGGTGGAAAAAGCAGAAGGAGAAAATTTTAAGGTGGTTGTGACAGGAGGCAATGCTGAATTTATTTTGCCGTTTTTAAGGAAGGTTGACCATAGAGAGTCTGCGCTTGTCTTAAAAGGGCTTAGATTTATCTATAGCCTGTCTGACAGGAGGAGTGCATAATGCATGAACTGAGAAAAGACCCTTTGATGAACAGATGGATTGCTGTTTTGTCAGATTCGATGCCGCCAGGGGAATATAATCTGCAGGAAGAGGAGGCAAAAGAATCTGAGTGCGTTCTATGTTCAGGCAGAGAAAAAGAAACCCCTCCTGAAATAACTGCAATCAGGGGAAATGGTTCGAATCCCAATGAACCGGGCTGGCTGGCAAGGGTAATCCCGAGTTTTAAACCAATACTGCATGTGGAAGGCGAGCTCGGTAGGAGGGGTGTCGGCATGTATGACAGGATGAACAGCATCGGCGCCAATGAAATTATTATAGAGACGCCTGAGCATAATAAAGCAGACGGTGATGTTGGCTTTGAACAGATGATAAGGGCAGTTTCACTTTATAAAGAGAGGATTAACGATCTTGAGAAGGATTCAAGGCTGAGATACATATTGATATATAAAAATTACGGCAGGGAGGCAGGCGCTGTTTATTCTCATCCCCATTCACAGATTATCGCAACTCCGATTATCCCGAGGCGCATAAAAGAAGAACTTGACGGCGCAAAGCAGTATTATTCTTATAAGGAACGGTGCATCTTCTGCGATATAATAAGGGAAGAATTGCGGTATGGACAGAGGGTAATTTTTGAGACGAAAAAATTCATTGCCTTTTGCCCTTATGCCCAGATTTCTTCATTTGAATTCCGTATAATTCCTAAAAGGCATTCCTGTGCGTTTCAGGAGATAAACTCAGAGGAGATAGAAGACCTTGCTTTGATGCTGTCGGCTATGCTTAAAAAACTCGGGACTATACTGAAAAATCCGCCGTATAACTATATTATACACACGGCGCCGAACATGATACCGAGGCGTAATCACTGGCATACGCTCGGAGAGGATTTTCACTGGCATATAGAGGTAATGCCGAGGCTTACGAGAGTGAGCGGTTTTGAGTGGGGCTCGGGTTTCTATGTGGTGACAACATCCCCTGAGGATGCAGCTAAATATTTAAGGGAGGCGTGATATGAACGTTAAGAAGGTTCTTTTTCCTACGGACTTTTCAGAGGGCTCGGATAATGCCCTGCCTTATGCTACTGATATGGCAAAGCATTATGGCGCAAAACTTTACCTGCTTCATGTTATTCAGGACATAGCTGAGGCAACGGGGTGGTATGTGCCTCATGTGTCGCTTGACGAGTTGTACAGGGATATTGAGAAAAATGCGGCAAAAGAGATGGACAGGTATGGTCTTGAAGAATTCAGAGGGATAAAGGACATTGAGCGTATTGTTGTAAAGGGGACGCCGTACGAGGAGATTTTAAAATTCGCCAGAGAGAATAAGGCGGACATTATAGTTATAGGCACACATGGCAGGAAAGGGCTTGACAGGGTTATCTTCGGAAGCACCGCGGAAAAGGTGGTAAGAGGCGCGCCGTGCCCTGTGCTGAGCGTAAGATTGCCTGATCATGAGACCAAGAAATGAGGGTTTATTTATCTGAGACTGCCTTCATAGACCTTTTATTAAGCGCTGCCGAGGTATACAAGAGGGAGAGCCTGGGCATTCTTCTGGGTTATAAACCTGAGGGCAGATTTATAATTGAACATGCATTCAGTTTTCAGACTGCAAGAAGGAAGCATAAGGGAGTTACCTTCCAGCACAAGAATCATAAGAAGATAGAGCCTATATTAGAGAAGTTTGACAGGCTTCAGATAATAGGCGACTTCCATTCTCATACCCAGTTCGGTGTGACAAAGGGGCTACCTATACCAAGCGACGAAGACATCAAAGAGATGAAAGACGGGCAGATATATCTGATAGTTGCCATAAATAACAATGAAAAAACACTTAACTGGGGTGAAAACAGGGACGGCACAATATCGGGCTCTGTCGGAGAATTCTTTTTTAAGATAGCCGCATATTTCCTTAGCAGTTCTTCAGGAATAAAAAGGGCGAGGATCCATTGCCCATTTCCTCCGGGATTCTGAAAAGGTATCAGGTATCAGGTTTTAGGTTTCAGACTGACACCTGACACCTGATCCCTAATCCCTAATCCCTAATCCCTAATCCCTAATCCCTAATCCCTAATCCCTAATCCCGCTGTATAATAGTAATGATGTTAAGAACAAAGGTATTGGTAGTAGGCGGAGGGCCTGCAGGTTCAACAGCAGCCCGTTTTCTTGCAAAAGAAGGAATAGACACAATCCTGCTTGAAAGGAATTTTTCTTTTGTCAAACCCTGCGGCGGCGGAATCCCTGACACAGCCTTCGATGAATTAGGCATACCAAGAAATATTATCAAAAAAGGCGTTAAAAATATAAAGTTGGTATCTCCTCTGAATAGCGCAGTTGATATCAGGCTTGAGGGTGGTTTTATTGCCATAGTCAAAAGGGGTGAGTTTGACTCTCTATTGAGGGAAGACGCAAAAGTTAAAGGGACACAGTTAATCGAAGCCGGGTTCAGTCATTTTGCGGAGAGGGGCAAACAGATAACTGCGTTGGTAAATATTAACGGCAAAGAAGAGCAAATAAGAACTGATTACCTTATAGCTGCTGATGGCGTGAATTCAAGGGTAAGGCTTGCGCTCGGGTTGAAGCTGTCTCCTGCCGTATATACGCTCACCACGAAGATAAAAAAGGACAATGCCGATACGTGTGAGTTCTGGTTTGGCGAATCACATGCCCGCAAGTCATATTCATGGATATTTCCTGAGGCTGAAGGTATATCAGCAGGCACCGGAAGTTCTGATCCCGGAGAGTTGAAAGGCATGCTCAAGGCATTCTTTGGAAGAAGGGGTTTGAATGCTGATAATACTGCAACAAGGATGTACAAGGTGCCATTATGGAGCGGAGAGTTATATAATAAAAATAATATACTCTTTATCGGCGATGCGGCAGGGCAGGTAATGCCGCTGACATATGAGGGTATATACTATGCGATGAAGGCTGGGGAGTTTGCAGCAATGGCAATAATAGCGGGAAAACCCTCTGATTATAAGAAGCTGTGGCGCAAGAGGTTTAACAGCAGGTTTATGATCATGAGAAAGCTCTGCGATTATTTTCTGAGGGATGACAATTCTGCCGAGAAACTTGTTTCTCTCTACAGAAGGCAGGAGATTCAGACAGCTACAATGAGGCTCTGGCTTGAAAAGTCTTCTGATGGAAGGAAGCTAATCTCTTTTGCAAACTTTTTCAGAAAAGTTTTAAATTGATGCTAAACAGACTTATCTCTTATTCACTGACCATCTCCTTGGCTATCTCCATAACGATGCACCTGCTTCCAATGTCCCTTCTCTTTATCGCGCCAGTTGCTAAAGAACAAAAGGGCAAGCCGTTCTTTGCGAGGCTTGTTACAGCAGAGGATATCGGACCGGGAGGCGGGGGAAAAGTAGCGCCGCTGCCTGTCCCTTCGCGAAAATCTGCATCCTTGCCCCGCTCTTCAAAGCCTTCTATTCCTTCTGCCCCATCCACCGGTTCAAAGAGCCCGCAGAGCGCTAAGAGTCAGGAAGCCCCTTCACATACAACAGTGCCGTCGGGCTCAATGAGCAATGGGTCAGGGAATTTGAAAAGTTCGCAATCAGGCATGCCTCCGGGTGCAGGCTTGCAATTCCCCGGCAAAAGAGAAGACATAGAGATGAATGCACAGAAAAGTAAAGGGTTCTCGCCGCTACAAAGCGCAAGGGAGGCAGGAGAGAAGATAGCAAAAAAAACAGAGGATCAGAAGGAGAAGAGCAGTATCACATTTGATGTTAAGGGATTTAAATATGACGGCTACATGATGAGGCTTAAAGATAAGATTGAAAACGTATGGCAGTATCCCTCTGATGCGGCAATGCGTGGAATTTACGGAGACCTTTATGTCAGCTTTACGATTAAAAAGGATGGGCGTCTTGGCAAGATAGAGCTTGTCAGGACATCAGGGTACAGAAGCCTTGATGAAGCAGCGATGAAGGCGCTTAAAGATGCCGCGCCTTACTGGCCGTTGCCTGAGGACTGGAAAGAGGACGAGCTTATTGTCCCTGGACATTTTATATACAGTATTTACGGGGTTTATGTTAGGTAACCCCCAAAAATTCTTCTGGTATAATTAAATCATGAGACCTAAAAAACATCTTGGCCAGAATTTTCTTTATGATCCCTCCATCCTCAGGAGAATTGTGCAGGCATCAGAAATATCATCCGAAGATACTGTTGTTGAGATAGGGCCCGGCCACGGCAGTCTTACAGCGCTGCTTGCAGAGAAGGCAAAAAAAGTTATAGCAATTGAACTGGACAGGGAACTCTACGAGAGACTAAGGGAAGATACAATTGAATATGAAAACATTGAACTCGTATCAGGAAATGCGCTCAGATATCCCTATGAAGGCCTTCCTGAATTCAAGGTAGTTGCAAATATTCCCTATTACATTACTACTCCGATAATATTCAGGCTTATTGAGAGCAGGGGGAATCTCATATCCATGACGCTCACTGTTCAGAGAGAGGTTGCAAAGAGAATCGCGGCCCAACCCGGCACTAAAGACTATGGCGTTCTTTCTATCATGATTCAGTATTATGCTGTCCCTGAATTAAAGTTTATAATTCCTAAAGGCGCGTTCAGGCCTGTGCCAAAGGTTGATTCTGCCCTGATTTATCTGGAAATCAGAAAATCGCCTCTCGTTAGCGTTAAGGATGAGAAGCTTTTCTTCAGAGTGGTCAAGACCGCTTTTACACAGAGGAGAAAGACGCTTGCAAATGCGCTGAAATCTATTATGAATGAAAAATCCCCCCATCCCCCCTTTAGAAAAGGGGGGCAAGGGGGGATTAAAGAAATATTAATTCATGCAGGGATAAATCCGCAGAGAAGGCCCGGCACTTTGAGTATTGAGGAATTTGCAAGATTGGCGGATGTGCTATGAAGGCATTTGAAGTTATAGACATATCAGGCGATGTCGGGATAAGGGCTTTTGGCAAAAGCATTGAAGAGGTCTTTAAAAACTCCGCCGTCGGCATGTACAGTCTGATAACCGACCTTGAGGGTGTTAAAGAGGAGAAGGACATCAGCATTTCAGTGGAGAGCAACTCTCTTGAAGGGCTTCTCGTTTCATGGCTGAATGAACTCATATTTCATTTTGACGCATATAATTTTATAGGGAAGGGAATTGAAATCCAATCCCTAACTCCTAATCCCCAATCCCCATCGCTTAAGGCGATAATTTCAGGAGAGGAATTTGACACTGAAAGGCATGAGAGAAAACTATTAATAAAGGCTGCGACATATCATAGACTGAAGGTAGAGAAAGTAAGAGACATATGGGAGGCGGATATTATTTTTGATATCTGACCGTTTCTCCCAGTAAAAAACATGCGAAGGTATAACAAAGCCCACTTGCCGGCTTCGTTTTCCTGCGCAGATGACTTCGGGCATACACATAAAAATCAATTTGACATTGGGTGACGTTTGTGTACATAATATAATACACAAATGGAGGCATGATTATGAAATTTTTGAGTGTTCGGGATTTAAGAGGCAAATCAGCGCAGATATGGAAAGAGCTTCCCGGGGAAAGGGAAATGGTTGTTACAAGCAATGGACGGCCCATAGCCATCCTTGCGGCAATAACCGAAAAAAACCTTGAGGAATCGCTCGCGGCATTTCGTCAGTCCCGCGCAGTTAAAGCGGTTATCTCTCTTCAGCGCAGTTCGGTAGAGCGTGGAACCGACAAGATTTCGATGGACGAGATTAACGCCGAGATAAAAGCTGTTCGTAAAAAGCGTTCACGATGAACATTGTGCTTGACACCAATGTCCTTGTCGCCGGTCTTTTGTCGCCGTTCGGGGTTTGCGGAGAAATCGTCCGCATGGTTTCATCCGGCGAACTGACGCTTTCTTTTGATGCCCGTATTCTTTCGGAGTATAATGAAGTTATGCGCCGGCCTAAATTTAAATTTGAAGAAGAAAAGGTAGATGCGCTTCTTGACTATATTGAGTATCGCGGACAGACGGCAGCGCCTTCTCCTTTGGCCAATTCGCTTCCTGATTCTGACGACGAACCATTCCTTGAAATAGCCATTGCAAGCCGGGCTGTATGTCTTGTCACGGGAAATCAAATTCATTTCCCTGCTGAACTATGCCCTGGAATTAAGGTCTTTTCTCCAAAAGAGTTCTTGATGTTTTACAAAAAACAGAAAAGACGCATGAAAGAATAATTTATAAAAGAACCTTCTTGTCTGGAGGATACGGATTTTATGCTTCCTGAAAAACTAAAAAGGCTTGATGACACAAAAATAGAAGTCCCGGCTGATTATAAGCCCGGGATGAGGGTTAAGGGAATTATCTATGTTGATGAGGTTCTTGAAAAAGAGCTTGAATCCCAGTCTGTTGATCAGGTTGCAAATGTTGCAACGCTGCCGGGTATTGTAAATGCGTCTATGGCAATGCCGGATATTCATTCAGGTTACGGGTTTGCAATAGGCGGGGTGGCGGCATTTGATTTAGATGAAGGGGTAGTCTCACCGGGCGGCGTTGGCTATGATATAAACTGCGGTGTGCGTCTTTTAAGAACCAATCTGATGAAGAACGATGTTACGCCGAAATTAAAAGACCTTGTCGGAATACTTTATAATGAAATCCCTTCCGGAGTCGGTTCAAAGGGCAAGATACGGCTCACGCCTGACAGCGAAAGAAGATTGATGCTGAATGGCGCCCGCTGGGCTGTGGAAGAGGGATACGGAGAGATGTCAGACCTTGAAAGGATTGAGTCAGGAGGGTGCATTGACGGCGCAGACCCTGACCTCATAAGCAAAAAGGCATATGAAAGGGGAAGGGCGCAGCAGGGGACTCTCGGTTCGGGAAATCATTTCCTTGAGATACAGTATGTTGATGAGATATACGATGAAAAATCTGCCAATGCAATCGGCCTGTTTGAAGGACAGGTTACCGTAATGATTCATACAGGCTCGCGCGGATTCGGGCATCAGGTATGCACTGACTTTCTTGAAGTGATGGAGAGGGCTGTCAGCAAATATAAAATTGAACTTCCCGACAGGGAACTTGCCTGCGCTCCTTATAAAAGTCCCGAGGCGCAGGATTATCTTGCTGCGATGAGGGCTGCTGCAAATTATGCTTGGGCAAACAGGCAGTGCATAATGCACTGGACAAGAGAGGCATTTATGGATTTTTTTAAAACAACACCACGAGAACTCGGAATGAATCTGGTATATGACGTTGCGCATAATATCGCGAAGGTTGAAGAACATATTGTTAATGGCAGAAAGAAAAAACTGGTAGTACACAGAAAAGGCAGCACACGGGCATTCCCGCCGGGACATCCGGACTTGCCTGATGTGTATAAACAAATAGGCCAGCCTGTTTTGATACCCGGTGATATGGGAAGGGCATCGTTTGTACTTATCGGGACAGAAAAGGCGATGAGCGAAACATTCGGCTCAACATGTCACGGCGCAGGAAGGGTGATGTCAAGGCATCAAGCAATAAAGAAGGCAAAAGGTCGGGCTATATGGAGGGAAATGGAAGACAAAGGCATCATAGTCCGCTCTGCAGGAAGAGAGACACTTGCGGAAGAGATGTCAGAGGCATATAAAGATGTCTCAGATGTTGTTGACGTTGTTCACAAAGCAGGAATATCAAAAAAGGTTGCAAGACTGAGGCCGATGGGAGTGATTAAAGGATAAATATCTGATATAATCGTTCTCAATGGAAAAGACCCTCTCTATTATCCCTCTCGGCGGTGTTGAGGAGATAGGCCTCAACATGACTGTCATGGAATACGGAAACGACCTCATTATTGTGGATGCCGGGCTGATGTTCCCTGAAGAAGACATGCTCGGCGTTGATTTTGTCATTCCTGATTTTTCTTACCTCATCGAAAACAAGGATAAGATAAAGGGCGTTGTGCTTACGCACGGGCATGAAGACCACACAGGCGCACTTCCTTTTCTTTTAAAAGAGATTGATGTGCCAATCTATGGTACTCCGCTCACACTCGGACTTGTAAAAGAGAAACTGAAAGAACATTCTCTTGAAAATGCCACACTCATTTCTGTAAAGCCGAGGGATGTGGTGAACCTCGGAGTGTTTTCAATAGAGTTTGTGCGCGTGACCCACAGCATTGTTGACGGTGTGGGATTGGGGATAGATACGCCTCTTGGAAAGGTTGTGCATACAGGAGATTTCAAACTTGACCCGACGCCTGTTGACGGGCAATTGATGGATTTCCACAAGTTTTCCGAATATGGAGAGAAAGGCACCCTCGTGCTGCTTTCTGACAGCACGAATGCTGAAAAAGGTGGATTTACATTTTCCGAAAAGGAAGTAAGTCGTGCATTTGAGGACATCTTCTCAAAGGCGCACGGGAGGATAATAATTGCGACTTTTGCCTCAAACATACACAGGATTCAGCAGGCGATTGACGTTGCAGTAAAGTTTGGCAGAAAAGTAATTCTCTGCGGCAGGAGTATTGTCTCAAATGCGCAGATTGCCCTTGACCTTGGCTATCTCCGGATACCGAGAGAGACATGGCTCAGGCTTGAGGATTTAAAAAAGCTTGAAGACAGAGAGGTAGTGATTATAACAACTGGCAGTCAGGGCGAACCGATGAGCGTGCTTTCAAGGATAGCGACAGATGAACACAAGCAGATAAAGGCAAAGGAAGGAGACACGGTTATACTCTCAGCAAAGGTGATACCAGGCAATGAGCATTCAATAGGAAGGATTATAAACCATCTCTTCAAAAGAGGTGCAAACGTTATATATGAAAAAGTTTCAGAGATACACGTCTCAGGGCATGCATCAAAGGAAGAGCTTAAGCTCATGCTTAATATGGTGAAGCCAAAATACTTTATGCCGGTTCACGGCGAGTACAGGCATCTTGTGTATCACTCAAGGCTTGCAGAAAAGACAGGCATCCCGAAAGAGAATATATTCATGCTCGAAGACGGAGAGATACTTGAAATAACAGACGAGAGCGCAAAAAAGAACGGAAGGGTCAACTCCGGCAGGATTTTCATTGACGGTAAAGGAGTCGGAGATGTCGAAGACATGGTTCTTCGCGACAGGCAGAGGCTTGCGTATGATGGTATTGTGCTTGTGATAATTGCGGTTGAGAAACTCACAGGCAGGGTTGTCTCCGGTCCTGACATAATAACAAGAGGTTTTGTATTTGAAGACGCATCGCCTGAGCTCCTCAATAATGTTAACAGCCTTGTCTCTGATACGCTGAAAGAACTTGGCAGGGAGATAATGTCAGACTCCTCTCTTGTTAAAGCCAAGATTAGAAGCGCACTCAAAAAGTATCTCAGGAACACAATGGAAAGAAGCCCTATGATAATGCCGATAATATTTGAGATATAGGACAGAGGTATTCCGTGCAAATAACTAACTTTCTGTCATGTCCCGAAAGCTTTCGGGACATCTTTCTTCAATGCCCTGAGGATTCTGAAAGATTCCCCCGAGCAGCTCGGGGGAATGACATAAATGGAGGAGACTTATGAGAATAGTATTTTTGATAGCTATTGCCTTAGTTCTTGTCTTTGCAGGTATTTCATCAGCGGCAGAGAAACAGAATGCGGAGAACCTGATTCTGAAGGAGATGGTTGCCCTTGATAAAGCCTTTAAAACAACAATTGATGCTGTCGTATTAAACCGGCTTGATAAAATTGTTCCTGCATTTGAAGATGCGCATAGGGTAAGAGAAGAGGTTGAGAAAACCGTAAAGGGAGGCAAAAAAATAGCCCTTCCCAAAAATCAGGAACGTTTCAAAATGTTCGTCGGGCTTGACAACAGGTTTCATAAAGAGGTGGAGATACTCATAGAATCAGCGAAGAAAAATCATATAGGCAGAGTCCAGAAACAGACTAACAGGCTTCTCGGCTTATGCGTCAGGTGCCACGCAATGTTCAGGAAATAAGCAGCCGCTTATGGGTTTGATACTTCTACTAAAGGGCTTTTTTCTGGGGATTGTGGAGGGTATAACCGAGTTCATCCCCGTCTCATCCACAGGACATTTAATCCTTGCCGGCGACCTTCTTGGTTTTAGCGATGAAAAGGCAAAGGTCTTTGATGTATTCATTCAGTTAGGCGCAATTCTGTCTGTTGTATGGCTTTATCGGGAAAAGGTCTTCGGCGTGATAAAGGGTCTTCCGGGCCATAAGGATGCCCGCTCTCTTGTAAGCAAGCTTATCATTGCATTTCTTCCGGCTGCATTCATTGGACTGCTGACTCATAAGGCCATAAAGACTTACCTCTTCAACCCGATTACTGTTGCAGCGGCGCTCATTGCAGGAGGGTTTGCGATTTTGATAATAGAGAAGATGGACCACCGGTCACATGTGAAGGATATTGATAACGTCACCTTGAAACAGGCCATAGGAGTCGGGATAGCCCAGTGTCTGGCGCTCTTCCCGGGAGTTTCGCGTTCCGGGGCAACGATCATGGGGGGACTTATCATAGGGTTTGACAGGCTGGTTGCCGTAGAATTTTCCTTCTTTCTCGCTATTCCGACTATGTTTGCGGCAACAGGGTACGATTTGCTTTCGAGTCTGCACACTCTCTCGCTATCGGACATCCCGCTCTTTGCCGTTGGATTCGTTACATCGTTCTTCTCCGCGCTGATTGTCATTAAGTCGTTTCTCAGGTATGTCTCACGGCATAATTTTTCAGGGTTTGCGTATTACCGTATAGGATTCGGTTTGCTCGTCCTTGCCTTTTACTGGCACAGGGGGTGGAAGTTCTGACATGGCTGTTCCCATGGAAAAACACAAAGTATTGGGTGAAACGATGGAACTATTTTCCCTTTATTCAGGACACGCTTTGGATATTTTTGTGTATTATAGATTCATGCTTGCAGTTATAATCATTGGAGGGGTATGGCTGAAAGGATAAAGAGGGTTAAAGACGAAATTCTTGGTATCGTCTCAATCTTGGGCGGTATTTACATCGGACTGAGCCTTGTGACCCACAAGAAATGGGACCCTTCCCTTTTCACGTTTACCAATTCTTCTTCAAAGAACTACGGCGGCGTAGTAGGAGCTTATATGTCAGATGCTTTGCTGATGATTATAGGCATATCAGCCTTTTCGATACCGTTGTTTATACTTGTGTATGGCGTTAAGAGGCTGCTAAGAAAAGAACCCCACAGGATACATTTGATAGGCGCACTGCTTTTTGTCCTGTCTTCTGCCATGCTTTTGTCTCTGATGTCAGCAACCTTTCATCTTAAGGTTGAGAGTAATCCCGGAGGCATCACAGGACTATTCATCTCGGATTTCACAAGAAATCTTTTATCAATACCCGGAGCGTATATTTTTTCGCTGGCAGTATTCCTGTCTTCCATCGTGCTTCTCAGCCCGGTGTCATTGGTATCGCTGGCATTGAGGAGCAGGAATAAGGAAACAGAAGAGCCGCTGATTGAAGAAAACATTATTCAAGGTGCAGAATCTCTGGAGCCTTCTCTGACCCCGAGCAGCTCGGGGCAGTTTGAACAGGAGGCGACTTTATTTAAACCGGTAAATACAAGGCCGCGCAGGGCAGGAGACTATACTCTGCCTTCTTTAGAGATGCTTAATATGTACGACTCAGGGATAAGGCCGTCAAAGGATGAACTTCTGGCAAGCTCTTCTCTGCTTGTACAGAAACTCTCCGATTTTGATGTAGATGGAAAGATAACACAAGTGCAGGCAGGGCCTATTGTGACAATGTATGAGTTTGAACCTGCGCCAGGAGTGAAAATAAACAGGGTAGTTTCACTGTCAGACGACCTTGCGCTTGCGCTTAAGGCTCCCGGAGTAAGGGTGTCTCCTATTTCCGGCAAATCAGCCATAGGCATTGAAGTTCCGAACAGGCTGCGCGAGACAGTATCCCTGAGGGAAATTGTGTCTGCCGACAGCTTTATGAAAAACTACTCAAGACTCACGCTGGCGCTGGGAAAAGATATATTCGGCAATCCTGTGGTTTCTGACCTTGCGAAAATGCCGCATCTTCTTGTTGCAGGAGCCACGGGCTCTGGCAAGAGCGTATCAATAAACTCTATGGTGATGAGCATTCTTTATAAGGCTTCTCCTAAAGAAGTTAAGATGCTGATGATAGACCCAAAACTTCTTGAACTTTCCGCTTACGAAGGGATTCCGCATCTTATCTCGCCTGTCATAACAAATCCGAAAGAGGCGGCAGAGGCGCTGCGCAAGATGGTTTTTGAGATGGAGAACAGATACAGGTTGCTTGCTCAAAAAAGCGCGAAGAACATAGAGAACTACAATAAAGTGGTTTCAGAGGAGGAGCAGCTGCCTTATATTGTTATCTTTATAGATGAGCTTGCAGACCTGATGTTCGC
>Ga0214473_10006415_pt1 | contig 14053 bp, 17 predicted proteins | sample RVTome_7_FD_203509 | JGI IMG/M metagenome (GOLD analysis project Ga0214473, IMG submission 203509) | Soil microbial communities from uranium-contaminated site in the Upper Colorado River Basin, Wyoming, United States - RVT98D197 | ecosystem: Environmental > Terrestrial > Soil > Contaminated >... | reverse complement strand
TGGCTTGCCGTCCCATTTGATGATCCGTGCGTGGATGGCCGAAGGGAGAAGTAACAGTACGGAAAGAAAAATGGCGCGTCGCATGAGCCGGAATTTACTCGATGCACACAGTCAGCGGATCAGTTTAATTGTGACAAAACTGATGAAAACCGGGATGATTTCCGGATGTGACTGAACGTCGCCAAAGAAACGGGGGGCCACAACTATCGACCAAGGTCGCTGTGAATCTAAGAGAGATTTTGAAAAAGGGGTGCGTGCGCGACGAGATTAGAACTGAAGATGACTTTAAGGGGATTGAGGAGACCAGCTTACTTCTTGCCGGCTTTCTTCGCCGCCCAAAAAGCCTTTAATTTGGCCGACAGCTTCGCTTTGGTTGCCGGACTCACTGTCTTCTTCTTGGCCTTCGCAGCGGGTTTAACTGGAAGCGTCGCTGTCCGCACAGCCCGCTCATGCAGTGGGCAACCGAGCGTTTTGCCTCAAACGTGTTTGGATAGCGATTGAAACGCGCTGAGGGAACTGTGCAGAGCTGGTTGTTGAGCCGATGTTGCGCCGCCAGGCTCGCGCCCGCTCATTGGGATCTGTGCCGGCTGTTGGGGTAGATGTTCAGCTGCTTATCAACGGATTATGGTCGTGTGTAAGTGACTTGACATCCACATAGCAGCCAGTCGAAGGGGCAGCGACGATCTTCAAGGCACCGCCGCAGTTCGAGCAGTGTTCGATGTCGACTCCTGCTATTGATACAGTGACCTAATGTATCCGCTCTTGTCTAACTTATCGATGATCCGATTGTCATAAAAAGTTTGTGGCTTGGCATTTTGGGCGGCCTTTAATTTCGGTCCCAAACCATCCAGATTGGCTTGTATGCCTTGGTCCGTCGTGTAGGGCTTATCCAGCAACGTGTTGGTTACAAAAACCCGGTACGTTTCGGCCAATTCCTTCTGGTCCGTAGCCTTTGTATATTTACCTAACACCCGTGTGGTCAGCCCGGGATCTCTCTTGGCGATGCTTATTCCCTCCACATAGGCTTTTGTAAATCTCTCGACGACATCCGGGTTTCGATTCCAGTAAGCTCGGCTGACGGCGACCCCCACGAATGCGTAGTCCACGCCCAATTCGCGCAGATCGAAGAGCTCCTGGGCGCCGAGCTTTTTGGCCTCGATGGAAGCAGGAGGATTGAGCAGGCACCCTTGAATCGCCTTTGCGGCAAGAGCCGCCACCGCGTTATTTTGACCACCGACTTGAATGAGAGCCACGTCCTTGTCCGGAATCAAGTTGAACTTTTTTAAAAATAGCTGCGTGCCGAAGTCGATGACAGAACCAAAACTTGTGATTCCCAGCTTTTTGCCCTTGAGATCGGCGGGTTGTTTTATCTCCGGAGCCACCCACAGTGAATAAACTAGAGTGGGGTAAAGGTTGGCAATGAAAACCAGGTCGGCGCCGGCAAGCGAAGCCGAGATAGCAGGCGCCTGGCTGACCTGGCCGAACTGAATATCTCCCGCGATCATGGCTTGCACGACCCTGTTCCCGCCCGCGATAAAAATAGTCTCGACATTCAAACCCTGCCGGCGAAAAGCTCCGGATTCCTTCGCTACAAACAGCGGCGTTTGTGCGCCTCCGATGGACGGGTAGCCTACCTTTAGATTCTGGGAATCAACCGGGGATGCCGGCGACAATAATAGCAGGATAAAAACGACTGACACGTTTCGTAAAGTCATTATCTTACGTCCTCGTACCAGTCATCGATGGAAAAGGATTTGCCGACGCCTCGTTCCTTAGCCAGCGAAACCGCCTTTCCCCCCAAAGCGGCAAACTGCGCTCCAAAACCAACGTTGTTGCAGAAGAAGGTAATCTCTTCATCATTCACCCGCTTACGCGCTTTTCCCAAGATGACTTCTCCCAATTCCGCGTATTGGTCCCATCGAATGGGCCGTTTGAACGGTGAAAATCGGGCCTCGAGTTTCTCTCTCAAAACCGGCGGCGCAAAGTTGAGACCTTCGTTGCATTTACCTTCCCTCATGCTCAGCACCGTGTAATCAGACCTCGCAAAAGTTTCGTCATCGATGTCTCTGCCCGAGATAGCATCTAGATGCACGCTGGAAGTAAGCCATTTGCCCAAAAAAACCGGATCAATCGTATTGGTGCACACAATGATAATGTCCACGTCTTTTGTGACTGCCTGGGCGCTATCTACAGCGTGGGCCGGCAAGCCAAACTTCCGCGCCACGTCTTCGGCAAACTTTTCCCGGTTCTCCTTGGTGGGACTAAAGACCTTGAGCGATTTAAGTTGGCGAACAACGCTTATTCCTTCCAGAACTCCGTGAGCAAGCCACCCGGAGCCGATGACTCCAACGCGGCTGGCGTTCTTTCGAGCGAGATAGTCGGCAGCAACTCCGTGAGCGCCCGCTATCCTCATCTGCTGTAAGTAGGCGTCCTGGACCACCGCTTGGAGATCGGCCGTGTCCAAATCAAAAATCAAATCAAAAGCTAAAAATTTACGATTCGCCTTGGGAATTTTGTCGTATCTAAAATTGTTATCTATTTTTGGCCAGCTATGCAGGTCCGGAAGTATTCTCATTCCGACAGCCCCAAACGCCGGGATAATACCGTCCATAGTTCGCAGCTCTACAAACGTACCCTCTTTCGTTGTCTCGCCAAAGGTCTGGCTTCTCGTCCTCGTTACCCCGGTACCCTCAGCCATACTGCGGTAGGTTTCCCTCATCACCTCGACGGCAATTTGAGGTGTAATCAGTTTTTTTACGTCCTCGTTGGTAAGCAGAAGCGGCATTTATAACAACCTCCTCGATATAAATAATTTGTAGTTTTTTCGTTGTTTCGGACTGTCTTAAAGTGTGTGTCAATTCCGTTCGATGTGGAAATCAACGGTCAGACTTTCCTTGAAGATGAAAAAGCAAACTCCATCCGTCTTTCGCCAGATACAGGATAACGTATAGGAAATTTAAACACCCTTTTTCTCTGTCGGGAGCTATATCACCGAACCGGCGAGCCATCAAGCGCACGAGTGTTAGTGAAAATCGCGGTTTTGCCTCGGATGGTTCGGTGAGCGATTTCACTGAAGGGACCCGCCCGATTTCAACGAAGGAGACCACCCAACTCAGCGGAGCGAAGCTCACCTACCACGAGCGCGATAGTTGCGAAAGGGATTATTTGCGGCAGAAGACAGCGGACTGCTTACTTTCCATAAATTGCGTCAATAAAACCGCTGGCCTCGATTTCACGGACAATAGAGTCGTTGATAAACAACTTTGCATTAGGTTTTTTGATTTTAGGATCTTCCTCCGCCAGAAATTCTAAAATCGACTCCACTCCTTTTACTGATGGGTAAGGCACGGGGTCATAGTATTTTTTTGCCAGAAGCTCATACGAACTCTCAAGGTATCGTAAGTCTGCTTTTTGGCCAGAATCAATCCTTAGTTTCTTTCGGAGCACTTCCAACGTCTCTTGCTTGTGTTTTTTGTAATAGGCAACACCCTCGACGTACGCTTTAATAAACCGGACCGCCACATCCCTGTGCATCTGGAGATATTGTTTGGTCGAGCTTAGCGCGTTTTGCAATGAATAGATGTCCATCTCACCAAGATCTGCGAATACGCGGTATCCCTTATCTGCCGCGACAAAAAATGAAGGCATACTCAGGATGGCGGCGTCAACCGCTCCTTTATCAAGATTCACAAGCATGGCAGGCGAGGAACCGACTTGTATGGCCTGGAGCTCATCGGGACGTATCCCCCACCTTTCCAACATGATTCTCAAGACCCAGTGGGAAGCAGAGCCAAACCTTGTGATTGCGATCTTTTTGCCTTTTAGGTCCTCCGGTGTTTTTAATTCAGGTCGGGTCATCACCCGCTGCAAACCCTTGGTTACAATACTTGCAGCCATCACAACGTCCGCACCTTTCAAGGAGGCCCTTACGAACGCGTCGCCCGCACCGGTTGAAAATTGAATATCACCCGCAATCAAGGCGCTTACGCCTCTTGCGCCCCCGCCTCCGATAATAATTACCTCAGGCTCGATACCATACTTTTGGAAGATTTTCTTTTCCTCAGCCACCCATATGCTACCCATGATTCCAGTCACAGAACTTAACCCAACTCTAACCTTGTCCAAGCCGTAGGACGTCGTCGGACAAAACACAAAAAGACAGCTGAGGGCACTCAAAACCCGATGAATTACTCTTTTATGCATGCCACGCCTTCTTTAAAATCAACGTGCAACTAACAGCACGACTCTGCCGCCGCAGTCGTTGAGTAAATGTTATTCAACTGCCCCGGGATTACTCCAAGTATACTCGGATAGGAACCAACTGTAAGGCAAAGGGTGACCCAGTCCATGTTGTTGCGCCAACTTGTATACCGCCGCACCCAAGGCTGCGTACTGCGCCCCGAGGCCAAAGTTGTTTATCATAAGCGTAATTTGCTTATTGTCATGGCGACCTGATTTCTTGCCTGAAATCAAATCGCTAAGAAGACCTAATCTGCTCCAATCCAAGGAACGTTTGCTCTGAACTTCGCCTTGCAGCACCATCTTGCCCCGCCGCATCGCCTCGTCAAAATCCGGCGATCGAGGTTCCATGCCCACTTCATGTTGGGCAATGAATGCGACGTCAGCTTTGCTTATCACTTCATCAGGGACCTCACACGAATGGGCCCCCGCAACAATGTGAATACCCTCCCTCAACCATTCCTTTTTAACGACCGGAGTCATAGAGCTCGTGGCGGTTGCAATAACGTCAACATTTTCCATGGCCTCATCGCCAGAGCCCACAGCCTGAACGGGTATACCCAAATGGGAACTCATATCGTTAGCAAATTGGTTTCTGCGAGACGAATCCGGACTAAAAACTTTAATCCGCGTCAGCGATGGCAAGACTACCTTTAAACCCATTGCTAAGCCCCTTGCCTGCCATCCTGATCCTAAAAGACCCACTTCCCTACTTTCGCAGCGTGCCAGATACTTGGTGCCGAGCGCGCTCGTACCGCCTACCCGGAGGAGAGAAAACCAGCCATCAGCTATTATGGCGACTAAACGATTTTCAGTTACGTCGGCGACTACCGCCAGTCCATTCGCGAACTTTTCATCATAATATTTTTTGACTTGTCTCTGGCTGCCAGCCACGGTTGGATACGACAAATGGTCGGAAAAAATCCTCATTCCATAAAATCCCAGCCGACTCAAACCGCCTTCAAATGTCTTGAAGCGAAACGCTAAACCTTCGTGGGCAGTCGGAAGATGAGTATGGCTTCGGACCCTGTTGACTCCTCGCCCTTCGCCCAACTCCTGAAAGCACCCCTCAAGCGCAGTAATCGCACCCCTCATAGTCAAGATCCGGCGAACCTCTTGGTCCTGTATAAAAAGCACTGTTGGCTCCATCAGTCCTTTCTCCTTTTTCCCCGCATCAGAAACATTCCAGAACTCTTCCCGTAATTATACGGGATGTCAAGAATTCTAACATCTACGCGTTGCACCCCCAAACGGTACATATTTCTGCAGCTGATATTGCAGGGTAGCAATCCCAGAACCAGAGATGTCGCTCAGATATGAGCTGCGGATCTGCTCCTTATGGAGCTGATCCGACTGGCTTCTATGATGTTTGGTCTATCTGGTTACAGCGTGGAGATAAGGTTTCTGTGGTGCCGGAAAAAACTTCCAAGCTTTATCTCCTCAATCATTCGATTACGTAAGATTCCCATACGTGCCTCCTTCAGTGAATTTGGTTCACGGGGGATATCGCTGCCCTCAGAAAGCAAGTCAAAAGAAAGATCGATGAGAAATTAATATTAGGAGGAGAAAATGGAAATAGAAAAAAAGCTGCGAGAACTTGGGTTCGAGTTACCCAGTCCACCTAAACCGGTCGCAAACTACATCCCGTCTGTGCGGGTCGGCAATATTTTATTTGTTGGTGGTAATACCGGCAGCATCAACGGACAGCGAAAGTATTCCGGTAAAGTAGGCGACACCGTGACGCTAGACCAGGCCTATGAGATGGCACGCTGTTGCGCACTCAATCATCTGGCCTTTATCAAGGTTGCGCTGGGCGATCTCGACCGCGTCGAGCGCAATATCAAAGTAACCGGATACGTGAACCTGGCTCCCGGATTCAAGGAGATGCCCAAAGTCATCAACGGTGAATCCGATCTGTTCGTCACACTTTGGGGGGAGCGCGACCGACACGCTAGAGCGGCTGTCGGAGTGTCCTCTCTTGGCGAGGATGCTCCGGTAGAAACAGAGGTAATTGTTCAGGTAAAGGATTAGCTGGTTTCCTATTTGCCGAACCGGTCACGGCGTCTTCGCAAGCGAACGCAGCTACTGCCGGGCGGCCAAAACAAAAATCTTACTGAGGCCATACCGACCCGAATCGGACCGGCAAGGGATCGTAAAAGTTCTTTCTATCGGCGTTCTTCACGTACAGGACAGCATTGTGCTCGGAGCCTGGGGCCGCGGAGCTTTTGGCAATGACGGCAACGAAATCGCCGGGTTGTTCGAACACGGCCTCCGGATTGATTTCAGAGGCGCGTATCGTCGGGTCGCTTTCACGATTACGGATTGGTCAGAGGAAAGAAGGTTCATCGGCCCGTTTGAACGGGCCTTTAAGATTTGAACGCGTTGCCTGCCGACAAAAGTGCCGCGACTCGATAAGTTGCGTTAGCGAAAACTTCAGCGGTCTCGTTAAATAGCCATTGTACTGGCGGGTGGTCTTCGCCGGTGCGTCGCCTGCTCATAGGAGTAGGCGAGCTTGATCATGTTTCCATCGTCGTAGGGCCGCCCGAGAAAGACGATCCCTGCTGGCAAGTTATCGCGCGTAAATCCTGCGGGAACCACAACCGAAGGAACAAAGACCAAGAAGGTATTCAGATATGGCGCGCCCTTATAGTTAACGTAAGGTGGATTTAATCCTTCACTGATGAGTGTTGGCTGGTGCTCTACGGCCTTATGGACGATCGCATCGAGTCGGTTGTCAGCCATAACCTTCAGTAGATGGGTCATTAACTCGTCGCGTGCCATCAAACACTGGTAATGTTTTGTCGCGTCTGGAGAAGCTTTAAGCCGATTTTGAGTGTTTCTAGACACTTTGCCAAATTCCACCGACGCCACAACCTCCGCGATGGATTTGAACGGTGGATTAGCGCTCCGGCCGAAGTAGGTCTTGAAAGATTCTTCCCCTTCACCAGGCCCCGCTGCTCGTTTGGCAAGCAACTCCTTTAGTTTTGGAATAATGATTGGATCGACAATCTGGGCTCCCGTTGCTTTGAGTTCCGTAACCGCGTTGTCAAAGACTTCACTGACTTTCTTGAAATCTTCCGAGTCGGGCTCGGAGTCGATACCCATCGCCTCACGTAAGATGCCGAGCCGCGCGCCTTTCAATCCTTCTTTGTCGAGAAACTTTGTAAAGCTCTCTGGAATATGACCGACACCATAAGCCGTAAGCGGATCCTCGGGATCATAACCGACGATAACGTCCAAAACAGCGGCTACGTCTGCGACCGTGCGAGCCATGGGGCCGAGAGCACCGGCCGTCGCCGGCCAGCCGCTATAGACGCCGCCACGGCTGACCAGGCCGGCCGTGGCGCGCATTCCCGCGACTGAGTTCCAGGCCGCTGGCCGGCGGATCGATGCCAGCCCTTCCTGTCCGATAGCCACGGTGCAAAAGTTCGCCGAAACGGCCGCCGCAGAACCTCCGGAAGAGCCGCCGACTGTTCGATTCAAATCGTAAGGGTTGCGCGTTGAGCCAAAAAGAGACCCGTGCGTGTCACCGCCAGCCATTTCACCCAGCGTAGACTTGGCCAGGATCACGGCTCCCGACTTCCGCAGTCTTTCAACTACAAACGAGTCTCTGTCCGGGTAGTAGTCTTTAAACAACACCGACCCAAGCGTCGTCGGCATTCCTTTCACATCGGCCTGATCTTTTACAATCACAGGGATACCATGAACCGGACCCACCGGACCTGACGTTTTGAATAGGGCGTCCAGGCGCTCGGCTTCTTCGAGAGCCTTGGAATTGATCGTGATGATCGCGTTAACGGCAGGTCCTTGCTTGTCGTAGGCTTCGATGCGGTCCAAATACATCTGGACTAGCTGGCGGGATGTAAGCTGCCCCGATCTATAAGCGCCATGAATGCCTTCGATCGTCGCTTCCAGTATGTTGGGGACTGTTGATTTCGCCATCGAGTCTCTCCTCGCTTACGGCTTCAGAGGGCCTGGCTGTGTCGTCAGCGGATTGCCGCACGAACTCACGGCTTCCAACCCTGCGCATCCAATTGACGACGAGCCTTTTCCGCAGGCGTGAAGTCGTAGAGTTTTTGCAGATTAGGCGGATCTTTCAGGTTCATCTGCTTCACGACGTGCTCGATGGCTTTCTTTTGCAGTTCATCACTCAACGCGCCGTACGTGGTCATGGCCGGAATCGAGAGATCGTAGATTTTCGCGGCAAGGTCAGGATTAACTTTCATCATAGCGGCTAAAGTGGGCAGGCTACCGGCACGATTGCTACGGACATAGAGCAATCCCTTGAGCGTCGCGAGAGTAAGTTTTTCCACGAGAGAGGCATCGGTTCGCAGCACGGATTCCCGCGTTACAATACAGCCTTGAAGCTCCACCCAGTCCTGTTTGACAAAAGAAACCAGCTCTCTGAAGCCGGCATCTTGGGCGACAAAATTGTAGGGCGTCGATAACAGCACCGCATCCGTGACCCCATTCACGAGCGAGGCGTACCGGCTTGTGTCAACACCCATGGCCAGGATTGCAACGTCCTTGCCTCCCTGTAAGCCATGCTTTGTTAACATATCCCTGAGCATCGAGTCAGGACCCGCTCCGATTCCGGAAACGCCGATTTTTTTCCCTTTGAGATCTTTGACTTCAGCAATCTCAGGTTTCGAATAAAGCCAAAACAGTGAACGATTGAAAGAGCTGAAAAGCAGCCGCAATGGCGCACCCCCGAGAGATGCAGTTAGAGCGGAACCCCCGACCGTGGCGAATTCCACGTTGCCCCCAATCAAAGCGCGACTCGCGATCGGCGCGGGCATGAGCACAAAGTTAACATCCAGCCCCTCCTGCCGGTAGTAACCTCTCTCCTTTGCAACCATAAACGCGACCAGCGACATGCTGTAACTCGGTACCGCAACGTTTACCGTCGCCGCGTATACGCTCACGGGCAGCAGAGCGACAAATACCCAAAGAAAACGGAGTATCATCTTGATCATTTTTTATCCTATTCCTCCTTTGCGGTCCGAACCGAGCGACCGAAATGAAAGCTAGCGAGCTTCACGACCTCCGCGAAAATTGCGCCGGCTCAAGTTCGAAAAGCATGGTGTCTTGGGGTCAAGCGTTCCATCGCCTTCCATTGAAAACAGGTCCGGCTATCCTCGCGCAGACGACGCCCACGCAAAGGGTAGCTGTCCTTACTGTTTCATGCAAACCCGGCGAAGAAGTTATTGGACGGCCGCTTCAAGCCGGACGGCTACAACGCGTGGGCGCCCCCGCCGGACAGACCGTCATGCATTGCCACATCCACCTGATTCCTCGCAGATCGAGGGACAGCGTCAATCCACGCGGCGGCGTGCAGGGAGTGATTGCAGGCAAGGCCGATTAATCGGGAAACGGATAAGAGAAGTCTTTGAGGTCACCTGGATCAATAATTGCCCAGGATTACTTCTTGCCGGCTTTCTTTGCCGCCCAGTAAGCCTTCAATTTGGCGGACAGCTTGGCCTTGGTTGCCGGACTCACTTTCTTCTTGGCCGTCGCGGCGGGTTTGACTGAAAGCGCCGCTGGTTTAGCTCGTCGAAGGTTCGCCCACCTTGTTTTTTGAGCAGCCGCAATCTTCCTTTTCACAGAAGCGCTCATGGTCCGCTTTTTCTTTGGCGCGGCTGCCGATATAGCTGGCGAACCGAGGATAGTGCGGAGCTCTTTATTCAAAGCCTCGATTTGTTCTTTAATCGCGGCTGCCTGTTTGAGTTGGTTTACTGTAAGGTCGTGTAAATTCATGGCGCTAGTTAACATTCAAAACTAGTGGAAATCAAGCACCCTTGGGTTACATTCTTATATGAGTTGACAGGTGCGGGGCAGAGGCCACTTCCGGCAATGACGAGCCTTATCTTCGCTCAAGTTATGACGTTAAAGCAGCCTGACTCGCTCTCTGATCCCCTTTCCATTCCGGAACTCGCACCTTTACCCGAACGACCGATTTATTCCAGCTAGTCAACAACGTCCCCTCAGGCCTCCCTTAACCCCTGACATATTCACTTTGCTACAACAAAAGAAAAAGGAAAGGTTGACACCAAGCATGAGCTTGGAGTAACGTCGTCCGAACAATAACTGAACGGACTCCTCCTCAAAAGAGTCGAGTTCTTAGATGTGCCCCTAAGGACGTTACCATGTTCTACGAGCCCGACAAGAAGAACCACGGATTGCCCCACAACCCGTTCAAGTCGATCTGCGTCCCGAGGCCGATCGCCTGGATTTCCTCCCTCAGCAAGGACGGCGTGCTCAACGTCGCGCCTTTCAGCCAGTTCACCAACCTGAGCTACGACCCGCCCTGCATTGTCTTTTCAGCGGGCGGCTTCCGCGGCGGGCTGAAAGACACGGTCCGCAATATCTGGGAGACCAACGAGTTTGTGGTGAACATGGCGACCTGGGAGCTGCGCGAGAAAGTGGAGCTCACCAGCCAGCCCGTGGAGCCCGACGTCGACGAGGCGAAGGTCGCGGGCCTGGAGATGATCCCGTCGCGCCTGGTGAAACCGCCGCGCATCGCGGCTTCGCCCGTCCAGATGGAGTGCCGCTACCACTCCTGCCTGCAGATCCCGGGAAACCACGAACCGCACTACCTAATGGTCGGGCGCGTACACGGCGTCCATATCAAGGATGACATGATCGGTCCCGATGGCAAGCTGGACATCCTTAAGATCCGACCGCTGGCCCGGCTTGGCTACCTCGACTACACCAGCGTCGAATCGTTCATCACCATGGTGCCCACCGGCCCGAACGTCGAAGCGCAGATCCGGGGCCTCTCAGGTACTCCTCAACCCAGCACGCCGGTCACGGCGAAATGATCCACGGAGAATGAGTCGAAAAGCTACTTTCCTGGCGAAACTCAGGATTCAACATCCACAATCAGGTGAGGATCCGCAGCGACGACAGCCATGGGCGGGAAAGCCTAGCCCCGTATATCCTCCGCTCACCCTTCTCCCAGGGGAAGATGACCTGCCAGAAAGACAGCCAAGCCGTCATTCACCGCTGTAAGATGAATACTGTCGTCAAGAGGAACTTTGCCATCTTCCCCGTCCTGGACTGGATCCTGGCGATAACAGCTCATATCCCCAATAAATAAAGGGGAGCAATTGGTGCGCTACTATGGCTATTACAACAATGCCTCACGGGGGGAAAAAAAATCAAAGCCTCAAAGGGGAAGAGGCGGTTACCTGGAAGCCGGAGATTGTTGAGGTTGACCCTCTAACGGTTTCAAAAAAATTAAAAAAGCGCTGGCCCTACCTTATTAGAAGAAAAGTCCATGAGCCCGATCCCCTCACGTGCCTCAAGTGTCAGGGAGAGATGCGTATCATCAGCTTCATCGATCAGCCTGAATGAGTAAAAAAATCCTTCAACACTTGGGTCTAAGGGAAGAATCCCATGCCCTGCTCGATATGGAGACAGTGAAAAGAAAGATCGCGTTTGGCCCTTCTTACAGCCAGCTAAATTAGAAGCCTTCTTACCTCAGATCGCCTCCCCACTTACAACAGCCGCACGGGCCGCGCTAGTTTTCCGGCTGGCAATCTCCTGTGCGCCAGGCCTAAGTTCAGCGATAAAGCCCGTCGATAAATCCGGAGCGATCCAGCTCCTCGATCAAACTGACATCAATGAAATCCTTTGGATTGGCAGTCTTGGCTGCAGGAAGTCTATCGCTCAAATCTTTAAAAATCGTCTTCAACCCATCCAGGGACGGGTAGGGTTTTGGCTTGATCATCTCAAGGAGAGTCTGATAGACCTCCTCCAGTTGCTTCTGGTCCTGCGTTTTTCTGTACTTGGCGAAGGCCCGCTTCGACGCCTCCGGATTGGTTTTCACCAAATGGATGGCCTCCACGTATGCCTTCACAACCTTCCTTGCGACATCGCGGTTTCTCGCAAGAAAGCTCTGCGTCGTCACCAGCCCGGTTCCCAGGTAAGGAATGTTCATCTCCCGCAGATTGAGCAAGATCCTCATGCCCATGCGGACCGCTTGTAAGTGGTCCGGCGGCGTGGCGAGCGTGGCATCGATCGAATTGCCGAGCAATGCGGTCAAACGAGCCGGAGTATCTCCGATCTGCAAAAATATGATATCCCGGTCGCTCATGCCATATCTCGGAAGCACGTTAAGCACGCGCATATGCGAAGCGGCTCCAAAACGGGATACGCCGATACGTTTTCCTTTGAGTTCCTCAACAGATTTTATGTTGGAATGGACCACCAGCCGATCATCCAGGTAATCCTGGAAATTCGCGAGCATCAGAGGATCGCCCCCTTGCAGCCTGGCCGGTGACATCAGGGCTCCCGTCATATGAGCAAATTGAATCTCGCCCGCCATCATCGATCCGATCGCGATATTACCAGGCATGTAAAGGACCTCTACATCCAAGCCGTTCTTGGTAAAGATCCGGGCGAAATCTGCGACCCAGAGCACGCCATTAGTGGGTGACGGCGAGGTATACCCCATTCTTAATTTGTCTGCGCCCGCACTCGGCCCGCGGAAAACAATCAGGAGAAAGCCAATCGTTGCCAGGACCATCAACCCTTTAACGCAATGAAATGTTTTGCGCCCAAAGACACCTTGCAGCGTTTTAAGTTCGCTCATGGCCACTTCTTCCGTGAAGCTCATGTCGAGAACCTCCTCGGCCTTGCAGTTTTTGCCCTTAACACTTAGTAGGTCTGTGCGAAGAGTCCCAGGCCCCGCCAACAAGAGATCCTCCAGTGAAAGAGATTACCTTCGATGCATCCTAGGGTTCGATAAACTCACCGTCCCGAGGTTGATCAAGGGACAACCAGGTGATCTAAAAGCCTGTTACCACAATCGGGGAGCGGCTGTCCAGCCTTATCTTCAGGTCTTATCTTCAGGTCGGGCCGTAGTTGATTGTATAAACGCACTGCGCTCGCCTCGCTGTATTCGGTACTCTTTAGCGGGTCAGTGAATCAGCAAAAAGCAAGCGCAGCTAGATGAATTAGAACGCATTCGACGCGCACAAGCGTTACACCTTGGCATCTGTGGAACGATCCGAGGGAGGGATCCCGAGAGAAGGTAGAGTGGGACGCGAGCAGACTCAGCGGAAATCAAATTGGCTACGAGGAGGGTTTTTGATCGAAGTCAGATTTGAGGGAATATTGTGAAGATCACAAAGTCCACCAGACTCCTCACGGAATTTGGCGACTTGGCTGAATCAGAAATGGCGGAGGCTTATTTCTTGCCGGCTTTCTTCGCCGCCCAGAAAGCCTTCAATTTGGCCGACAACTTGGCTTTGGTTGCCGGACTCACTTTCTTCTTGGCCTTCGCGGCCGGTTTGACTGAACGGGTCGCTGGTTTAGCTCGTCGAAGGTTCGCCCACCTTGTTTTTTGAGCAGCCGCAATCTTCCTTTTCACCGACGCGCTCATGGTCCGCTTTTTCTTCGGCGCAGCTCCAGGATTGGCTGACGCACCGAGGATACTGCGGAGATCTTTGTTGAGAGCCTCTATTCGTTCTTTAATCGCAGCAGCCCGTTTGAGTTGGTTAATTGTCAGGTCAGATAAATTCATGGGGATATTTATTAACATTCAAAGCTGGTGGAAATCAAGCGCGGAGCAGAGGCCACTTCCGGCAACGACCAGCCTTATCTTCGCTCAAGTTATGACGTTAAAGCAGCCTGACTCGCTCTCTGATCCCCTTTCCATTCTGGAATTCGCATCTTTACCCCAATGGCCGACTTATTCCAGCTAGTCAACAACGTCCCGCAGGCCCCCCCCTTGTTATGTCATACCCCAGACCCTCTCTATTCCGTAAAAAGGCTCCCCAAGTAACTATGCCACGCATCCAAACAAGAT
>Ga0214473_10006414_pt1 | contig 14053 bp, 15 predicted proteins | sample RVTome_7_FD_203509 | JGI IMG/M metagenome (GOLD analysis project Ga0214473, IMG submission 203509) | Soil microbial communities from uranium-contaminated site in the Upper Colorado River Basin, Wyoming, United States - RVT98D197 | ecosystem: Environmental > Terrestrial > Soil > Contaminated >... | reverse complement strand
GGATATCCGGTTCAGCGGCCACGAGGTTGGGCATCTTGGCAAGGGCCTCTTTAAAGTGCTTTGTAGCAAAGTGGGATTGGAGAGCTGCCTCGTTCTGCCATTCCTCTATCAAGGTGAAATCGGTTGGGTCTTCGTTGTTTTGGAGTAGCTCGTAACAGATGCACCCAGGTTCTTTCCGGGTAGGCTCCACCAGAGAATTTAGAACTGAAAGGAGTTCATTTGCCTTTCCGGGCCTTGCCTTAACCCTCGCAACCACTCTCAAAGTATTTTCTGCCATTCTTTATCTCCTTTCTTTCGGGCATTCTCAGCAGCTTTTGGCTGATAAATGATACGGCGGACATGTCGTGTAATCAACAAGGACGCAATATCAATAATGGGGTTCTTCTATTTATTTCAACTTGACCAACCTTTTTAGGTTTTTAGAAAGGATCCAGTCCCTTTTCTCTTCACTGATCGGCAGAGAGAGAATCTTTTCCAGTTCCCATTTCATCGTTCCAAAAGGTTATAGATTTAAAGACTAACAACATAACCCTTTGACCAAACTGGCATCCTTACCCTAACTCTTAAATTAAAATTTTCATTCTTTTTCCACAAGACTTCTGATCACTTCCATGTTTTTAAGGTCTTCCACCGTATCCTTTCTCGGGGTCTCCATGATTCCAGAAAGGTGTCTTAATAAAGGATGGTTGATCAGACCTCTGAACCCTTCCAGCCCAATATACCCTTCACCAATGTGCCAATGCCGATCTTTTCTTGACCCCATAGGAGTCTTTGAATCATTGAGATGGAGAAGATGGAGTCGATTTAAGCCAATGGTTTGGTCGAAGGTTTCAAGGGTCTTCTCAATCCCATCCTTATTAGAGAGATCATAACCTGCCTCAAAAGAGTGGGCCGTGTCGAGGCAGACACCCATTCTCGAATGGTCATGAACCCCTTCGATGATTTTTTTAATCTGATTAAAGGTGTAACCGATCTCTGTCCCTTGTCCTGCTGTATTCTCCAAAAGGAGGATGATATGATTCTTCACCTGTTCAAAGGCTTGATCAATCCCTTGCGAAACAGTCTCAATCGCTTCATCTTCTGAGGATTCCATTCGATGACCAATATGGATGATGAGGTAATGGGCTCCCAGTTGCTCTGCCCTTTGAAGATCTGTGGCGATTGAATGGATTGACCGCTTGTAAAATTTTGATTTTGGGGAGGCAATATTGGGTAGATAGGGCATGTGGAGAAAGACAGGGAAAAGGGAGGAGGATTGAATGGATGCCCGGAATACCTCCACCTCTCTTTTATTCAGGGGAGAATATTTCCATCCGCGGGGGTTTCGGGAGAAGAATTGGATGGTCTCACAGCCCCTCATACGGGCTCTTTCAACTACCTTTGAAAACCCTCCAGCAATTGAAATATGGAACCCAAACCGCATCGGCACCCCTTGAAGAAGGATAAACAGAAAGTTACAATTAATTATGTAAATCTGTTGCGTATTGTCAATAGAAAATTGATGTAAAAAGTGTGATTTTTCGCTTGACAAAAAGAAGCATTTGGTTTAGGAATGAGGCGTTCAAATTAAAAAATTCACAAGTTCTTTAATAGTCTTCCTTCTTCAACTGAGTCAAGGGATATAACTTTATGTTTCTTAAGGTTTCCTTATACATTTCCTTGGTCATTTTCCTGGTGGGTCTGGTTTATAAGGTATCGACCTGGTTCCGATACAAGATTGGGATAGGAGCTGAAGAGATTTCAACCTCCACAAGGTTTTTTTCTACCCTCAGGGGGATCTTATCAACTGTTTTCAGTTTTAAAATTCTTACTCTGCTGAAAGTCTTTGTTCTTGATGTGCTACTTCAATTCAGGATATTGAGGGAGGACTTTCTCAGGTGGGTCATGCACATTTTTATCTACGGCGGTTTCATGCTTCTCCTCCTGATGCACGCTCTGGACAAAACCATCACCGTTGCCATTTGGAAGAATTATTATTCAACGGTCAATCCCTTTATGTTCTTAAGAGACCTATTCGGCGCCTTCGTCATCGTCGGAGTGCTCATTGCGATTTATCGCCGATTCATTTTGAAGGTTCCCCGCATGTTCACCAATGCCATGGATATTTATACCATACTCATCGTGGCAGTGATCATGCTCTCCGGTATCTTTTTAGAAGCTTCCAAAATGGTCGCCTACTCCGATTACAAGAGGATGGTGGATGAATATTCTGGCTTGAGCGACCCCGAAGAGCTCAAATCCTTGGAGGCCTATTGGGTGAAGGAGTTTGGAACGGTTTCCCCAAATTTAAAAGGGCCCTTTGATGAAAAAATCTTAACCAAAGGCAAGGATCTCCACCAATCGAGTTGTGCGGAATGCCATGCTCGTCCCCAGTGGGCCTTTACCGGTTACGGAGCAGCCAAGCTCATCACCCCAATCGGCCTTAGCATTGATAGGGCTCGTTTACCCAGTGTGCTTTGGTATATTCATATCTTAGCCTGTTTCGTAGGTCTTGCCTATCTTCCATTCAGTAAAATGTTCCATATCTTTGCCAGTTCGGTAAGTCTCCTCGCTAATGGAGTCATCGGAAAAGAAAAATTGACTCCGGCGAACAGAGCAACCCTCCAGGTCATGGAACTGGATGCCTGCACCCACTGCGGAACTTGCAGTTTGAGATGCTCGGTCATCATGGCCTTTGAAGAAATTTCGAATATAAATATTTTCCCTTCTGAAAAGATCGGCTCTATCAAAACTCTTGCCTCTGGCAAGGCATTGAGCCCAAGAGAACTGAGGTACCTTCAAGAGGGGGTTTATCTCTGTTCCAATTGTTACCGTTGCACCGTGGTCTGTCCCGCGGGAATCAACCTGCAGGATTTGTGGTTCAATGTACGAGAGACTCTCCTTCAGAAGGGATTTCCAGAATTTCTTGTTCTCTCTCCCCTCTCTTTCTACCGTGGTTTAATGAAAGAAGAAACGGTTCCGAAAGACTACGAAAAGCCCTTGATCCAGGCAAGAGAGGCGATTGCGGCTCAATGTGATTTAATGAAAAAGAAGGATAAAGTGTTGGCGCTCACTCCCACGAACAGGAATTTGCAGAGTGGGCTCAACCTTTCTGCTCAGGCAAAGACCTTTTCGGCTTGCTTTAGCTGTCAGACCTGTACGACCGTTTGTCCTGTTGTGGGAAACTATGAAAATCCTCAGGAAGCCCTGGGGCTACTGCCTCACCAAATTATGCATGCTGCGGGTTTAGGGTTGAGGGACCTTGCCTTGGGGTCAAATATGCTATGGGATTGTTTAACCTGTTATCAGTGTCAGGAACAATGTCCACAAGGGGTCCACGTCACGGATGTGCTCTATGAACTTAAAAATTTAGCGGTCAAACAAGTAAGGGAAAAGACCCTGCAGCCCACAGAAAGAAAATGATGGAATTTGCATTGTTTCTCGGTTGCACCATTCCAGCGCGCCTCAACCAGTATGAATCTTCATCCAGAGCTGTTCTCGAGAAACTCGGGGTGGGATTGGTTGATATCCGGGAATTTAACTGTTGCGGATACCCCCTGAGGAATATTGACTTTAAGATTTTCCTTCTCTCCTCGGTGAGAAATCTGGCTCTGGCTGAAAAGAAGAATCTGAATGTGATGGCGTTATGCAAATGTTGCTACGGCAGCCTCAAAAAAGCAGACTTTCTTATGAAGGAAAATGCTTCTTTGAAGAAGGAAGTGAATTTGACCCTCGAGAAAGAAGGCCTGAAATACGAGGGAAGGATCGAGATCAAACACCTTCTCTCTGTTCTCCACAAAGATATAGGCATCGAAGCGATTAAAGGGAAGATGGCTACGACCTTTAAGGGACTTAAGATTGCCACCCATTATGGATGCCACGCCTTAAGGCCCAGCCAAGTTGTCGGATTTGATAATGCCGTCGCACCGTCTCTCTTCGATCAATTGGTTGAAATGACGGGTGCGGAGAGCATTGATTGGCCCATGAAACTTGAGTGCTGCGGCGCCCCCTTATGGGGAATCAATGATCGGCTCTCCATGGATTTGACTTTAAAGAAACTGACGGATGGGAAAAAGTCTGGTGCGGATTATGTCTGCGCAGCGTGTCCATACTGCCACATTCAGTTCGATAAGGTCCAGAAGATGATACTCTCTCAAAGGAATGTGAACCATCCTCTTCCCTCCATTCTCTATACACAGCTTCTTGGATTGACCCTGGGAATTGATCGAAAGGTCCTTGGTTTGGAGATGAACGAAATCCCGATCAGCGGGATTGAAGAATTATTAACAAAGGAAACAGAGTTAGCAGAGGAGAAAGAATTAGCCGAGCAGAAAGAAACCAAGAAGGAGACAGGATCAACAAAGCAATAGCTTTTTCGATTTTAGAAGGGTGGAGTCAAGATGACACAGAATAGAATCGGTTCAGTCATGGTGGTTGGAGGAGGCATTGCCGGAATGCAGACCGCATTGGATCTGGCCAATTCCGGCTATTATGTCTACCTTGTGGAAAGGTCTTCCTCCATCGGTGGGGTCATGTCCCAGTTGGACAAGACCTTTCCCACCAATGACTGTTCCATGTGAATTCTCTCGCCCAAACTGGTCGAGGTCGGCCGGCATCTCAACATTGAGCTCCTGACCCTCTCCGAGGTGAAAAGCATTTCCGGGGAAGAGGGGAATTTCGAAGTGAAAGTGGTTCAATCTCCGCGCTATGTGGACCCGGCGAAATGTATTGCCTGCGGTCTCTGTGCTGAGAAGTGCCCCACCAAGATTGACAGCGAATATGATGCAGGGCTTGCCAAGCGAAAATCGATCCATGTGAAATATGCCCAGGCCGTTCCTCTGAAGTACGTCATTGATCCTGTCCATTGTATCTTTCTTACCAAAGGGAGATGTAAGGTCTGCGAAAAACTTTGTCCAGCGAAGGCTGTCAATTTTGAAGACAAGGAAAAAGAATTGACCATTCAAACAGGGGCGATCATCATCTCCCCTGGCTGTGAAGTCTTTGATCCGAAGGCTTACGATGTCTACGGTTACCAGCGCTCCCCCAATATCGTCACCAGTCTTGAATTTGAGAGAATGCTTTCTGCCTCCGGCCCCCTTGGCGGGCATCTGATCAGGTCTTCGGATAAAAAGGAGCCCAAAAAAATCGCCTGGATTCAGTGTGTGGGTTCGAGGGATGTGCATGAAGGGGCGAAGGCTTACTGCTCTGCAGTTTGCTGTACCTACGCTATCAAAGAAGCCATTGTTGCTAAAGAACATGCGAGGGGGGGGCTCGATACAGCCATCTTTTATATTGATATGCGAACCTTTGGCAAAGATTTTGAGAGATACTATAACCGGGCCAGGGAAGAAGCGGGAGTGCGTTTTATCAAATCAAGAATCACCCAGATTCTTCCGATGAGTGATACAGGCGATCTTCTCATTCGCTATACCGACGAGGCTCAAAAAAGAATTGAAGAGACATTTGATTTGGTGGTCTTATCTGTGGGAATTGGCGTCTCGAAGGAGACGGTGGACTTAGCCAGAAGATTGGATGTTCAACTTAACCACCATCATTTTGCGTCCACCAGCAGCTTTGAACCTGTTTCCACCTCAAAGCCCGGCATCTTTGCTTCCGGAGCTTTCGAAGCCCCCAAGGATATTCCCACCTCGGTCATTGAATCAAGCGCCTCCGCGGCCATGGCAGAGAGTATCCTGGCTGATTCCCGCTGGTCCATGACAAAGACAAAGACGATCCCAGAGGAAATTGATGTCCGGGGCCAATTTCCTCGGATTGGGGTATTTGTTTGCAAGTGTGGAACGAATATCGCTGGCGTTTTAGATGTTCCAGCCATTGCTCAATATGCCCGAAGTCTGCCGAGTGTCGTTTATGTGGAGGAGAATCTCTTCAGCTGCTCTCAGGATACCCAGGAGAAGATGGCCCAGGTGATCAAAGAACAGAAGCTGAACCGGGTGGTCGTGGCTGCCTGCAGTCCTCTGACCCATGAAGTTCTCTTTCAGGAAACGGTGGTCAATGCAGGCATCAACAAATACCTCTTCGAGATGGCGAATATTCGCAATCAATGTTCCTGGGTGCACGGCGGCGATGCAAAGGCCGGGACAGAGAAAGCCAAAGATCTTGTGCGCATGGCTGTGGCGAAAGTTGCCTTATTCGAACCCATGTCTGCCCTCCGAATCAAGATCAACCAGACAGCCCTGGTCATCGGGGGTGGTCTTGCAGGCATGAGTGCTGCCAGAAACCTGGCGATACAAGGCTACCATACTTGTTTAATTGAAAAAGAAGGAGTCTTAGGAGGCCAGGCTCAAAATCTCTATCAAACCTGGAAGGGTGAAAATGTTCTGCAAAATCTTGCTAAACTGATTCAAGATGTTCAATCCAACCCGAAAATCGATGTCTACCTGAATACCGAATTGAAGCAGGTGGAGGGGTTTGTGGGCAATTTCAAATCCACCCTTCAGACGAATGGAAACGAAAAGGTTCTAGAACATGGTATCGCCATTGTTGCAACCGGTGCTTCGGAGCTCAAGCCAGATCAATATCTTTATGGAAAGGACCCCCGTGTTCTGACCCGCCTGGAGTTAGACCGGAAATTTATAGATCAGGACGTCTCTCTGGGAAAGATAAGTTCAGCTGTTTTTATTCTCTGTGTGGGGTCCCGAATCAAAGAGAGGCCATACTGCTCCGAGGTGTGTTGTACTCATTCTGTCGTGAGTGCTCTCAAACTGAAAGAGATCAACCCCGATATGGATGTCTTCTTGGTTTACAGGGATATGCGGACCTTTGGACTGTTTGAGGATCTTTATCGTGAGGCACGATCTAAAGGCGTACTCTTCATCCGTTATGACGAGAGTAAAGAGCTAAAAGTTGCCAAGGATCAGAATGATCTTCAGGTTCTCTTCACCTCCTCTGTCCTGAACCGCGAGATGGAGATTCGACCGGACTTATTGATCCTGGCCACGGCCGTTGTGCCTCCAGAGAAAAACCCCATTTCTACCTTGTTCAAAGTTCCGGTAAATAAAGATGGTTTTTTTGTTGAAGCCCATGTCAAACTTCGACCCATTGATTTTGCTACGGACGGGGTTTTTCTTTGCGGCCTCGCCCACTCTCCAAAGCCCATGGATGAATCGATTGCTCAGGGTTTGGGTGCCGCGGCGCGTGCTGTGACGCTTTTGTCCCAGAAGGAGATGTTCGGGAGTGCCATTGTCGCTTCCATTCATCCGGAGAGTTGTGTAGGCTGTCAGGGATGCTTGAAGGTTTGCCCCTATGAGGCCATTCGATATTTGGAAGACAAAAGAATCTGTGAGATCAATGAAGTGATTTGTAAAGGATGTGGGGCCTGCGCAGCCACCTGTCCATCGGCCAGTGCGCAGCTCAGGCGTTTTACCAGCAAGCAGATCTATGCTCAAATTGAAAAGGCCATGACCGCCTAACGATTCAAAATGCAAATTGTATATCGCAAATTGAAAATGGAAGAGAACAAGATAAGGAAGATTTTGCAATTTAAACTTTGCACTTTGCATTTTTCATTTAGAAGGGGAGTTTTTCATGGCAGAAGAGTTTAGGCCGAAGATTATTGCTTTTCTGTGCACCTGGTGAGCTTACGCTGCCGCTGACCTGGCTGGGGTCAGTAGAATGCAGTATTCAACATCGATCCGGGTCATCCGGGTGATGTGCGCCGGGACGATATCACCTCATTATGTGCTGAAGGCTTTACAAGCAGGTGCGGATGGTGTCTTTGTGGCTGGGTGACGTCTCGGCGAATGTCATTACCAGTCTGGTAATGTCATGGCTAATAAAAGGATGACCTTCCTGAAAAAGTTGCTGGAGTTTTCTGGCATTCATCCAGAGCGTCTCAGAACAAGATGGGTTTCTTCTGCAGAAGCTGTTGAATTCGTTCACGAAGTTTCGGCGTTTGCGGAAGAGATTAAAAATTTAGGGCCGAATCCTTTGAGAGCTAAACCAAAGGAGGCCGCTTAGTGAAAGGCTAAGGTCAAGGTTAAGGCTGAGCTTGATTGAATCATTCTTTCTCAACCTTAGCCTGAACCTCAGGTGAGATTGAGATTCGATGAGTCAGAAAATTAAAGAACACGTTCAAAAATTACTGACCGAGGGGAAGATCAAGGGATTTTTTGCGTTAAGAGAGGAGAATGGCAATATCATGCCGCACCTCTTCTGCGATCCCAAGGAGCTGGATCATCTCTCTTTGGGCGACTGGAAGAAATCGGGTGATACTCGGTATCCCCTCAATCAGTTGATGATCCGGTTGGCCATCGCCTATCCGAATGAAACCTTTGCTGTTCTCGCTCGGGGTTGTGATGAGAGGGGATTAAGAGAACTCTTCAAATGGAAACAATTGGCAGAAGACAGGGTCGTCCTCATTGGAATCGGTTGCCCTGATGAATTGGCCAAGGCTTGCGAATGTGAAAAACCCTTTCCAGATAGTTTGCTGGAGGGTCCACAGGGAACCAAGGCAGAAAACGAGAAAGTCGCCTCCCTTGACAAAATGGATCTGGAAGAACGATTCACATTCTGGGAAACTGAATTTAATCGCTGTATTAAATGTTTGGGTTGCCGTAATATCTGTCCGATGTGTTTCTGCAATGAATGTACGCTCGAAGAAGCTAACTTGATCGATACGGGGGAGGTACCCCCTGCCAATCCTACATTCCATTTGGTTCGGGCCATCCATATGGTGGGACGCTGTATTGACTGTGGCCTGTGTGAAGAGGCCTGTCCGGCAGATATTCCTTTAAGAACGCTTTATAAAAAGGTGACAGAGATTATCAGCAAAGAATTTGGATATAAGACGGGCTTCAGTGTGGATGAGAAATCGCCCTTCAATATCATTGAGGTGAAATAGTTTCATGGAATTCAAAACGGTTTTGAGCTTCTGTCCTTACTGCGGATGTGGTTGCGGATTGCTCCTGGAAGTCCTCGATGGAAAAATCGTCGGGACCCTTCCTTCCAAAACCAGTCCTGTGAACCAGGGCAAATTGTGTGTCAAAGGTTGGACGGTCCACGAGTTTGTCACGAGCCCCAATCGGTTGACCAAACCCATGGTTCGCCAGGGCGATGGCTTGCAAGAGTCCTCATGGGATGAGGCGCTCAATCTTGCTGCCGCACGCCTGAAGGAGATTAAAGAAAAATATGGTCCGGATAGCATCGGGGTATTGACCTCTGCCAAGTGTACCAATGAGGAAAATTATGTTTTGCAAAAGTTTACCCGCGCCGCCATCGGGACGAACAATATCGACCACTGCGCCCGGCTTTGACACTCCTCCACGGTGGCCGGGCTGGCCGCAGCATTTGGCAGTGGGGCAATGACCAACTCCATTGAGGAGATTGAGGGCGCCAATTGTATCTTGATCATCGGCTCCAATACTTCGATAGCCCATCCCCTCATTGCCACACGTGTCTTTCGTGCGAAAGCAAAAGGGGCTAAGTTAATCGTCGCTGATCCTCGCAGGATTCCAATCATCCTTCAAAGTGATTTACACCTCCAGCAGAATCTTGGAACCGATGTGGCTCTCATTAACGGGCTGATGCACATCATCTTGAAGAATGGGTGGCAAGACCAGACCTTTATTGATGAGCGTACGGAAAAGTTTGAGGAACTGAAAAAGGTGGTTGAGAATTATCCACCTGAGAAGGTATCGAAGATCACAGGGATTCCGGTGGCTGATCTGGAAAAAGCAGCAGAATATTATGCCAAGGCCGAGCGGGCAAGCATTCTCTACACCATGGGCATTACCCAGCACACGACAGGTGTGGACAACGTCAAGTCCCTTGCCAATCTGGCGATGCTCACTGGAAATCTTGGCAAGGAATCAACGGGCATCAACCCTCTGCGAGGACAGAATAATGTCCAAGGCGCCTGTGACATGGGCGGGTTACCGAATGTTTATACGGGTTACCAGGCCGTGATTGATCAAGCGGTGCGACAAAAATTTGAAGAGGCGTGGGGAGCTAAACTTTCAGATAAGATTGGATTAACTGCGACGGAGATGTTTCCTGCTGCCCTGAATGGGAAAATGAAAGCATTGGTCATCCTGGGTGAAAATCCAGTGGTGAGTGATGCAGACTGCCTTCATGTGGAAAAGGCACTCAAAGCCCTTGATTTTCTCTTAGTCATCGATATCTTCAATACCCCTACCTCGGATCTGGCCCATGTGGTTTTGCCCGGGGCTGCCTTTGCAGAGAAAGAGGGAACATTTAGCAACACAGAAAGAAGAGTTCAATTACTTCGAAAAGCTGTGGAACCTGCTGGAGAAGCCAAACCAGACTGGCAGATCATACAGGAACTTTCGAGCCGTTTTGGCTATCCCATGGATTATGCTTCTCCTCGTGCCATCATGGAGGAGATTGCAAAGCTCACCCCATCTTATGGCGGCATCCATTATGATCGCCTCCAAAATGAGGGGTTGCAATGGCCCTGCCCTAACAGGGAACATCCTGGAACGAAATTTTTACATCAGGGTCGATTTACCAGGGGGAAGGGGCTATTTAGTGCGATTGAATACAAACCTGCGGCAGAAATAGCAGATGAGGAGTATCCTTTCCAGTTAACCACTGGAAGAATTCATGTCCATTACCACACGGGTACGATGACGAGAAATTCGCCTTCATTGGAACGAGAAATTAATGAATGTTTTCTCGAAATGCATCCTGAAGATGCGGCTGAGCTGAAAGTAAGAGATGGCGATTGGGTCGTCATCGCATCAAGACGGGGTTCTGTCCCCACACGAGTGAAATTGACGGATGGGTCACGAAGAAAAACAGTATTTATGCCTTTCCACTTTATCGAAAGCAGAGCCAATATTTTGACTAACCCCACTTTCGATCCGATTGCCAAGATCCCAGAGTTGAAGGTCTGCGCCGTGAAGATTCAAAAGATGGAAACATCAGACAAAAATATCTCTTCCTCTGCTCCAGCCCATTAATGGGTGCCACTGGTGTCAAAAGTAGAAGATTTAAATGGAGAAAAGTTATTTATTTCACTAACCAATTTTTATTTTCTAAAATCCATCTGCCCTTTATTCAAAAATATTAAATAAAAACAGCAACCTATCTCAGGGTTTGAAAAGCTATTTCACCAATAAAATTTTTCTTGACAAAAGAAAGACAATTTTGTAGTTTGGTCACGAACAAGAAAATTTTCACAAATGGAGCCACACAATCGAACCTTCGGAATATTATTGAAAGTCACTGGGGAACGACATCCCTACCATGATAAAAGCTATTTCTTATGTCGGGATAAGGGGGGAGCATGCTGATTGAATATCTTGCCATTCTCATCTATGTTGCTATTGCTGTTGCCTTCGCCTTTTTTGCGATTGTGGCCTCAGCCCTACTCGGGCAAAGGAAGCCCACGGCTCTTAAAAAAGCGCCCTACGAATGCGGGATGACTCCCTTTGGCTCAAGCTTCCGCAGGATACCTATCAAGTATTACATCATCGCCATGCTTTTTCTCCTCTTTGATATTGAGGTGGTTTTCCTCTATCCCTGGGCAGTGGTCTTCAAACAGTTTAAGGTCTTTGCCTTCGTCTCGATGGTCGTCTTCATTGGAATTTTACTTGTCGCCTATATCTACATCTGGAAAAAAGGAGCATTGGAATGGGAATAGAAACCTACCTTGAAAAAACCCCTTTCATGCCTGCCCTGGATTGGCTTGTCAACTGGGGTCGAAAGTATTCGATCTGGCCGGTGACCTTTGGCTTAGCCTGATGCGCTCTGGAGATGATCGTCACCAGTTCGGCGACGTGGGATATTGCTCGATTTGGTTCAGAGGTTTTCAGGCCCTCCCCGCGGCAGGCAGATCTGATGATCGTTGCAGGGACCCTGACCAAGAAGATGGCCCCGATGGTCAAACGTATCTATGAACAGATGCCGGAGCCCAAATGGGTCATCGCTTATGGGGCTTGCGCCTGCTCAGGGGGAATTTTTAAAACTTATAGTGTGGTTCAGGGAGTGGATCAAATTCTTCCCGTGGATGTCTATGTCCCAGGTTGTCCACCCAGACCTGAATCGTTGCTCACAGCCATTGTGAAGCTCCAGAAGAAGATTGAGAAAGAGACGCTTGCGGACCGAAAGAATGTCCGAATCAATCTTGAAATAAACGAATAAGTCGAATAAGAGTCGGAACGACTGTGTCGGTACGACAGCCGTGCCGGCTCGTACCGACACCCGACCACGGGAGGAAAAGGGGATGGCTGAAGTTAATCTCGCGGTGAAGAAATTGCAAGAAAAATTCCCGGCCTCCGTTTTGGAGGTGAAGACATTTCGGGACGAGGTCAACGTTACAGTTCAGAAGGAGGATATTGTTGAGATCTGTAAATTTCTTTATTCTGATCCAGATCTCCAATACCAGATGCTCACGGACCTCTGTGGCGTGGATTTCTTTCCTGAGACCCCCCGTTTCGAAGTGGTTTATCTTCTCTATTCGATGAAGAGCCAACAGAGGCTGAGACTGAAGGTGAAGGTTGGAGAGAATGAGTCGATTTTAAGTGTCGAATCGATCTGGAAGGCAGCGAACTGGTTGGAAAGGGAGGTCTATGATCTCTTCGGGATTCATTTTGTTAACCATCCTGACCTGAGGAGGATTCTTCTCTGGGATGGTTATGAAGGTTATCCCTTGAGAAAAGATTTTCCGGTCGAAGGACCGGATTTTGATAAACCATTTGTCCCCGAGGTTTGAAATGGCAGAGACACGGTTAATGACCATCAATATGGGACCTCAGCATCCGGCCACGCATGGGGTCTTGAGGCTCGTGTTGGAATTGGATGGAGAGGTGATCGTTAAGGTCGTCCCCCATATCGGGCACCTTCATCGGGGGGTTGAGAAACTTGCCGAGAGTAAAACGTATCATCAAGTCATACCCCTCACCGACCGTTTGGATTATACCAATGCGATGGGTAATAACCTGGGCTATGTGTTAGCCGTGGAGAAACTGTTAGGGATTGAAGTCCCCCAACGGGCCCAATACCTGAGAGTCATGATGGCTGAGCTTCAACGGATCGCTGCCCATCTCATCTGGTTGGGAACGCACGCCTTGGACATCGGGGCCATGACGCTCCTTTTCTACAACTTTCGGGAAAGGGAAGAGATCCTGAAAATTTTTGAAGAGGTGGCGGGGGGGAGACTCACCCCCACCTATATGCGAATTGGCGGAGTTTCAAAAGACCTTCCAGATGGAATCACAGAGAAAATCAAGGATTTTGTTCAGGCCTTTCCTGATCATATGAAGGAATATGAGACGCTTCTGACGAAGAATGTGATCTGGTTGAAGCGGACCAAGGGTGTAGGGATCATTTCTAAAGAGGATGCGATCAATTGGGGAATGACCGGACCCAGTCTGCGCGGCTCCGGAGTTAAATACGATGTGAGAAAGGCCTTTCCCTACTCGAGCTATGAGAAATTCGATTTCGAAATCCCCATTGGCTCCGCAGGGGATGTCTACGATCGATACATTGTACGTTTGAGAGAGATGGAATGGTCGAATGCCATTGTGGAACAGGCATTGGAACGGCTGCCCAAGGGGCCTATTATCGCGAATGATCCACGGATCACCCTTCCACCGAAAGACGATGTCCTCACGGATATCGCTTCATTAATCCGGCAATTCAAGATCGTCTCCGAGGGCTTCCAGCCGCCGAAAGGGGAGGTCTATGTGAGTGTGGAGGGATCTAAGGGAGAGTTGGGATACTACCTGGTCAGCGATGGATCGAATAAGCCCTTGCGGATGAGGATTCGACCGCCCTCTTTCCTCAATCTCAGTGCCCTTCCCAAGATGATTGAGGGGAGTTTGATCGCTGATGTCATTTCGGCAATTGGGAGTATTGATATCGTTTTGGGAGAGATTGATCGATAAAAGAACCATTGCAAAATATAAATTGCAAAATTAGCAATTCAAAATTTAAGAAGAACTATTTTGCAATTTTCAATTTTCAATTTGCATTGATCATTAAATGAAGAGGTCGTTATGACAGACATTCTTTTTAGCAGTTGGGGTGGGGTCATCACCGACAATCGAGGGAGACCCGAAGCAGAGAGACAACCCATCTCCGCACTCAATCT
>Ga0214473_10006413_pt1 | contig 14055 bp, 13 predicted proteins | sample RVTome_7_FD_203509 | JGI IMG/M metagenome (GOLD analysis project Ga0214473, IMG submission 203509) | Soil microbial communities from uranium-contaminated site in the Upper Colorado River Basin, Wyoming, United States - RVT98D197 | ecosystem: Environmental > Terrestrial > Soil > Contaminated >... | reverse complement strand
CGCGGCCACATCCACCGACGCCGCCCGCCGTGGCGACCCCGCAGCCCAAGCGTGACGCCCCGGTGGCTGCCCCCGCGCGGCCGGACGTGAAGCGGGACAACAAGGCCGCCGAGCGGCCACAGCCACCGACGCCGACGCCGCCCGCCGTGGCGACCCCGCAGCCCAAGCGTGACGCCCCGGTGGCTGCCCCCGCGCGGCCGGACGTGAAGCGAGACAACAAGGCCGCCGAGCAGCCAAGACCACCGACTCCGCCGGCCGTAGCTATCCCGCAGGCGAAGGTTTCGGCACCCGCGCCTGTGACCGCTCCAGCTCGCCAGACCCCGCCGCCCATCGCTCATCCCGCTGCTGGCCAACCTGAGACGCAAGGTCGGCGGCCCGAGCAGCCGGCCGAGCCGGTGGCCGCCAGCCCGGAGCCAAGCCAGCCACGCGGTGCCCGGCCGTGAACGAGGCGGAGCCTGGCGGGAGAGCGGACAGATAGTCAGGCCTTGATGGCCAGGCCGGTCTGAAAGACTCGTTGGTGGTCAAGGGCAGCCGGTTCGGCCTCGACCCGCGCGCGGCGCGAGTCACATGGACCATTCTGGTGTTCCTCGCCGCGCTCGGATTGGCTTATGTCGTGAGGCGGGTGCTCTTCCTCGTCGCGCTGTCCCTGTTCTTCGCGTATCTGCTGTTTCCCCTTGTCCGGCTCGCGCAACGGTGGGTGAGACACAGCCGGCCGCTGGCGATCGCGGTGGTGTACCTGGTGGTCCTCGCGGTCCTTGGCGGGGCCGGGATCGCGGTCGGGCCACGCCTGGCGACCGAGCTCCAGGATCTGGCGCAAAAGCTCCCGGAGATGTCCAAGCGGATCCAGAGCGGAGAGATCGTTATCGGCTTCCTCGCGCGCGGGGGATGGGAGTCGCAGCAGATCCGCGAGATCGACCGGCTGGTGCAGAGCCACATGGGGGAGATCGTTGGCTATGCTCAGCAGGCCACGACGTCGGTGGTGAAGTGGCTCGCCGGGGCGTGGGTGATCGTGCTCATCCCCGTTCTCGCCTTCTTCATCCTGAAGGACGTCGAGCGGTTCGCCTCCACGGCGATCTGGCGACTCGGTCATGAAGGGCGTCGACGAGTGTGGTGGGGCATCGCTGAGGATCTTCATCTCCTGCTGGGTCAGTACGTCCGAGCGCTCTTGCTGCTGGCGCTGATCACGTTCGTCGTCTGGTCGGCGGCCTTCCTGGCGGCCGGCGTGCCGTACGCTCTCGTCCTCGCCGGGATCGGAGGCGCCCTCGAGGTCATTCCCGTCATCGGCCCGCTGACCGCGGGCATCGTCGCCATCGGGGTGTGCCTGTTCGCCGGGTACGATCACCCCTGGCTCATCGCGGTGTTCATCCTCGTGTGGCGGGCGATCCAGGACTACGCAATCAACCCGCTCGTCATGGCACGCGGCATCGACATCCATCCCGCGCTGGTGATCGTGGGTGTGCTGGCGGGCGGCGAGATCGCGGGCGTCGCGGGAATGTTCCTCTCGGTCCCGGTGATCGCCGCCGTCCGGATCGTCTCGCGGCGTCTGCAGGCCTCGGTCGATGCCCGGGACCGACCGGTCGTCGACACCTGAAAGAATCAGGTCTTGGTGCGGTCACCGACGGTCCTGCTCCCGGCCGTAGGCCGTCAGCGCCACGAGGGGCACCCCGGGCCCCCGAGCGCGGCCCGGATGAGGCGAAGGTCCAATAGGCAGCCGTGTTCTCCTGGGAGAAACTGGCTGAGAAGCACCCCGGTTTCGCCTAGGAGAAGAGTCATGCGACGTCACGCAATGGGTCTCGTCGGTCTGGTCGTCCTCGCGCTCGCTAGTCTGCTATTCCTCTCGGCCTGCATCTTCGTTCCTGTTGACGACGGCGGGAGGCGCGGTGATCGAGACTGGCAGGGCGACCGACGCGACCACCACGATGAGCATAGACGGTAGCAGAGGAGAGAGAATGCGCTACGCACTCGTTGTGCTGGTGGGAGTGCTGTGCTCGGTGAGTTCGGCCGCTGCTCAGGTGAGCATCGGCATCGGACTGCCCAGCGTGAGCATCGGGATCAACCTGCCGTCGTTCCCCGAACTCGTGGTGGTGCCGGACTACCCGGTCTACTACGCTCCGAGAGGGGACGTGAACCTGTTCTTCTACGATGGCCTGTACTGGGCCTACCAGAGGGATAATTGGTATGCGAGTTCCTGGTACAACGGGCCCTGGGGGCTGGTGGGCCCAGAGGGCGTGCCTGCGTTTGTCCTGCGGATACCCGTGCGCTACTATCGCCATCCGCCTGCCTCCTGGGCTGGGTGGCGGTCCGATGCGCCGCCACGTTGGGGCGAGCGCTGGGGCCATGAATGGGAGCAGCGTCGCAGCGGATGGGACCGGTGGGACCGCCGCACTGCTCGAGCACCCGCCCCGCTGCCTGTTTACCAGCGGCAGTATTCGGGGAATCGATATCCCCGAGTGGAGCAGCAGCAGGCGTTGCAACGCGAGAAGTACCGTTATCAGCCGCAAGACCCCGTAGTGCGGCAACACTCTCAGCAGCAGGGCGCGCAACCGCAGCTGGGGGAGCGTAAGCAGCAGGCTGACCAGCGTTCCGGCCCGCCACCGCCGCCTCAACAGAGTGCTCCAGCTGTCTCACGCTCACAGCCGCCACAAGGGGGAGGCGAGGGCGTTCAGAGGTCAGCCCCCGCCCCGGTGCCAAAGTCGCAAGGCCAGCAAGATAGACCGCAAGGTAAGGGGCAAAGCAAGGCTGACACGCACCAGCCACAGCAGGGGCCAGAGCGGGGTCAGGGGCAGGAGAGGGAGCAGGGGCAGGAGAGGGGGCAGGGGCGCAATAAGTAGTCGAGTGTTGCGGCGGGCGAGCGGCGACGTGGTGGTCTAACGCCTACGTACCCAATCGCAGGAGAGACAGACTGGATACTTACGGTAGTCGAGCTTCCCAAAGTTGTTTCTAACCTCGGATAGCGCCGGTCCATTCCACACTTGCTGAACACTCTGGGAGTTGAGATCTCCCAGAACCTGAACACCATTGGAGTCCATACAGCAGGTAACGACCCGGCCATCCCAGAGCACGGACATGGATGTCCAAGGGAAATAACAGACCGACACGATCTCCTTCCCCAGGTGGTTGTAGGCTCTCCCGCCTCCATAGTTATGCAAAGAGGTGACATTCAAACAATCACCAACCCGTGGATCAATCAAAGGGCTCCACAGGGATTTAAACTCCGCGGTCTTGGCATTGTTCGTCTCGTTGGGCAGATACTGAATGATCAACCGCGGGTTTTCCCGCTTCATTTCCTTCCGAATCCTCAGAAAATTCTTGATATTCTGGAACGTAACGTCGAAATTCAATCTCTTCATGGTGTTGTTGTACGATTCTTCGTCGGTACCATAAAAACTGATCTTCATCTTGTCCAATCCCGCGCTGATGATCTTCCTCGATGTCTCAGGAAAAAGTAGTGAAGCGTTCGTCACGATGTAGGTGCGGGCTATTCCGCAAGTCGTTGCGAGCTGGATTCTTTCGGCCAACAACTTGTCCAACAGCGGCTCGCCGAACCCGTGCAAATGCGTGACGGGCTTGCGCCTCACGCTGGACACTTCTTCAATGATTTTCTCGAATAGTCCAAAGTCCATGAAGCCGCGTTTTCTTGATAGCGTGTCGCGGGGATGGCAGCGGAAGGTGATACTTGTAGTGCGGATAGAAGAGCAGGGGGCTCTTGGCCAACGACAAGAGGAGCTTGGTTTTCTTGTCTCCGATATTGAGAATCATCTTGCCGGCCTCGCCGATGCCTTAGCCGCGACCCGGTCCAGCCTGGCCCAGGTATTTCGGGTTGATTCGCTCGACTTCTTCGGCCGTCACGTCGATCGAATGGCGGATTTGCTCCTCCGTGTGGCTGGCCGTGATGAAGAATCGCAGCCGCGCCGCCTGCTCTTCGACGGCTGGATAGAGAATCGGCTGGACGTTGATCCCGCGGTCGAACATCGCCCGCGAAAGCCGCAAGCAATGAAGCGAGTCCCCCAGGATCACCGGCACGATCGGTGAGTCCTTGCTCAGACCGGTGTTCAATCCCCGCGACTGAGCCAGCGTCAGGAAGAGTCGGGCCCGCTCATGAAGCCGGGCTACCCGGTCGGGCTCGTCCTTCAGCAGCCGGATCGCGGCCAGGGCCGCGGCGGCGTTGGCCGGCGAGATTCCGACGCTGTACACGAAGCCCGGCGCCGTGTACTTCAGATACTCGACCATGGCCCGACAACCGGCAATGTAGCCGCCGCAACTGCCGAACGACTTGCTCAGGGTGCCCATCCAGAGGTCGACGTCCTGGGGATCCACACCGAAGTATTCGCCGATGCCGCGCCCGCGGGGTCCCAGGACGCCGGCCGAGTGTGCCTCGTCGACCATGAGGAAGGCCTTGTGGCGCTTCTTTACTTCGATGAACCGAGGCAGGTCCGGGATATCGCCATCCGTGCTGTAGACGCCCTCGATCGCCACCAGCACGCGGCGATGGTCACCGCGCAAGTCCTCCAACAGCTTGTCCACCACCTGCCAGTTGTTGTGGGGAAACGGACGCCGGTGGGCGCCGGACAGGATGCACCCCTGGACGATGCTGTTGTGCGCCAGAGCGTCGTGCAGAACCAGGTCGCCTGGCCCGAACAGGTGGCCCACCGTGGTTTCATTCGTCGAGTGCCCTCCGACGAAGACAATCGCGTCGTCGGCGCCGATGAAGTCGGCAATCGCCTGCTCCAGCTCGCAGTGCAGGCTCTTTTCCCCGGAAACCAGGCGGCTGGCCGAAACCGATGTCCCATAGCGATCGATCGCGGCCTTGGCGGCGGCGGTGACCACCGGGTCCCCCGACATGCCCACGTAGTTGTAGCTGGAGAAGTTGATCATTTCCCGACCGCCGATCACGGTCGTGTCGTTGGTGACCCGCTCGTGGACTTTGAAGAATGGGTTGCCCAATCCCGTCGATTCGAGCATCTCGAGGTTCTGTTTCAACTTGATGTATTCCGGATAACGATCGAAACGGTAGTCTTCCGGTGGGATCTCGACCGCCCGCGACGGCCCGCGGGTGTCGCGGCCGTTCACCAGGTGCTTCTGGACCGCGTCGATTACTTCGCGGCACGTGTACATCTCGGCGATCACCTGGGCCGGGAACCGGCCGCCGAAGTGATCCTCCAACGCCACGACAATCTCCATTCGCTCCAGAGAGTCCAGCCCCAGCTCGACGATCGACGAGTCCAGCTCGAGCCCGACCGTCCGGTCCTTGCCGATCGACCGGATCACGCCTAACACGGTCTCGGCGGTGGCTTCGAGTGTCTGCGCGCGGGCGGCGCGGCTACCGTTCGAGGTCGATGGGCGACGAGCGGCCGTGGGCCGACGGTGGCCGGCTGCCTCCGCAAGCCTTCGGTCTTCGGATGGCGAGACTAGGCCCGCCTGGACGCGGGCCGGGGCGGAGGGGGGCGCGACCGCCCCGTCGCTCGCGGCCCGATGCCACTCGGCCACCACTTCCAGGCTTCGATCCAGGAACGCATCACGGCAGGCGTACCGCTGGATCTTGCCGCTGGAGGTCTTGGGGATATTCCCGGCGCGCACGAGCGCAATCGCGTCGGCCACGAGGTCGTGCTCCCTGGCCACGTCGCGGCGGATCGCCCCGATCACCTCGGCCACCTCCACCCGTTGACGCCGTTCCAGCTCCAGGATGATCACCAGCTTCTGTTCGGCACCCTCCTCCACTGTGAACACAGCGCCCGAGCCGGCGCGCACGGCCGGGTGGCTCCTTGCGGCCGTGGCTTCTATGTCTTGTGGGTAGTGGTTTTCGCCGCGGACGATCACCAGATCCTTCAGCCGGCCGGTGACGAACAGCTCGCCGTCGTGCACGAAGCCCAAGTCACCGGTACGCAGGAACGGGCCTTCGCCCGTGTCTTGGAGGTGCGCGCGCAACGTCTGCTCGGTTTCGTCGGTTCGCTGCCAGTATCCTTGCGCAACGCTTGGCCCCGACACCCAGACCTCGCCGACCTGGCCGGCCGGCATGCGGGTCAACCGGCTCGGGTCGGCAATGACAATTTGCTGGTCGGGCATGGTCTGTCCACAACCGACCAGGGCCCGGGCGTTCCCTTCGCCGGCCGCGATCGGCACGACGCGGTCGGCCTCCAACGACTTGCTATCGAACCAGCGAACGATGGGTGGGGCGGTCTTGTACCCGCCTGACACCAGCAGCGTCGCCTCGGCCAGGCCGTAGCAAGGGTAAAAGGCCTCCGGCCGGAAGCCGCAAGGCGCAAATGTCTCGGCAAACCGCTCGAGGGTGTCTGCCCGCACCGGCTCGGCCCCGCTGAAGGCCACTGTCCAACTGCTCAGGTCCAGCGTGGCCCGCTCATTGGGCGTGATCTTGCGAACGCAGAGGTCGAAGGCGAAATTCGGGCCCCCGCTCGTTGTCCCGCGGTAACGGGATATGGCCTGGAGCCAGCGGAACGGCTTTTGAACGAAAGCCAGGGGCGACATCAGGATGTTCGGACGCCCCACGTACAGCGGCTGGAGGATCCCACCTACCAACCCCATGTCGTGGTAGCTCGGCAGCCAGAACACGCCACAGGCTGACCGCGTATGCTCGAACGCATGGGCGATCAGCGCCGAGTTGTGCAACAGGTTTGAGTGACTCAGCATCACCCCTTTGGGGGTCCCCGTCGAGCCCGAAGTGTATTGAAGGAACGCGAGCGTGTCGCCGGTGATCTGCGGCCGCTGCCACTGCCGCTCGTAGTCCTGGTCGGGCCCGTGAGCGGTCCGGTCGGTGGAGAGCCAGCGAAGCCCTTTCAGATCCGAGGTCTGATCAATCATCGGTCCGACCCACTCCAGGACCGCATCGGTGGTCAGCGCCACCGTCGCACCGGCGTCGGCGGCAATCGCCTGAATACCGGAAGGCGCGCGGTTCATCCGGGGCGGATAGGCCGGAACCGCGACCACTCCGGCATACTGACAGCCGAAGAACGCCGCGATGAAATCCAGTCCGGGCGGGTAGAGGAGCAGGGCCCGCTGACCCTTCAGGTCCTGCGACTCCAGCCAGGCTCCGATAGCCCGAGCCTGCCGGTCGAGCTCGCGGTAGGTCAGATGGACTTCCTCGGATTCCCCGTCAAGCAGAAACGTATAAGCCCGGTCGTCCGCTTGGCATTCTGCCCGCTGGCGGAGCAGGTCGACCAACGTGGTCGGGGCAGCAGGTGGATCGAGGAATCGGTATTTGGGATGCACGCCGAGTCTAACCCCGGGAACCGGGCAACCTGTTCACATCGGCGGGCCTAGTCTGGTGAACCGCCGGCGGGCCGACCTGTGTGAGGCGCACTTGGTCTTGGCATCCTCGCGATGCGCATTCGTCTGGGCGGACCGGCCGGCAGAGCCGACACCGCCCGTGTGGTATTGGGAGCCTACCACGCGCCCCGAGCCGTTTCATCCCACATTTTCGATCTGAAGGCTCATTGAGACGTGCCGCGTCTCCCCGATTCTTCCTGTGAAGGAGAAGGTTTCACTACAGCGGTTATCCTCGGGAGGTGGGGTGCTCGTGACGAAGGAGTCGCGGGGCCAGAAGGACGCAGAGGGCGGCGAGCATCCCGCCTCCCAGGATATCGGCCGCATAGTGGTAGCGGAGGTACAGTGTCGCAAAGATCATGAGGTAGACCGCGGGGAGGGCGCACCAGGCCAGGCGAGGCGTGAATCGAAACATGTAGTGGACACTGATCAAGGCCGCGGAGACGTGGCCGCTGGGGAAGGCGTCGCGCTTGATTCCCTCCAGAGCGTCGAGGAAGTGCCCGATGGGTTCGGCGAGAAGGAGACCGGTGAGTTCCGTTCGGTACGTGGACGCGAGGGCGAATCGGGGCCCGAGGGCCGGGATTGCCATGTGGCCCGTGAATGCGAAGTAGTGGGACAGGAGAAGAGCCACGACGCACAGGTCGAAGGCCCCTCCGTGTCGAGGCTGGCGGCGGTAGAGGGTTCCGAGCAACACGAAGGGAAGGACGTAGTACACCAAATACGCAAGCTGGAGGAATTCGGTGAGCCAGGGGGTACTGATTCGCTCAAGCCATAGACTTGGATCTCCGCCCAGGACGGCTCGGTCGATCCAGATCAAGAGGTCGTCCCGGTCTCCGGGGTTCAGCTCTGGAATGAATCGCAACGAGTCGTAGATCCCCAGAACCGGGACCAACGGGAAGAAGGCGGCAATGATCCGGGGAAGACCGCGGCCTCTGCCCACGGCGACCCCCGCCTGCAAGACCAGGAGGATGGCGTACCTCGCCACCAGCCAGTGCCAGTCTGTGATGTGCTCTCGTGCCGCTAGAACAAGAAGGATGAGGCCTGAGAGGTACACGCTCGAGATGAGATCCGGCATTTTCCAGTATGGGAGTCTCGGCACGGGACGAAGCATCAGGCAAGCCCCCCAGGCGCTCAAACGCTTGTCGATGACCAAGACCGACGCGCCATGAATAACCTTACCTGCAATTGCGTGCCCCGGTTAGACGGAGTATCGTCGGCAGAACTAGGACGGCTCTTTCCGGAACCTTCTAGTACCGCCCCTCTTCTTCCTCTGCTGCAAGAATCGGGTATCGACGGTTTCAACCTGCGGAGCATCGTGGTGTCGAAAGATGGCGCCCCTATTCTTTTGTTGCCTTTGTTCGAGAGCCGTTTTGATTTGTCCACTTTTGCGGAGGGATGGATCAGGAGATCGCTGAAAGCGGCGGTCTATCTCATCCCCTCAATTCTTCATCCTCGTATCTTAGGCGTGGGGTTGTTAGTAGGGGAATGGAGTGAAATCGGAATTGATCCTCAAATCGATGCAGGCACCCTTGAGGCGGCATGGAAAATGGCCTTGGGCGCCCTGCAAACGCTCGCGGCCGAACTCAAGAGCGACATCGTGGCGTTTTACAACTTCAATGACCGCGGCCAACTCCCCGGGGAAGTATTCAAACAGTTCAACCGGGTGCAATGTCTGCCGTGCGCCCAACTGTCGATTACTTTTAACAGCCTGGAGGAATACTTAAGGCGCATCTCAAGAGCCGCGAGAAAAGACCTGCGCCGCAAGATGCGCGTCTCCCACGAAGTCAGGGTGATTCGAAGCCGCAATATTTCTCCTTTTCTGGAGAGGATCTACAAGCTGTATCTGGAAACAGTGGACCGGAGCCCCTTGGCCCTTGGCGTGCACAACCGCTTATTTCTTGAAAAGATCTGTGAGAGAGTCCCGGGCGCCGAGTACACGCTCTATTTTGTGCAAGAAGAACTCGCCGCTTTTAACCTGCTCGTCGTAACACGAGAGGCGATGGTGGACAAATATTTCTGCATGGACTACGAGCTCGGCCGAAAATACAACCTGTATTTCTTGTCCTGGCTTGAAAATGTCCGCTACTGCGTGGAACAGGGACTCCCTCTCTATCACGCGGGTCAGGGCGCGGAGGAAACAAAAGCGCATCTTGGTGCGACGTTCGTCCCGAGCGTTATTCTATTCAAGCACCGCCTGCCGGCGATTGACCGGTGTCTTGTCGAGCAGCCGGCGGTGATCGAGAAGATCCTGAGATATCTCGGGTTCTGGCCCGTCGTCTCCCGCCCCCTCTCGGGCCCGGATGTGCTGGCCAGGCCGACGGGAGCAGATCCTTGTTCGCCGCCTTGATCCTGGGTGCGGGCCAATGAACTCACGCAGAGCGAGCGTGTTCAGCGCCGGAGAGGCGAAGTGTGAGCCTCCGGGTCAGCGGGGAGCTCCCGAGAGCGGCGTTTCTGGCGGATGGTAGGCGATTATGGCCTGGTCGGTTCACCTCTCAAAACGAATGTGGGATGAATAGGAAAGTAACCGAGCGAGTTTATCGAGCGCGTCTCCTCGTGGTGCTGATGCTACTGGCGGGGGTTGCGGCCGGTTGCGCCCACCGGCTCCACGCTGCGATGCAACCGGATGGCTGGAGTGCCCAGCCTATCGTGATCGGGCGGCGCTTTGCCCCCGATGCCAACTTGGATCCCGCCACCGGAGCGCCCGTGGGGGACGAGGGGTATTCCCTTTATATCCTGACCGAAGCGGCCAGGTGGGACTTCAGCGATGCGACCTCGCTTCTCTTCTCGATTTGGCAGCGTCCGTGGGCGCATGGCTGGATCATCCTGGGAAGTCCCCGGAACCGTCTGGAGTTTGGCCACACCGGCGACTTCGGGCTGGCGAAACCACGTTACCATGCGGGCGTGATGCAGAGGGTTCGGGATGGGGACGGCAATCCTATCGCTTATTTGTGGCAGACGATGTCGGATGGCCAGTTCCAGATCGGCAAGCCCAATCGTCCCCCCACGTTCGTCTGGAGAATGCCGATTACTCGACGACGGTATGAACTGATCCATGACTACGTGATGCAGCGGAAGTACGACCAGTTCGGTGTGAGGACGAACAACTGCATCGATCTGGTGGTGGAGACCGCGGCGCGGGCGGGCATCAACCTGAGCCACCGCATTCGCCTCACCTTGCCGCCAGAAATGAAGGTGTGGGGTCGGACGCGGCGTGTTTGGACGGATCCACAATACCGCGTACTGGAGTTCAGCACGCCTGAAGTTCTCGAGGTGGATTTGCGCCAGCTTGCTCAGGTAGGAATCGGGAGTGATGCCACCGAGTGGTACCTGGCTTTGAGACACTGATTCGGCTTCATACCACCTTTCCAGTGCCGCGGCCCATGCCGGGGGGCGACCCACGGAGAGTGGTAACATCAGGCCCTCATTCGGCGGAGGTCAGGCATGGCAGGCTCGGTCCCGGTCTCGATACGCCCTATCGAATTGGGGAACAGAAGGCAGCTCAAGACATTCATCAAGTTCCCGTGGAGAATCTACCGGGATGAGCCAAACTGGGTCCCACCCCTGATCTTCGACCAGCTTCAGTTCTTCGCGCCGGGCAAGAATCCGTACTTTTCCCATTCGACAGCCCAGCTCTTCATGGCGTTTCGGGGCGACGAGCCGGTGGGAAGAATCTCAGCCCATGAAAACAATCAGCATATCCAGGTCCATCAAGACGGAGCAGGATTCTTCGGCTTCTTCGAATGCATCGATGATCAAGCGGTAGCCAATGCGCTATTTGATGCGGCCTCGACCTGGCTAAGGGGGCGGGGACTCAAGACCATTCGGGGGCCCGTCAGCTTCTCGGTGAATCATGAAGTCGGATTGCTCCTCGATGCCTTCGACGAGCCGCCCCTTATCCGGATGACCTACAATCCCCCGTACTATGCCGGGCTGATCGAAGGATACGGGTTGCGGAAGATCCAGGACCTGTACGCGTATGTCATGTTCGAGAGTGAGGAGATTCCAAAGCGGTTGCGGGGTATTTCCGATCTTGTTCTTGAGGACCCCAAGCTCGTCGTCCGGACGGTGGAGGTACGAGATTTCAACAATGAGATGGAGCGGATAAAGAAGATATACGCGGAGGCCTGGTCCGAGAACTGGGGTGCCGTTCCTCTCACGGAGGAAGAGTTCGATCGCATCGTCGGCGAGTTGAGATTGATCTACGACCGGGATCTGTTCTTCATCGCCGAGTACGACGGCGAGCCGGCCGGTATGTCTCTGGTGCTTCCCGATATGAACCAGGCCCTGAAGAAAGCCGGCGGCCGGCTGTTCCCCTTGGGTTTACTGAAGATGCTCTGGTATAGGCGGAAGATCAACTCCTGGCGGATGCCCATCCTGGGGGTTCGGCAAGAACACCGCCTGAGAGGCATCGAGGTAGTCTTCTGCTGTCGTACATACGATGTCGCCAAGAGAAAAAGGAACTACCGGAAGGGCGAGCTGTCCTGGATACTCGAGAGCAATACGGCAGCCAATGCCCTACTGAAAAGACTGGGTGCGCGGAGGTCAAAGACCTACCGAATCTATGAAATGCCACTTGCGTAGAGAGGTAGCGTGCGGGTTCTGGTGACCGGAGGGACCGGATTCATCGGGAGCCACCTCGTGGAGGCGTTGGTCGCCCAGGGCCACGAGGTCCGCTGTCTTGTCAGGGACACCCGACGGCTCGGCTGGATCTCGGGGCTTCCGTCGGTGACGATCGCGCAGGGGAGCGTGGACGAACCGCATTCTCTCCTGGAGGGCATGCGTGGAGTGGACCAGGTCTACCACCTGGCCGGATTGACGCGAGCCCGCGCGGCGCGGGAGTTTTTCCGCGTCAATGGTGAGGGAACTCGACATCTGGTCCACGCCTGCCTGGCAACCTCGAGAGGACCGCGCCGCCTCGTCCACCTGAGTAGCCTTGCCGCGGTGGGCCCCATGCCGATGGCTACCGCGTGTGCCGAGGACGTCTCGCCCCGTCCGGCTTCCCCCTACGGGCGGAGCAAGTTGCAGGGGGAGGCGGCCGTTCTCGGGGTACGGGATCGCCTGCACGTGACCGTGCTGCGCCCCCCCGTCGTGTACGGTCCTCGAGACCGCGGCGTCTTGGAGGTCGTCCGGTGGGCGGCACGAGGTATTCTGCCAATGCCGGCCGGTCCGTCGCGGACTTTCAGCCTTTGCTACGTACAGGATCTGGTGACGGCCCTTCTGACCGCGGGCGAGGCCAAGGTCCCCTCTGGCGAAATCTTCCACGTGGCCGGCGAGGGCGCCTTCACGTGGGAGCAGGTGGGCGAGGCCCTGGGCGAGGCCCTGGGAGTACACCCCACCCCGTTGCGGATCCCGGTGCCGATTCTCTTCGGCTTGGCCACCGGCGCGGACGCTTGGGCTTGGTTCTCGGGACGACCGGGATCTTTCTCTCGAGGGAGGGTGCGGGAGGCGGCCGGGCACTGGCTCTGCGACACGAGCAAGGCGCGACGGCAGCTTGGCGTCGTCCTCAGCGTCGGGTTGAGGAAGGGGGCGGCCGCGACCGTGAAGTGGTATCGAGAGGCTGGCTGGCTCCGATGAGAAGACGGATCTTCTTCATTTGCGGTTCGATGAATCAGACAACCCAGATGCACCAGATCTCCGAGCACCTTCCCGAGTACGAGCATTCCTTCTCGCCCTACTACTGCGACGGCCCTACCGAGATTCTTCGAAGACTCGGGCTGATCGAGTTCACGATCGCAGGGAACAAGCTGGCGGGACGCTGCCGGGGCTATCTGCAGAATCATGGCCTCCCCATCGACTACCAGGGCAAGGATGGGCTGTACGACCTGGTGGTGACCTGCACGGACCTGTTCCTTCCGAAGAACATCCGAGCCAACAGGATCGTGCTGGTTCAGGAGGGGATCACGGATCCGGAATCCAGTGTGTTTCATCTCGTCAAGCGCCTCCGGTTCCTTCCTCTCTGGCTGGCGGGAACATCGACGACCGGGCTCAGCGATGCCTACCGGGTTTTCTGCGTCGCCAGCGAAGGATATCGTGACTTTTTCATCCGAAAAGGCGTGCGCCCCGAGAAGATCGTCGTGACGGGAATACCCAATTTCGATGACTGCCGGCGATATTGCAACAACGACTTCCCCTATCGACACTACGTGCTGGCGTGCACGTCGCCGCTGAGGGAGATATTCCGGCGCGATGATCGCAAGGCCTTCATCCGAAGAGCGGTCGAGCTCGCTGGCGGCCGGCACCTCATCTTCAAGCTTCACCCGAACGAGAATATCGAGCGCGCCACCCGCGAAATCCACCGGCACGCGCCGGGAGCCATGGTGTTCACGACTGGCAGCGCGGAAGAGATGATCGCGAACTGCGATGTCCTGATCACTAGATTTTCGTCGACGGCCTTCGTCGGCCTTGCGCTGGGTAAGGAAACCTACTCGGACTTCGACGTGGACGAGCTGCGCCGGCTGATGCCGGTTCAGAACGGCTCGGCGGCCTTCCGCATCGCGAATGTCTGCCGCCGGCTTCTCGACGCGGCTCCGCTCTAGTTTCGGGTGCCGGCGGCCCGCGCTCCGGAGATACCTGTTGCCCCCGATGCGGCGAAGGGATGGCGAGGTGATATAGAGTGACGTTGGGCATGCTGAGCCTCGAGGAGGGTTGCCTGTCGACATGAGTACCAACGGCCGGCGCGATGACAGGCGCCGTGTGGTCGTGACCGGCAGGGGGGTCGTGACCCCCATCGGGGAGACCCCTGCCGAGTTCAGCGCCTCGCTTCAGGCCGGCCGTTCC
>Ga0214473_10006412_pt1 | contig 14055 bp, 11 predicted proteins | sample RVTome_7_FD_203509 | JGI IMG/M metagenome (GOLD analysis project Ga0214473, IMG submission 203509) | Soil microbial communities from uranium-contaminated site in the Upper Colorado River Basin, Wyoming, United States - RVT98D197 | ecosystem: Environmental > Terrestrial > Soil > Contaminated >... | reverse complement strand
GATATACAAGTCGTTGTATTCATGCCAACCTTCCATCTGTATGTCCTTCAACACACAAATCGGAAGGTTGGCACGTTTTTGTTTACCCCACATCCAAGTTCCTCAAGCCAAAAGTGCGAAAGTCCACTGCTATGTCCACTCTGCAATCCTGATTCGAAAAGACCCTTCCACTGTATGTCATTCCCGCGCAGGCGGGAATCCACCAGCCTATCGCAGGATCATGGACCCCCGCCTGCGCGGGGGTGACATTGGGATAATGCAATCTCATGGGTGTTTACCCCCCCCCGTCAGATCAGCCATTTCTTGATCTCGTCCGGCGAAGGCACCTTGCCGACGACCTTCACCTTCCCATCGATCGCCAGGGCCGGCGTCATCATCACGCCGAAATTCATGATCTCATTGAGGTCAGTGACCTTCACGATCTCATACTCGATCCCCGCGCTCTTCACCGCGGCCTCCGCGTTCTCCGCCAGCTTCTTGCACTTGGGACACCCGGTCCCGAGCACCTGTATTCTTAGCATTGCACATCCCCTTTTAGAAAAACGCTCCGAATACGATTCCGGAGATGGTGGCCATGACGACCACGAGCGACACAAAGACAATGGTTTTGCGCGTGCCCATGATCGAGCGGATCACGAGCATGCTGGGCAGTGACAAGGCGGGGCCGGCCAGTAACAGTGCCAGCGCCGGGCCTTTGCCCATTCCAGCGCCCATGAGACCTTGCACGATTGGCACCTCGGTCAGCGTGGCGAAGTACATGAAGGCTCCGGCGACCGAGGCGACGAGATTCGCCCGGAGCGAATTCCCGCCCACGGCGGCATCGATCCATTTTATCGGAATGATGCCTTCGTGTTCCGGGCCGGGCCGGCCCAACAGGAAACCCGACACGAGCACGCCGATGAGCAGCAGAGGCAGAATCTGCTTGGCGAAGCCCCACGTGGCCTCAACCCACTCGCACAGCTCACCCCGGCTGAACCACGAGCCGGCCATCAGGGCAAAGGCCGCCAGCAGAGCCGCCACAAGGGCCCAGCGGAGGCGATAAATCCATTCATAGACAGTGTTCTTCCGGACATCCTCCATGCCTAGCATCAATTCGGCCGGCACGTCGCGGCTCTTGCCGCTGGTATCGATGATCGTGACAGTCTCTGGCGTTCTGTTGACGAGCGTCCCCTCGACTTTGTACGCGCTGAGCCCGCCGGGGCAGCAGAGAAAGACGGCTCGTATGTCGCCGCTGCGGGCCCAGTTGGCGAACACGAGGATGCCGATCATCGAGGCGAAGTAAGTGGCGTTCTGCCACAAGGGCCTGGCGACCTGCGGCTCGGGCAGGACCGCTTGGCCGACCGCTCTTGCGGATTCCTCACGCCGGTAGATCAAGTGCATCAGCAGCCCGATGATGATGCTGAAGGCCACGGCCCCGACCGCCCGCGCGACGCCGATCTCAAAGCCGAGGATCCGGGCCGTCAGGATAATCGCCAGGACGTTGATAGCCGGGCCGGAGTAGAGGAATGCCGTAGCCGGACCCAGCCCGGCGCCCATTCTGTAAATCCCTGCAAACAGTGGCAGCACCGTGCAGGAGCATACGGCCAGGACGGAGCCGGACACTGACGCGACGCCATACGCGAGGACCTTGTTGGCCCGGGCGCCGAGGTACTTCATCACCGACGCATGGCTGACGAAGACGGCGATCCCGCCGGCGATGAAAAACGCCGGAACGAGGCACAGCAGAACGTGCTCCCGCGCGTACCATTTGGCCAGACTGAGCGACTCCGTGACGGCGCCGTTAAAGCGGGGCGTCTCCACCGGCAGGCAGAAAAACGCGAGAAAAACGACCGCGATGCCGACAAGCTTCTTCCATTCGCTCTTCCAATCCATCAGTATCTCCTGTCACAGTGCGGCCAGCAGCTTCTCATTGTCCTTGGCCTGCTGTTTGACAACTCGAGTGATACACGACAGCCACTGGGCAACACAGGGCGTTTTGAGGTTGTAGAAAACCTTGAGCCCGTCCTTGCGTCAGGACGCCCGCATGGACCATCACGGCCAGATGCCGAGAGATATTCGACCGCTCGGAGCCAACGTGCTCCGCGATGTCACAGACGCACCGCTCGCCATCCTTGAGGAAATCGATCACGGCGATCCGCAGCGGATGCGCCACCGCCTTGGCAATCCCCGCCTGCCTTTCGAACAGAAGAATCTTCATCTTGTCTGTCATAGTAAGCTCCAAGTACGTGATAACATACTCATATAGTAATATACATGGGTGCGGACGTCAACAAGAAAATCCGTGCGCCAGCGGATTCTGTCTCACAGTTCCTCTTCGTGAATGCCCGCGAGGTTCATGATGGCCTTCTGCAATCCGATCTTGAGGTCTTGGTTACCGTGGACCGGCACTGAGATGCGGATGTTCTTTCCGGAGATCACGAAGATGTGATGACTTCCGGTCACGCGAGCGAGCTTCCATCCCTTCGCCTCAAGAAGCTTGCACATCCGTTTGCCGCTGACTGCCTTCATATCAGACAGCAAGCTCCATTACCTTGTCGTTATGCTTGAGTTGGATGTCGTTCATGTCGATACTCAAGCATCCTTGCACGGCATCATACAGGTTCTCGATCAACTCCTGCAAGGTCTGCCCCTGAGTCATGCAACCAGGTATGGCCGGTACTTCGGCCCAATAGCCGCCTTCCTCTGCTTCGTGGATGATGACTTTCAACTTCATGATACATTTCTCCATGCGACGCACTGACATTTGCTTTGGCGGAGTTGGCGTGGGCGATAGAAGCCCTCGATGCCATCCGCCGGTTCCGCAATCAATCTACTAAGGCGAGTGGACAAAGTCAATCGAGATGCTTGACCACGAGCGAGTTGCCGTACGCCCGGACCACCCACAATCGGTGGTTGTTCCGCGTGCGGACTCACTCTACCGGGCATCCGGGTTAAAACTCCTTGTGCGTTGAACATGGATAGGATCCGCGAGAATCACGTATGACTTGACCTGTCGGCTCTTTACCTGAAACTCGAACGGTCCTGCCTTCTTGAAACCCGGCAGCTTCTCCAGGAAACGCCAGTCCTGATGTACAGCCAACTCCTCAGAAACCACGATAAGGCTCCGCCTATCGAGCGTGCCATAAAACGCTTCAAGCTCATCGGTGAAGCTGTCACATAGACGGAGTAGACGTGCACAGTAATTCATGCCCGTCCCAACGAAGCTGGTGTCTCCAGCAATGCCTGTGAACTCAATGGTGGTTCCCCAGTGAATCGCTATTTTGATTCCAGGCAAGAGTCTGTCGCCGAGCACGTGACTTCGGATCGCCAGGGAGATCGCAGGTCCGTGAATGGCTGTGGGGCCGATTGACGGATTCAGTAGGATGTAGAACCCATCTCCGGTGGAGATAAAGTGATCGATCCACTTCTGGCAAGTCATCGCGTGAGGTTGTTCCCAGCCTCCGTTCTCACATTCGGCAACGATTGCCTGCGAAATGTGCGAGATCGTCCGAAACTGCTCCTGGTCACTCAGTTTTGAGAAATCGTTCAGGTCCGCGAGGATGATCTGTCGTCGGGTCTTATCTCCGGTCACAGCATTTCTCCTTCTATGTGATGATGTGCCAGATGCGCCTTGCTCAACGAACTCTGCGGAAACCATCAACCACGGAGCCCCAAGACCGGAGAAACCTATGCGGCGGGCAAGGGGCCGGCGGCCACGAGGCGTTTGCGCACGGAGTCCACGGTGAGGTTGAGACCTTCAAGCGTCCGGGCTCCCAGCAGGGCGAGGTCGCCCGGCTCGGCGAAGACAACTTCATCAATGGTGAAGTTATTACCGACCCGCAGGATGGCAAAGCCGACGCTACGTGTGACGATTTCGCCGTTGGCCATGATGAATTGCAGGTCCTTCTTCTCCCTGGCGACTTTGATTCTCTCCAACGTCGCGGCGGGGACCCAAGTGTACTCACTGCCCGTATCCACAAGGAGCTTTGGAATGCGTACCACCTTAGTCCTGTCCGTGTGATTCTCGATCCTGCAGCTTATGTAGAACGTTCCCATACTGCTATATTACCATTCCGCGATTACGCTATCAATCCTTCTCCTCCCCTCCGCATGAATCCCGGCCATCTTGGCGGTTGATGTTTTGGGGCGGGGGTGGTAGAAATTGGCGTTCCATGATTATGGCGGATGTGAAGAAAAAACGTGTGTTCATCAGTGTGAACGATCCGAGTGCGGATGTGCACTGCGCCGGGCTGATCGCCTCGCTGAAGCGGGCCGGGACGCCGATTGAGTTCGTGGGGATTGGGGGGCCGAAGATGGCGGCGGCGGGGTGCGAGTTGCTTGAAAGCACGGTGGGCAAGGCCGTGATGGGCTACAACGCCGTCGCTCACCTCGGGCACTACTACGCACTCATGCGACGGGTACGGGGCTATCTGCGGGAGCATCCTGTCGATCTGGTGATCGTGTGCGATTCACCGTCGTTCAACTTCCACGTGGCCAAGGCGGCGAAGAAAGCAGGCATCAGGACCCTGTTCTACGTGGCTCCACAGCTTTGGGCGTGGGGCGGATGGCGCATCCATAAGCTTCGCCGACTCTGTGACAAGCTCTGCTGCATTCTGCCGTTCGAGGAGCAATGGTTCCGCCAGCGGGGTGTGGACACGGTTTTCGTCGGCAACCCGCTGCTCGACAAGCTGCCGGGCGACCTGACCGGCCTTCGCAAGGACTATTCCCATTTCGAGCCGAGGGACGCCAGGATTGCCTTGATGCCGGGCTCGCGATCGGCCGAGATCGCGACCCTGTGGCGGCCGATGCAGGAGATCGCCGGACGGCTGAAACAGAAGTATCCCGGCATGAACTTCGTGGTTGTGGCCGCCAGCGACGGGCAACGGCGATTGCTGGCGCAGGCCCAGGTCCCCGGCTTTGCCTGTGAGTACTCCGTGGACACGGTTCGTGCCACGGCGGCGAAAGTGGATTTCTCCATCGTGGCCAGCGGCAGCGCGACGCTGGAGGCGGCGTCCTCCGGCTGTCCCATGGTAATCATGTACCAGACGAACCGGGTCCTATGGCAGCTCATCGGGCGGTGGCTGGTCCGGCCGAAGTTCTTCACGCTGGTCAACCTCCTCGCCGACCGGCGATTAGTGCCTGAGTTCATGCCGTACTTCGCATCCATCGAGCCGATCATCCAGGCGATTGACGGCTATTTGCAGGACAAAGGCCTCCTGACGCGAACGAGCAACGAGCTGATCGATATGGTAGAGCCGATGACACGAAAGAAAGCCGGCGATGGGGTGGCGGCCATTGTCACGGAGATGCTGACGTGACCGTGACGACCCGCGACGTTCATCTTTACTTATGGGCTGGACTTCTGCAAAATGGAGGTTAGGCTTATTATTCAAGGAAATCAGCTTTGGGATTTCCTTGAATCGACGAGCAAGTATCGTACATCATTCCGTCATGATGCGCCGACAAGGGGATGGTGTGCAGTGCACACCCTACTGCTGCGCTGCTCGCAATGCCCTGCAAACCTTGTGAGTGTCCAGCGCATCCCGTCCCCAGTCGTTTTGGAGAAGGAAAGACGAAAGACGTATTTTTCCTTCCCCAAGTAAGCCTGACCTCCGTTTTGCAGAAGTCCGGTTGTGTGGTTTCCATGAATAGCATGACAAAGGCCGGCCGGATCGATATGGCTGCCACCGGGGCCTGCCTCGGCGCCGTGGCCCTCTGGTCGACAGGGCCCATCTTCATCAAGTACCTGGCCGGACCGATCGATTCCTGGTCCCAGAACGCACTGCGCTACTCGGTGGCGTTTCTCTTCTGGTTCCCTTTCCTACTATATGCCGTGAGGAACGGGACCCTCGATCCTCGGACCTGGCGCCGGGCGATCCTGCCCTCGGTCGCCAACGTCGTGATGCAGAGCCTGTACGCCGCCGCCTTTTACCACATTGACCCGGGCTTTCTCACCCTGCTGTCCAATACCTCGGCCCTCTGGGTCGCCGGCTTCTCGCTGTCGCTATTTCCGGAGGAAAGACCTCTGATTACCAGTTTCCGCTTCTGGGGCGGCCTCCTGCTTTCTCTCGGCGGCTTGTTCGGGATCTTGTACTTCAAAGAGGGGTTCGCCGAGAAGCGCACCCAGATCGGCGTCATCCTCATCCTGTCGCAGGCCCTGATGTGGGGGGTGTACACGATTTGTGTGAAGACCGCGTTTCGGGACATCGACTCGCGGACCGGGTTCTCCGTGATCAGTATCTACACGGTCGTGGGGCTGTGGATCTGCACGTTCCTGTGGGGCGATCCTGCGCCGGCTCTGGACCTGGGAATGGGACCATGGGCAGCCATCGTATTCTCGGGCGTCACCGGCATCGCCCTGGCCCATGTCCTCTACTACACGGCCATCCAGCGCATCGGGGCGACAATCCCCATGCTGGTAGTCCTGGCTCAGCCTTTTCTCGTCTTTGGCCTGTCTCACGCCATCTTCCACGAACGGCTCAACGGTCCTCAATTGCTCTGCGGCGTGGTCCTGTTGATGGGGTCGGGACTGTCAATCTGGGCCCAGCAGCACCTGCGGCCCAAGATGCAGGGGGGGTTTGAAATCCCCCGTACGAGAGAGCAGAATCTGCTTGACGTCGCCCGCGAGGGGTGATAGTATCAATTCTTATGGGACCTGTGGGTGTTTCCCTATTGGTTCGCAGACGCCTCTGGCTTCATGGCGTCCGGAGTGCAGGATATGGAGTGGGTCGATCATTTGCGAGCGTGGATGCCCACGCCGAGATCCTGCGCGGGCGGCCGTGGATTGAATGCAAGGGTAGAAGAAGCCGATAAGGCTTAGAGCGCCGCCGGCGGACGACGGTCAGGTGGCTCTTCGTGGCTTGCTGTTGAAGGAGTCCCGCCGGCCAACGTGAGGCACACAGTACCTTCGAATGCATGATCCCTGCCAGGGGCAGGAGGTGTGTCCGTGTGCAGTCAGGCGTCACCGTCTCATTTCATGAGTTCACATCCGGGAGGACCGCCACAAGTGCGTGGTGACTCGGCACGGTTTATTCCAAGGAGATCATGGTATGTGGAAGAAGCTCACACTTCGAATCAGCGTCGTACTCGTACTGTGTCTGGCCGGCAGCGCCTGGGCGGGTCTCATTGGGCATTGGAAACTCGACGACGGCTCCGGGACGACAGCAAAGGACAGTTCAAGCAAGAATAACAACGGAAGATTCGTGGGCGCCCCCAAGTGGGTGGACGGCAAGCTTGGAAAGGCCCTGGATTTTGACGGCGTCGACGACTATGTGGAGGTCCCCCACAACGCCGCCCTGATCCCGACCACGGGCAAGGCCACCGTATCCGTCTGGATCAATGCCAAGAGACATACCGGTCCCGGCGGCAGCCAGTGGCAGGGCATTCTGGCCAAAGGAGGGTCGCCTCGCCTGTACAACCTGTACACCGAGGCCAGCCAGTCCCTGCACTTCAGCACGGGACCGACCGGCCCGTACAACGGGACCCTCAGCACCGGCAAGGTGCCTCTGAATGAGTGGGTCCATGTCGCTGTCGTCGTCGATGGCAGGCATATCTACTACCTCAACGGCGAGCCGGCCGGCGAAGCGGGCGCGGGCGCCACAGTTCCGACCGGCGGAACCGCCTCACTGACCATCGGCCAGACCGGCGAGTCCAACTTCTTCCTCGGCATGATCGACGACGTGCGGCTCTACGATCGCGCACTGACGGCGCAGCAAGTCAAGGCCATGTTCGGCGGCAACCCGCCTGTGTTCGGCAAGGCGGAGAATCCCAGTCCGGCCAACGGCGCCACCGGCGTGACCTTGGCGCTTCTGACCTGGACGCCGGGCGAAGTGGCTTTGTTCGAGGACGTCTATCTCGGGACGACCCCGGACCTGACGGATGCCGATCGCGTTTCCACACGCCAATCGGCCTACCAGAAACTCTACTTCTATCAGCCGGGCCTTGTATCGGGACAGAAGTACTACTGGCGAGTGGATGGAATCGACGCTGCCCAGAACGTGTACACCGGCGACGTCTGGAGCTTCACCGCCGCGCCGGTCAAGGCGTACGCGCCGAGTCCGTCGGATGGCGCCAGATATGTGATGCCCGATTCCCAGCTTGCGTGGTCGCCCGGAAGTGCCGCCTTTTCCCATGAGGTCTTTTTCGGCACGAGCCGCGATGACGTCGTCGCCGGGGCTGCCAGCGTCTCCAAGGGCAAGCAACCCACACTGACCTTTGACCCTGGCCCTCTTGCGAACGACACTATGTATTACTGGCGGGTCGATGAGATTGACAGCATGAGCGCCAGAGAGACAGGGTACGTCTGGAGCTTCAGGACACTGCCTCTGATCCCCATTGCCGATCCGAACCTTGTCGGCTGGTGGAAGCTGGACGAGGTATCCGGACCGGTGGTCGTGGACTGGTCCGGCCACAACAATCACGGCGCACTGCAAGGGGCCCCGCAGCGAGTCACTGGATATGATGGCGGCGCTCTGAAATTCAACGGAAGCAGCGATTACGTGGAGGTCCCCCACAGCGATACCCTGATCCCAACCACGGGGAAAGCCACCGTGTCGGTCTGGATCAATGCCGAGAGGCATACCGGTCCCGGCGGCAGCCAGTGGCAGGGCATTTTTGCCAAAGGAGGGTCTCCCCGCTTGTACAACCTGTACACCGAGGCCAGCGGAGTCCTGCACTTTAGTGCTACGGGATCCGCCGGCGCGTTCATTGGGTCGGTTAGTACCGGCCAGGTGCCTTTGAATGAGTGGGTCCACATCGCCGTCGCCGTCGATGGCAAACACCTCTACTACCTCAACGGCGAGCCGGCCGGCGAAGGGGGCCAGGGCTCCACGGTTCCGACCGGTGGCAGCGCTCCTTTGACCATCGGCAAGACCGACGAGGCCAACTTCTTCCTCGGCATGATTGACGACGTGCGACTCTACAACACGGCCTTGACGCAGGAACAGATCAAGGAAGCGATGCGTGGCGATCCGTTGCAGGCGTGGGATGCGCAACCGTCCGACGGCTCCATCGTGGATATCCGCGAGGCCGTATCTCTGGCCTGGCAACCGGGCGACACGGCGGATCAGCACGATGTCTACTTCGGGACCGATGCCGCCGCCGTCGCGGATGCCGGGACAAGCTCCCCCGAGTACAAGGGCCGACAGGCGGGTGCGAGCTACTCGCTGGACGGACTCGTCGAGTTCGGCGGAGGCGCCCACTTCTGGCGTATCGACGAGGTCGAGGCCGGCGCAACGGCCATTCACAAGGGCCGCGTCTGGACGTTCACTGTCGCCGATTATCTCATTGTGGACGAGTTCGAGACGTACACCGATGACGTCGGTTCCCGCATCTTCCAGACCTGGATCGACGGCTGGGGCTTCACCGAGCCGGCTCCGGGCAATCCGGGCAACGGCACCGGCTCCACGGTCGGTTACACCAGTCCGCCATTTGCCGAGCGTACGGTTGTCCACGGCGGCAGACAAGCCATGCCGTTCGATTACAACAACATCATCCAGCCGTACTACTCCGAGACCGACCGGACGTGGACGGTCGGCCAGGACCTGACGCTCAACGGCATGGACACGCTGAGCCTGTGGGTCCGGGGCAATCTGGCCAGGTTCGCGGAAGACCCGGTCGGCACGTACACGATGAGCTCGACCAGCGGTGACATCTGGAACGCCGCCGATCACTTCCGCTTTGCCTACAAGAGGCTCAACGGCGACGGCAGCATCGTGGCGAAGATCAACAGCCAGTCCAACAGCGCCGGCTGGGCCAAGGCCGGCGTGATGATCCGTAACACTCTCGACGCGGGCTCGATGCACGCGTTGATGATGGTGACGCCGGAGCGTCGCCGGGCCCTCCAGGATCGCCCCGTCACCGATGGGACATCGCTCTCGGCTCACAGCGCCACGGGGGCGATTACCCTGCCGTTCTGGGTCAAGATCGAACGCAAGGGCAACCAGTTCACCGCCTACTATTCTCCGGACGGCAACGCCTGGACGAAGCAGCCTGATACCGAGAACACGGGCACCGATGCCTCCAAGAACCCGGAGACTATCAATATGGCCGCCAACACCTATATTGGCCTGGCGGTCACCAGCAACAACACCAGCACGGCCTGTATTGCCGAGTTCTCCGACGTGACGACCACCGTATCCGTCAGCGGCCAGTGGCAGGTGGCGGATATCGGCGGGGCCAATCCGGGCAATGATCCGGCTCAGTTGTATGTGGCCATCCAGGATAGCGCAAACAAAGTCGCTGTCGTGAATCATCCGGACCTCGATACGGTCCTGACGACCACCTGGACCGAGTGGCAGGTTCCGCTCAGTCAGTTCACCGGTGCGAACGTCAAGGCCGTCAAGAAGATGTTCATCGGCGTGGGTGATCGCAAGGCCCCTGTAGCCGATGGCAACGGCAAGCTGTTCATCGATGACATCCGGGTGATCAAGCCGGCGGCACAACCTTGACCGGTAATGCAGCGAAGTCGTTGGTGATGTGGCCGTGCGGGCGCGAAAGCTCCCCGTACGCCGTGATGAGAAGTGGCAGGTGGCTCTAGTCCAGGCCGGACCGGAGCCACTCGTCGCGGCATTTTGATCGAGCAGTTTTGAGAGGCCTTATTCATCTTGTGAGAAGGGGAACAGCTATGAACAGAAGACTGATTGCTCTTGTTTTCACCTGCTTGCCGGGGTTCGCCCCCGTGGCGTCAGCCGACCTGATCGGCTGGTGGACATTCGACGAAGGGACAGGTACTGTCGTTCACGACTCGAGTGGAAATGTGATCGACGGAACCTTTCAAGGCAATCCGCAGTGGGCGGAGGGCATGAGCGGCGGGGCGCTCGAATTCGGCGGCAGCGATTGGGTGGATTTCGGCAATCCCGCCAAGCTGAACATCAATGGGCCGATTACCATTGCTTGCTGGATCAATCCAGGGTCGGTCAGCGGTGTGCGAAGCTTTGTCGGATACGCCCGGGGGTATGCATTCAAGGCCAGCAGCACGAACCTTCAGTTCACGACGCCGGGCATTCTGGACCACTGGGGGACAAAATCGCCTCTCAAGCTCGGAACCTGGCTGCACGTGGCGGCAACGTTCAAGCCCGGTACGACCAACGGACTCATATTCTATGTCAACGGAGTCGAGAGCGATCGCCTGAACAGTTCAGCGATGAGTGCCGGCACGGGGCCATTCCTCATCGGAAACAACGAGTGGAGTGAAACCTTCATCGGTCTGATCGACGAGGTTCGTGTCTACAACAGCATCCTGACGGCCGCCGAGATCAAGCAGTTGGCATTTCGTGCGAAGGCATACGGCCCGAATCCGGCGGACGGCGCCACCGGCGTGACGCTGCCTATACTGACATGGGAATCGGGCAGCTCTGTCACCTGGCATGATGTGTACTTCGGGACCGATCCGAATCCTCCGAAGGTCGCTCGCGCGACGGCGGCATACGCGGGATTCTACTTCCATGCCGCCGGCTTGGAGGCGGGCAAGACGTACTACTGGCGTGTGGATGAGGTCGAGGCCAATGGCACAGTGCGCACCGGCGACTTGTGGACGTTCACTGCGGCGCCCGTGACCGCCTATGCCCCCAGCCCGCGCAACGGCGACAAGTGGATCGACCTGGACGCCGATCTGAGCTGGCAGCCGGGCCAAAACGCCACCCAGCGCACGCTCTACTTCGGCACCGATCAGGCGGCGGTAGCCGCACGCGATGCCGGCGTCTCGAAGGGTCTGCTGTATGTGACGACCTTCGAGCCCGGGACACTGGCGCCGCAGACCACCTACTATTGGGCTGTGGATGAATTCGGCACGGCGACATACCCGGGCGACGTCTGGAGCTTCACCACCGCCGGCGGCGGTGGCGGCGTCAAGGGCGAGTACTTCGCCAACACCAACCAGAATATAGTCGGAGCGCCCGCACTGACGCGGATCGACCCGGAGATCAACTTCCTTTGGGGGACTGATGGTCCGGATGCATCTATCGGGACCGAGCACTTCTCCGCCCGCTGGACGGCCGATCTGGAGATCGCCGTGGCCGACACGTACACGTTCATCACCACCAGCGACGACGGCGTGCGCCTCTGGCTCGGCGACGCGTTGATCGTCGATAGCTGGGTTCTTCAAGGCACGACGGACCATGCCAGTAAGCCGCAGAAGCTCGAGCCGGGGATCTATCCGTTGCTGATGGAGTTCTACGAGTGGGAAGGCGGCGCGGTGGCGCAGTTGTCCTGGATGACGCCGAGCGTGGCCCGCCAGATCATCCCGCCGGGACCGCTGCAACCGCCGGTGCGGGCCAGAGCGATCTATCCCAGGAACAATGACGCCAACGTCCCGCAGGATGCGACGCTGACGTGGTCCGCCGGCGAAAAGGCGGTCTCGCACGATGTGTACTTTGGCACGGATGAAGCGGCGGCCGCCGCGGGTACGCCGGCAGATCCCGCCGTTTACCAGGGCAACCAGGCGAAGGATGAGAACACCTTTACGCCCGGTGCTTTGGCGTGGAACACGACCTACTACTGGCGAGTGGACGAAGTCAATGCCGCCAGCGCGGACAGCCCGTGGAAGGGCTCCGTCTGGAGTTTCACGACCGCCGACTTCATTGTCGTGGATGACTTCGAGAGCTACACGGATGACGTGACAGGCCGTATCTTCCAGACCTGGATCGATGGCTGGGGCTTCACCGAGCCGCCTCCGGGCAATCCGGGCAACGGCACCAGTTCGACGGTTGGATACACCGACCCGCCGTTCGCCGAGAGGAGCATCGTTCACGGCGGCGCGCAGTCCATGCCGTTCGATTTCAACAACATCATCCAGCCGTACTACTCCGAAACCGAGCGGACCTGGGCCTCGCCTCAGAACTGGAAGACCAACGGCGCCAACACCCTGGTACTGTACTTGCGGGGCAATCCGGCCAAGTTTGCCGAGACTACCCCGGGCGCGTACACGATGAGCTCCACCAGCGGAGACATCTGGAACAGCGCCGATCACTTCCGCTTTGCCTACAAGAAGCTCAGCGGCGACGGCTCGGTCACCGCGAAGATCAACAGCATGACCAACCCGTATGCCTGGGCCAAGGCCGGCGTCATGATCCGCGAGAGCCTGACCGCAGACTCCACGCATGGGTTTATGATGATCACGCCGGAAAACCGCAGGGCCTTCCAGAACCGGCCCGCCACGGCGGGCGCCTCGTTCTCCGCGCACAGCGCCACGAACGCGATTACCCTGCCGTTCTGGGTCCGGATCGAGCGAAAGGCCAACCAGCTCACCGCCTACTATTCAACGAACGGTACGAGCTGGACCAAGCAGCCGGACACGGAAAACACCGGTGGCGACGCCTCGCCGAACCCACAGACGATCGTGATGGGAGGCAGCATCTACATCGGGCTGGCGGTGACCAGTAACAACACAAACGCCGCCTGCATCGCTGAGTTCTCTGACATCACGACTACCGGCTCAGTCACGGGCCAGTGGGAGGTGGCGGATATCGGCGGAAGCAATCCGGGCAACGATGTCGGTCAGCTCTACGTCGCTGTCCAGGATAGCGCCAACAAGGTGGCTGTCGTCAACCATCCGGATCCGCAGGCCGTGCTCAACGCTGCCTGGACCGGATGGCAGATTCCGCTCAGCCAGTTCACCGGCGTGAACACCGGTGCGGTGAAGAAGATGTTCATCGGCGTCGGCAACCGTAACGCCCCCACGGCGGACGGCCACGGCAACCTGTACATCGACGACATCCGCGTGATCAAGCAGTAACCAGGGTCACAGGTGAATGCCGGGATGGGCTCACCGCTCGTCGAGGCGTTCATCGCGGCAGGTAGTATGAGTCGGGGCCCGTGTCCCAGTGACATGGGCCCCGATTGTTTTGTCGCATGTCCATATCTGCACAAGAGGCGCGTAGCGCGATCACCCGGCGTCGGGTGAAAAGAGCAATTCGAATGAGCAGATTCCTGAGTTGATGTATCTGCCTCTTCGGAAGAGCATAAGCCCATCGTCCAAAGCCACGCCGCACGGAAACAGTAAGTGGATGAAGACGCTTGGCGTGGGATGAGCGGAGGAATGATTGTCCGCGCTATCGGGACGATGGCGGACTTGAATCA
>Ga0214473_10006411_pt1 | contig 14057 bp, 9 predicted proteins | sample RVTome_7_FD_203509 | JGI IMG/M metagenome (GOLD analysis project Ga0214473, IMG submission 203509) | Soil microbial communities from uranium-contaminated site in the Upper Colorado River Basin, Wyoming, United States - RVT98D197 | ecosystem: Environmental > Terrestrial > Soil > Contaminated >... | reverse complement strand
GGCACCTTCAGCCTGCTTTTCTTCGGCGACATCACCCTCAACATCATGTCGCTCGGCGGCCTGGCCCTGGGGGTGGGCATGCTCGACGACTGCGCCGTCGTCGTCTCGGAGAACATCTTCCGCCATCGCGGCCTGGGCAAGGGCCTGAAGGAGGCGGCCTATATCGGGACGAAGGAGGTCGGGCCGGCCGTCGTGTCCACGGCCCTGACGACCATCGTCGTCTTCCTGCCGGTCATCTACGTCCGCGGCGTCGCCGGCCAGCTGTTCAAGGACACGGCGCTGACGGTCACTTTCGCCCTCCTCGCTTCGCTTCTCGTTTCGCTGACCCTCATCGGCACGCTCCAGTCGAGGACATTCGACTTCGGAGCCGGCACCGGGGGACGCTGGAAGTGGACGTGGGGACTCAAGAAGATCTGGAACCCCGGAAAATTCGGAAGTCTGGAAAGCGGCGGACAGCCGGGCGGGGCCGGGGCCGAACCGCCGCGACCCAAGAAGAGGATCCCGGGATTCCTCGCCGTTCCCGGCCGGGCCGTCCGCTGGTTTTTTTATGCCCTGTTCAAAGGCGTCGGTTTCATTCTGAACTTCCTCGTGAGCTTCATCGTCCAGCTCTTCGCCTTCATCTTCCACTATCTCGGACTGCCCTTCCGCCCGGTCCTCAAGGCGGTCTTCTCGGCCTTCAACGCTGTCTACGGCCGGTTCATCGTCTGGTATCAGAAGTTCCTCACCTGGAGCCTCGATCACAAGGGCCGGGTCATCGCCTGGACGCTCGTCTTCTTCGCCGTCACCTTCGCCCTCGGCGGCCTCATCCGCCGCGAGCTCATGCCGCGCATGGAAACGAATACCTTTGAGCTCGACCTCAAGATGCCTGTCGACTTCTCCTTCGAGCAGACGACCGAGATGGCGGTCATGCTCGAAGGCCGCCTCCGCGGCCTCGCGCCTGTCCGGACCGTCCTCTCCCAGGTCGGCATCGTCAGCGGCATGGAGAGCGCCGACCCCAACATCTCCGTCAACTCGGCCCGCGTCTTCGTCGAAGTCGAAAAGCCCAAACAGCTCGAGGGCGTCCTCGACGCCATGCGCGCCCGCCTGGCCCAGTTCCCCGACATCGCCTACACGATCGTCCGCGAGCAGTCGACGGTCAGCCAGTTTCTGGCGCTGTCCGCGGCCGAGGTGGGGCTCAAGGTCAAGGGCAAGGACCTCGACCGCCTGAAGGAAATTTCGGAAGACCTCGTCCACCGGCTCTCGGGGATCCCGGGCATCGCCGACCTGGCCACCAATATCGGCGAGGGCAAGCCTGAGTTCCTGGTCACCGTCGACAAGGACGCCATTAAAAGATACCCGGGCCTGACGCCCTCGATGATCGGCGATTTCCTGGTCAGCGCCGTGCGCGGACGAGTGGCCACCCAGTTCCGGGAAATGGAGAAGAAGTACAACATCCTCGTCCGACTGGAGGACGCCTCCCGGCAGAATATCGAGACCCTGCTCAGCGAAACCCTGCCCTTCGAAGGTAAGGTCGTCCCCCTGCGGGACCTCGTCTCGTACGAAGTCGTCCGCGGCCCGCGCGAGATCCGCCGAGAGAACCAGCAGAGGGAGGTCCTGGTAACGGCGAACCTCAAGGGGCGAAAGATCAGCCAGGTCACGCCGGCCGTCGACAAGGCCATCGCCACTCTTCGCCTGCCGACCGACTACCGCGTCGTCTGGAGCGGCGAACGCGAGGAGATGAGCCAGTCGTTCCGGAGCCTCGTCCTGGCCCTGTTGCTGGCCACCCTGCTTACTTACATGATCATGGCCGCCCAGTTCGAGTCCCTCGTTCACCCGTTCATCGTCATGTTCACCCTGCCCATGGGCGCGGCCGGCGCCATCGTGGCCCTTCTTCTCACCGGCCAGACGCTTAACGTCATCTCCATCATCGGCATGGTCGTCCTCATCGGCATCGTCGTCGACAACGCCACGGTCAAGATCGACTACACGAACCAGCTCCGGCGGGGCGGCATGGGCCTCCGGGAGGCCGTCGAGGAGGGCAGCCACGTCCGGCTGAGGCCCATCCTGATGTCGACGGGGAGTACGCTCGTCGGCCTCGTCCCCATGGCCCTGGCCCTCGAAAGGGGCGCCGAGCTCATGCAGCCCCTGGCCATCGTCGTCATAGGCGGGCTGACCTTCTCAACCTTCCTGACGCTCATCCTCATCCCGGTCATTTACGAGTGGGCGGAGCAGAGAAAGCGATGAAGGTCTTCATCGACCGCCCCGTGGCCACGGCCATGGCCTTCCTGGCCCTGCTCGCGACGGGCGTCTATTCCTTCCTCAACACGCCGATCGAGCTGGCGCCGAAGGAGAGCTACCCGAAGGTCGACGTCGTCACCAGCTGGTACGGCGTGCCGCCCGAGGTCGTCCAGACCCAGGTCACGGCGCCTCTCGAGGAGGCTTGTTCGACCATCAAGGGCATCGTCAAGATGACCTCGACCTCGCAGATCGGCCTGTCCCGGATCACGCTGGAGTTCGATCCCAAGACGGACATGGAGTTCGCCACACTCGCCCTGCGCGAAGAGCTGACGAAAGCCCGGACGCTCCTGCCGCCCCGGATCCGGCCGATCGTCCAGCCCTATATCCCCGAGGACTTCCGGGTCCGCCCCTTTCTCGAATACTCGATCTCGGGCGATTACGGGCTCCAGGAGCTCCAGGAGCTGGTCAAAGAGAAGCTAGAGATCGGCCTCGGTTCGGTCCGGGGCGTCTCCGGCGTCGCGGTCGCGGGGGGCTCGGAGCCCGAGATCCGGGTCGTCCTCGACAAGGGCAAGGTCAAGGCCTACGGCCTTCACCCTTACACGGTCAACGCGGCCATCGGCGCCCGACTCGGGACCTATCCCACCGGCCGCGTCCGGAAGGGGAACCAGGAGTTCCTGTTCAAGTTCGCCGACCGGATCGACAGCCTGACCGAGCTCAAAGAGACGGTCGTCGCCTACTCGGGCCAGAATCCGATCCTGGTCAAGGACATCGCCTCGGTCGAAGTGACCTACGCCGACATCCGCGCGATCCACCGCATCAACGGCCAGCCCACGGTCAGCCTGACCGTGTCCAAGGAGCGCGGCGCGAACACCCTCCGCATCGCCGGCGACGTCAAGCGCAAGCTCGAGGAGGTCAAGAAGGATCTCCCCCCCGACCTCGTCTTCAAGGGCGTCGACGACGAGAGCGAGGAGATCCGCAAGAACCTCAACGACCTCGCCCTCCTCGCCGGGCTGATCACCATCATCGTCTTCGCCATGGTCTTCATCGTCCTCCGCCGGGTCAAGCCGTCCCTCCTCATCCTGTCCTCGATCGCTTTTTCCATCGTCATCACGTTCAACCTCATCTACGCTTTTAAGATCTCGCTCAACATGCTGACCCTCGGAGCGTTGGCCCTGGGCTTCGGCATGTTCATCGACAACTCCATCGTCGTCTTCGAGAACATCCTTCGCCTGCGGGAGCGGGGAATGGAACCGCGAGAGGCGGCCATCCAGGGGCCCAAGGAGGTCTTCGTCGCCGTCCTGGCCTCGACGCTGACGACCATGGCCGTCTTTTTCAGCTTTCCCTTCTTTCAAGGCAAGCTCAAGATCTACTACCTGCCCCTGGCCATCGTCATCGCCTCGGCCATGGCTGCCTCGCTCCTCGTCTCCTTCTCCCTCATCCCCGCCCTCAGCCCGCGGCTCATCGAGAAGCGGAAGACGTCGGGCGCCGAAGAGAAAAGGAACCCGCGGTTCGAGAAGGCCCTCGGCGTCCTCATGCGCCATCCCGTCGAGGTCCTGCTCGTCGTCGCGGCCCTGCTCTTCGGGGCCTATCGCTGGTTCCGGGCCGAGGTGACGATCGGCCGCTGGTATCCCTGGTACTCCAAAGAGTACCTATATGTCCGAGTCGGCATGCCGCCAGGGACAGACATCGCCCGGACCGACGAGACCATCCGGGCCTTCGAGGACAAGGTCGTGGCCCAGGACTACGCCAAGGAGATGAACGTCCGCATTCAGTCCGAGACCGCCCAGGCCATCATCGGCTTCCCGCCGGATATCGAAAAGTCCTACCGGCCCTACACGCTCAAAGAGGAGCTCATCCAGCTGGCTACCCAGTTCGCCGGCATCGACATCAGCGTCTCGGGCTTCGACCCCCAGTGGTATTCCTCGAGCATGGGCGCCGGGACCTACTATAGCTCTCGGATCAAGTTTTTCGGCTACAACCTCAAGAAGCTGAAGGAGATAACCACCGACCTGGAAAAGACCCTCAGGCGCAATCCGCGCATCAAAGATGTCCGGACCGTCTCCAGCCGATACGGCTGGTGGCGGGGCGACACGCTCGAGGACATCCTCAAGATCGACAAGGCCGCGCTCCGCCGCTACGACATCGACCCGGCCTATCTCTACTTCCACCTCCAGACGATGATCCAGGGCGAGTTCGGCTCGCCGGCCCGGATCCGGACGGGCGGGAAGGACATCACCGTCTCGGTCAAGTTCCCCGAGGCGTCGACGCTCGACATGCGCGGCCTGCGCGAGGTCCTCATCCAGACGCGGGCCGGCGAGTATCTTCGGCTCGGCGAGATCGCCTCGTTCGACGAGGTCCCCATCGCCGGATCGATCGACCGCGAGAACCAGCAGTTCCAGCAGACGATCATGTGGGAGTTCCGCGGCCCGTCGAAGGCCGAGGAGCGCTACCGCAAGGCGGTCTTCGCCTCCCTCCACCTGCCGCCGGGCTTTTCGGCGACACTCGACGAACAGTGGTTCGTGACCGAGGAGGAGCAGAAGCAGATCAACTTCGCCATCGCCGTCGCCCTGGTCATCATCTTCATGATCCTGGCCGCTCTCTACGAGTCCTTTATCACGCCGTTCTTCATCCTCCTGGCCGTGCCGCTCTCGCTCATCGGCGTCTTCGTCGCTTTCGTCGTAGCCAAGGCGCCGTTCGACCCGACGGCCTACATCGGGGTCATCCTGCTCTCCGGGATCGTCGTCAACAACGCCATCCTGCTCGTCGACCATATCAACCTGAGGCGGAGACAGGGATTGGGGCTTCTGGAGGCCGTCGTCCGGGGCACGAAAGACCGGGTCCGGCCGATCTTCATGACCACGGCGACGACGGTCTTCGGCATGCTGCCGCTCCTCCTCATCGCCTCCGGAACGAATAAGAGGCAGATCTGGTCGTCGCTGGCGCTCTGCACGGTGGGCGGCCTGACGACCTCGACGCTCCTCATGCTTTTCGTCATCCCGGTGCTTTACTACCACGGCGACAAGTTGAACGCCTGGGGCGCGGAAAAAGCGCGCGAGGCGCGAGAGCTCTTCGGAGCGAAACGGCGCAAAAGCGGGGGTCCTGCGGCGGGAGGCGATATTCTCGAGGAACAGTCAAAATGAAAATAGCCCGGGCCCTTATTCTCGCGGCGGCCCTACTCACGGTAAGAGACAACGTATTTGGCGAGTCCATCAAATTGGCGCGAACGGCTGTCGAATTCGACTTCAAGGACGACGGTTACTACACGACGATCCCGCACATCGCCCTCCAGGGCGACATCTTTTACATCTCGGACAACTCTAAACATCGTGTCCTGGCTTATCGGCTCCAGGACAACAAGCTGGAGTTCCTGCGGGCTATCGGCAGGCCGGGCCAGGGGCCGGGTGACCTGATGCGGCCGACGGAAATCAGCGTCTCCGCCGATAAGCTTGCCGTATACGACGAGCACGGCATATCCTTTTTCGGACCGGATGGCGGGTTCAAGAGCCGGTTCCGGCTGCTGTCGAAAAGCACGGCTATGCTCTACGTGAAGCCGGATGTTTACATCGCGACCTACGACTCCGGCAGTCTTGACCTCATTCAAGTCTATACCGAAACCGGGGAGATGCCCCGGTCCTTCCAGGAGAAAAAATCTCTTCACCCCCTCCGCTACGACATCCACAAGGGGCTCTCCCCTGACGGAGTGGAGAGGATCATCTTCGACGGCGTTCTCCGTGCCGACGGGCAAATCCTTTATTACCTCAGCCGGCGCTTTGGCGATTTCGTGAAATACACGCTATCGGGAAAAGATGTCATCGTGAGGGACCTGGCCCCGCTTCTTTCGGGCAACGAAAAGGCCAAGGCCGACGAAAACCGGAGGATGTTTCTGGATGAGGGATTCGACCTCATCAAGAACAACAGGAGGATCCCCAACGTCTATCTCTTTCGGGACGCCCAAATCAAGGACGGCCGCCTCTATCTCCTGATAGACAGCTGGGACATATCGGAGAAAAAACAGAAAAAGCTGATCGAGTTCGTCGAGATCGACATCGCTTCCTGGCGTATTCTCAACGCCTACTCCGCGGAGACAGCGGCCAAATGGGAATCGGCGGCGAATTTTATCCTACTCGGGGACAAGGACGCACCCATTTTCCTGACCGTTCTGTGGGATCCCGAGGATGAAGACAAGATCTGCGTTTTCAGGCCGATGAGGAAGGCAGGCTAGATTCACCGCGTTATCCACCATGCCGCGGGAAACCTCGTCCCCGGCCAGCCTTCCCCGGGTGAAGATGGCCAGATCGGACCTCGCCCAGGGCCTTCGCACGGATCCCTTCTTTCAAAGAATCCTCCAGGACGAGGTCACACGGCCGGCCGAAGAGGTCCTCGAGAAAGAATTTGAGGTCCATGTAGCGGTCGAAGGTCGGGTCCTCGAGTTCGACGAGAACGTCGATGTCGCTAGCCGGGCCGGCTTCCCCCCGGGCCGACGAGCCGAAGATGCCGATCTTTCGAACGCCGAATTTTTTCTCTATTTCTGGCACGGCCGTCCGCAGGAGGCGAATGGTTCGGTCGCCCTTCGGGACATTGCCGGTCCGGGACGAGCGTTCCTCGACCCACCTATCGATTTCGGAACGCCGGAACTTGAGCAGCCGCCCCACCTTCCTGGCCGGCAGGCTGAGTCTTTCGACCCACTTGTAGACCGTTCCTCGCCGGATTCCCAGGTAGGCCGATACGTCATCGACAGATAGCCAACGCTCGTCCATCACCGAGTCTTTCATTTCATTTTGTCTAATAAAAGATAATTAATACTATTATAGAGTAACAAATCTCGCTTAATTTGTCAAATACTGTATTCTCTGCCGGGTTGATTCTACCGGGGGCCGAAACGTCTCAGGGACACGCCCCCTCCTCTTTCAGAGTATCGCGAAAAGCCCTGATCCTAGCCCGAGCTTCTCAGGCTTTTTTCGAAGGGCGAGCGGCAGACGCCCCGCTCGGTGACGATCGCCGTGATGTAAGCGGCCGGGGTGACGTCGAAGGCCGGGTTGCGGACCTCGGCATAAGGAAGCGTGACCAGGTGGCCGCCGACCTCGCGGACCTCGTCGGGGCTCCGCTCCTCGATGGGGATGCCGCCGCCGTCGGCGAGCGTCGGGTCGACCGTGCTCATGGGCGCCGCGACATAGAACGGCACGCCGTTCTCCTTGGCCAGCACGGCCAGCGAATACGTCCCGATCTTATTGGCCGTGTCACCGTTGCGGGCGATGCGGTCGGCGCCGACGACGACCGCGTCGACATCCCCGCGCCGCAGGAACCAGCCGGCCATGCTGTCGGTGATGAGAACGACCGGGACGCCGTCCTTGTCGAGCTCCCAGACGGTCAGGCGGGCGCCCTGGAGGAAGGGCCGGGTCTCGTCGGCGAAGACGCGGACCCTCTTGCCCTCGGCGACGGCGGCCCGGATGACACCGAGCGCCGTGCCGTATTCGGCCGTGGCCAGCCCGCCGGCGTTGCAGTGGGTCAGGATGGTCCACCCGTCGCGGAGGAGGGCCTGGCCGTGACGGCCGATGGCCCGGTTCGTCACCGAGTCCTCGCGCTCGATCGCCTTGGCCTCCTCGAGGAGAGCCCTCCGGATGGCCCGCAGGCCGTGCTCCCGAGTGCGTTCGTAGACCGCCTTCATCCGCTCCAGAGCCCAGAAGAGGTTCCGGGCCGTAGGCCGCGTCCGCTCGAGCCGCTGGTAGATCTTCTCGAAGTCACGGTCGAGCGACCGGTCTGTCCCCGCGGTCAGGGCCATCGCGCCCAGGGCCAGGCCGTAGGCCGCGGCGATTCCGATCGCCGGCGCCCCGCGGATGACCATTTTCTCGATGGCCTGGGCCACCTGGATGTAGGTGCTGCAGCGGACGTAGGTCTCCTGGCCGGGGAGCTTCCGCTGGTCGATCATGATGACGGAACGGCCACGCCAGGCGATGGTCGGCAGCATCGGTCAGTCCTTCTTCCAGGCCGGCGTCCGGGCGTCCCGCCAGCCCCATTTCTTCGTCCAGCCGGAATGGGCCGAGGCGAAAGCCTTCGACTCGGCCGCCGGGAGGGTTTCTATGAGCTTATCATAACAGTAAATGAGCTGGTTGTCGTTGTCGCGCAGGATCTTATCGGACGGCAGGCCGAGTTCGCGGGCCATGACCGCCTCCTCGTAGGAGCGCCGGATGTCCCCGGTATGGCCGTCGACCTGGGCGTGGAGGTAATGGTAGAGTCCGCAGGCGAAGTCGCGGTCGAGGAGCCGGTCGAGCGTTTTGGCCAGGCCGGCCAGCGTCCGGCTTTTTTCTTCGGGATCAAGGCTGACGGCCCGGGCCAGGACCAGGTTCGTCCGCTTTTCGGCGGTCGTCATCAGGACGGGCTTGAAAGCGGATTTGTCGAGGAGCTGGCCGTAGATCCGGAGGGCCGGGGCTTCGAGGCCCATTTCCTCGAAAGACGCCGCGAGGCCGGCGAGAGCGGCGTCGGAAGCCCACGCTTCGCCCGGTTCGAATCCCAGGCTGAAGGCCTTGAGAAAACTTGCCTCCGCCTCCCGCCACCGGCCAAGGTTCGTTTCGGCCAGGCCCTTGATCGTGAAAGCCTGGGCCGAGGGTTTCCGGCGGCACTCGCGCTCGGCCTCGTCGACAGCCCTCTTCCAGGACGCGACGGCGGCCTCCGTACGGAAGACGCGGGCCTGGTCCTGGCCCTCGGCGTAAAATTGCTTGGCTTTCCGAAGATGCGGGAGACAAGCACCAGAGAGGACAAAGACGAGGGCGAGGGCGCCGACCGGGAAGAGTTTTCTTTTCATGCGTCGGGAGGAATCTCCGGGCTGATGCCGGCCGGCTTTTTGACCAAGGCGATGATCATATTTTGGACATCTTCGTCCTTGACAAGATGGAGGCCGAGCGAGGCGGCCTCCATTCCGATGAGCTCCAGGGCCTTCCAGAAGTCCGGGTTGGCCGCGGCGGGCTGGATATCGTCCCTGGCCTTGCTTGTTCGAGCGGCGAATTCGACGACGATGCCGCGATAATCGGCCGACTCGATCTCCGTCTTGAAGAGTCCCTTGAGAAAGGCGTCCTCGAGGCCGAAAACGGGGTAAAGGGCCGGGAAAGCAGCCCGGAGGACGCGGAAATCGCCCCGGGCGACCTCGTCGGCGTATTCGCGGCCCAGGGCTTCGTCCCCGGAGAAAAAATGCAGGATGAATTCGTCGGGCTTGGTCCGGACGAATTCGGGATCGAGCCAGACCTGCCAGGCGAGGATCCTCTCCCGGTAGTCGAAGACGCGCCGGACCGCCCAGACGCAGGCCGAGTAGAGGACGGGGAAGTAGAGCCAGGATTTCAGGGGCAGGAACTCGTCGAGGATCGCCACGCCCCGGCCAAGTGCCGCCTCGACATCTTTCTTGCTTATGATCTCGGTATCCTTTCCTTACCCATTCACGATTCTGCTCCATTATACGACAACCACCGCCCCCCCGTTCAAGGTGAATAAGGCCTACTTGACTTCGAGGATGGCCAGGAAGGCCTCCTGCGGGATGTCGACCTTGCCGACGCGGCGCATCCGCTTCTTGCCCGCCTTCTGCTTCTCCAGGACTTTCATCTTCCGCGTGTAGTCGCCGCCGTAGAGCTTGGCCAGGACGTCCTTGCGGAAGGGCTTGACCGTCTCCCGGGCGATGATCCGCTTGCCGATGGCGGCCTGGAGGGCGACCTCGTACTGCTGACGGGGGATGACCTTGCGCATGCGCTCGACGAGGCCCCGGCCGATCGTCCGGGCCTTGTCCTCGTGAACGATGAGCGACAGGGCGTCGACGGCTTCGCCGTTGATGAGGATGTCGATCTTGACGAGCGGTCCCTCGCGGTAGCCGGCGAATTCGTAGTCGAGAGAGGCGTAGCCCTGCGAGAGCTGTTTGAGCTGGTTGTAGAAGTCGAAGACGACCTCGTTCAGGGGCAGGGCGTAGGCGAGGAGAACGCGGCCCGGCCCAATGTACTCCATTTTCTTCTGGACGCCGCGGCGCTCCTCGAGGAGTTTGAACAGGCCGCCCAGGTAGCGGTCCGGAGTCAGGATGACGGCATCGATGACCGGCTCCTCGATGACGGTGACATCGGTCGGATCGGGCATCCCGGCGGGGTTGTGGATCTCGACCGTCTCCCCCGCCCGGGTCGTCACCCGGTAGCCGACGCTCGGCGCCGTCGTGATCAGGGTCAGGCCGAAATCGCGCTCGAGCCGCTCCTGGACGATCTCCCGGTGAAGAAGACCAAGAAAACCGGCCCGGAAGCCGAGGCCGAGGGCCGGCGAGTTTTCCGGCTCGTACTGCAAGGAGGCGTCGTTCAAGCGGAGCTTCTCCATCGCGTCGCGGAGTTCCTCGATGTTGCTCTCCCCCGCCGGGAAGATGCCGCAGAAAACCATCGACTTGGCGTCCTTGAAGCCCGGCAGCGGCTTTTCGGTCGGACGGTTCCGGTGGGTGACCGTGTCGCCGATCCGGGCGTCGCTCAGCTTCTTGATCCCGGCGATGAGATAGCCGACCTCGCCCGTCCGCAGAACGCCGGACTTGACGGGCTTCGGCATGAGATAGCCGACCTCCTCGGCCTCGTACTCCGCGCCCGAAGCCATAAGGATGATTTTGTCGCCCGTCCGGAACTCGCCGTCGATGACCCGGACGAGGACAATGACGCCCCGGTAGGAGTCGAACCAGGAGTCGAAGAGGAGGGCCTTGAGCGGCGCCTCCGGGCTCCCCTTCGGGGGCGGGATGCGCTTGACGACGGCTTCGAAGAGCTCCGGCAGGCCCTGGCCCGTCTTGGCGCTGACGAGGAGGGCCTCGGACCGTGGCAGGCCGATGACGTGTTCCATCTGCTCGAGGGAGTCCTCGATCTGGATCTGAGGCAGGTCGATCTTGTTGATGACCGGGACGAGGACAAGGTCGTTCTGGATGGCCAAGTAGGCGTTGGCCAGTGTCTGGGCCTCGACGCCCTGGGAGGCGTCGATGACGAGGAGAGCCCCGTCGCAGGCGGCCAGGCTCCGCGAGACCTCGTAAGAGAAATCGACGTGGCCGGGAGTGTCGATGAGGTCGAAGACATATTCCTCTCCCGAGAGGCTCTTGTAGGTCAGGCGGACCGTCTGGGCCTTGATGGTGATCCCCCGCTCCCTCTCGAGATCCATGGTGTCGAGGACCTGCTCCTTGAGCTCCCGGGCGGACAGGGCCCCGGTCAGCTCGATGAACCTGTCGGCCAGGGTGGACTTGCCGTGGTCCACGTGGGCGATGATGGAGAAGTTCCTGATATTCTTCATGGGAACGCTCATTATCGCAGAATTCCCCCGGCCCGGCAAGACGACCGGCTCCGGTTGACTTTTCGGGGGGGAGGGCGTATCTTTAGGGGAGAATCGTTGAAAGAGCTATAGGAGATTCCCATGCTTGGATCCATCGGACCAACCGAACTGATCCTGATACTCCTGATCGTCATCATCATCTTCGGCGCACGGAAGCTGCCGGACCTCGGGAAGTCCATCGGCGAGGGCATCAAGAACTTCAAAAAGTCCATGAGCACAAAGGACGACCCCGAAAATCCCAAGAAGCCCGAGCCCCCCGCCAGTTGACGGCCCGCCACCCCGGCACTTGCCGGGTCCCCTGTCTGAGCGGGCCCTTCGAGAATCCTCCATGAAGACCTATTACGACGCCGGTTTTGACATCGGCGGCACCCGGCTGAAATACGGCCTCATCGACTCCGAGGGGCATCTCGTCCTCAAGGGCAAGGTCCGCAGTCCCGAGGCCATGGCCGACATCCTGGCCGCCATCGAGGAGGCCTGGGGCTCTCTCAAGAAAAAAGCGCCCGGCCCCATCCGCTCCTGCGGCTTCGGCATCGCCGGCTTCTACAGCCTGAAGGAACAGAAGATCCTCCAGTCGCCGAACTACCCCAGCCTCAACGGTTTTCCCCTCGTCCCCGCCCTCCGCAAGTTCATCGACGTGCCGTTCCGAATCGGGAACGACGCCAACATGGCCGCCTACGGGGAATTCGCCCACGGGGCGGGGCGGGGCGCCCGGAGCCTGGTCCTGCTGACCATCGGGACGGGCATCGGCTCGGGCATCATCCTCGACGGGAAGCTGTGGGAAGGCGAGGGCGGCTACGCCGGAGAGATCGGGCACATCACGGTCAATCCCGAAGGCGACCCCTGCAACTGCGGCGGCCGGGGCTGCCTCGAGACCGAGGCCGCGGCGCCGCGGATCGTCAAGAACTACCAGGCCCTCGCGGGACGGACGGATGTCGCCGACTCCCGAGACGTCTACCTTCTGGCCAAGGCCGGCGACCCGGCCGCGCTCGAGAGCTTCGGAAAATGCGCCTTCTACCTGGGCATCGGCCTGGGCATCGTCATCAATCTCTTGAACCCGGAGAAGATTCTCATCGGCGGAGGCGTTGTCTCGGCCGGGAAATTCCTGCTCGGCCCGGCCGTCGAGGAAGCCCGCCGGCGGTCCCACCGTATTTCCTTCGCCGGCTGCCGCATCGAGAAAGCGTCCCTGGACAACGACGCCGGCCTCGCCGGCGCGGCCGCCTGGGCCCGTCTCAAGGCGGGGAACCGGAAATGAGGACCCTCCCCCGCGGCGGTCCGCCTGTAACGTTCCGCGCCCGGCGGGAGTTAATTATTTTGACATCCCCGGAGGAAAAAAATATAAAAGACTGGTGGAGACCGAGACCAAGGAGGCCGCTTTGACCAGGAAAATTCTCGCCGCTCTCGTCCTCTCCGCGGCCGTTCTCGTCCTCTGCCTGCCGTCTTCCGCGGCCAGCCAGACCGGCGCCATCAAGGGCCGGGTCGTCGATAAGCAGGGTCAGCCCCTGTCGGGGGCTTACCTCTACGTGTCCTCCCCGGCCATGCTCGGCATCGCGAATTTCTTCACCTCGAAGACGGGACGCTACAGCGTCACCGGTCTCACGCCGGGCCGCTTCAAGCTCATCGCCGAGATGCCGGGGTTCAAGACGGTCGCCGTCGAGAACGTGGTCGTCACCGCCGGAGCGACGGCCACGCTCGATTTCAAGCTGGAACCCTCCGAGATCGAAGATGAAGCCATCAGCGGGCGGCCGGGCCCGATCCTCGACCGGGAATCCGCGCGCTGGGCCATCGTCCTGGACAACGACCTCCTCAGCCGCCTGCCCTTGAAGCGTGATTTCGCGGCCGTCCTAGAGCTTGTCCCCGGGCTCGTTTTTGAAGGCGATGCGCCGGGCGCCCGGGCCTCCGTCAACGGCTTGCCGGTCACGGCCAACGTCTTCATCCAGGACGGGGTCAACGTGACCCACCCCGCCGACAAGCGGTCCATGAGCCGGATCAACGTCGATTTCATCGACCAAGTCGTCATTGAGACGGCCGGCCATGCCGCCGAAGCGGGCCCCGCCCAGGGCGCGTACCTGAACGTCATCCACCGGTCGGGCGGACGTTCCTTCCAGGGCAGTCTGGCCTACACCAACGCGAGCAAGGGACTGGCCAAGTCGCTCTGGTCGACCGGGGAGATCGCCGACATGGGCGGAGCGGCCCTGCCCTCTCTCCAGAGGGAACACGACTTTTCCCTGACCCTGGGCGGCCCCATGCTCGAGGACAACGCCTGGCTCTTCGCCAACATCCGCTACCGGGCCCAAAGCCGCAAGGCGCCTTTTCGCTACTGGACCGACCCGCTTGGGGTCCGCCACTTCGTCTACGATCTCGCCGACCGGGACATGTCCGGCCTGTTCAAGCTCTCGATAGGCGTCGTCGACAAGTTCAAGAGCGTCCTGGAGTTCGGCTTTTCCGGCATCCGCCAGCCCGTCTACGAAGAGGACGTCGACCGGCTCCGGCCCGAAGCGGCCACCCGCCGGCTCGACGGCGAGGGCGCC
>Ga0214473_10006410_pt1 | contig 14058 bp, 9 predicted proteins | sample RVTome_7_FD_203509 | JGI IMG/M metagenome (GOLD analysis project Ga0214473, IMG submission 203509) | Soil microbial communities from uranium-contaminated site in the Upper Colorado River Basin, Wyoming, United States - RVT98D197 | ecosystem: Environmental > Terrestrial > Soil > Contaminated >... | reverse complement strand
ATGATTGAGCCTGGAGTAACTTTTAGCCAACTCCAGCCAGAGTTAGTTAAAGAAGGGTTAAATCTTTCAATGCCTCTTCTCCCCCGGAGTAACAAATCAGTGATAGCCAGTCTACTGGAAAGAGAGCCAATACTGATTCCTAAGTACCAATGGACACTTCTCGAACCCCTCCGTTGCATCGAAGTTATTTGGGGAGATGGGAGTCGATTATGGACTGGCGATGCAGGGCCATGGGGGACATTGGAAAAACAGTGGGAGATGAAGCATGGGCAGGTTATGCCTCTTGGTTGGGGTCAAACTGACTACTATAGGTTTGTATCAGCTGCACAAGGAACAATGGGCATAGTTACTTGGGCTACAGTGAAATGTGAAATTTTGCCGCAAATTCATAAAGTTTTTTTTGTAACATCTCAAAAATTAGAAGATCTAATTTATTACGCCTATAGACTCCTAAGGATCAAATATGCTGATGAGTTTTTGTTTTTAAACAATTCTAACTTAGCATATATACTTGGAGAAAAGGGCTTACAGGTAGAGGCATTCAAGAATGAAATTCCGTCATGGATTCTCATCTTGGGAATAGCCGGACGTGAACGCCTTCCGCAGGAGAGGGTTGAATACCAAGAAAATGACTTAAGCGACATCGCCCAACAGTTTGGTTTAAGGCTTTCTTCTGATATCCCAGGGGCAAGAAGAGACGATGTGTTGAGAGCTTTGACCACTCCATGTAAAGAGCCCTACTGGAAACTCCGCTATAAAGGTGGCTTCCAGGACATTTTCTTCTTAACAACACTGGATAGAACAAAAGAATTTGTGGAGATTATACTCTCGATTTCCAAAATCCACGGCTACTCCTCTTCAGATATAGGTGTCTATATTCAACCTCTTAATCGTGGTGTTGGTTGTCACTGTGAATTCTATTTCCCTTATAATTTAGCGGATGAGCAAGAGGGATCAAAAATTCAAAAAATTTATAATGAAGCCAGTGAGGAACTAATAAATAGAAAAGCTTACTTCTCAAGACCCTATGGAAGTTGGGCAGGGATGGCATATAACAAGGATGCCCAGAATACTATTGTGTTGCGAAAAATAAAAAAGATATTTGATCCAAACAATGTGATGAATCCTGGAAAGCTATGTTTTTAAAGTTAAAAACGAGGAGGACTTAGAAGGTGGCACTAGAAGACTACCGTGCTGATATGGAACGGTGCAGCAGATGTTCTTATTGTAAATTTATACCCTTTGCTCATGTAAAGAGCTGGAGATTTTCAAAGGGGTGCCCAAGCGTTGAATACGGTAAATTTCAAGCCTATTCAGCAGGAGGCAGGTTGTCTGTCGGGTTGGCACTTCTGGAAAAAAGATTCAGCTATGAGGATTCCGAGAGCTTAATGGATATCGTTTACAGGTGCATGCTGGATGGCCTTTGCGATGTTTCGGATAAGATTTGTAGATACAATATGGAACCTTTAGAGACGATGCGTGAACTCCGATTCAGATTGGTTGAAGACGGCCAACTCCTACCTCAGCACATACCCATGATTGATAGTCTCCGTAAAGAAGATAACATGATGATGAAGTCAAAGGTTGACCGTGGAAGATGGGCAGAGGGACTTGCCGTCAAAGACCTGACCAAAGAATCAGCTGAAGTTGTTTTTCATGCTGGTTGCAGATTTAGCTTTGACGAAGAATTGTGGAAGATCCCTCGTTCGGCAATCACCTTGCTCAGAAATGCAGGAGTGGACATTGGGATCATGGGAAAGGAGGAGACCTGTTGTGGAGGCCAGGCTTATGATATGGGGTATAAAGGGGAATTTATTAAATACGCTCAAAACAATATCGAAGCCTGGACAAATGCAAATGTCAAAACTGTAGTTACATCTTGCTCTGATGGATACCATGCATTTAAGCGTCTTTATCCCAAATTAGGTGCAAAATTTGAGGTTCTGCATACAATAGAATACATCCACCGTCTCATAAGTTCAGGTAGAATCAAATTATCGAAAAAACTTCCAATGCTAGTGACCTATCATGACCCCTGCCACATGGGAAGACGCGGAGAACCCTATATCGATTGGGAAGGCGAAGAGAAGAAGGTTCGTGGACAAATTGTTTTGCATACTCCGAAGAAACCAAGGTTTAATGGTGTAAATGGAGTCTATGATCTGCCAAGGGAGGTAATCAAGAGTATTCCGGGTGTGGAATTGGTCGAAATGGAAAGAATTAGAGAATATGCCTGGTGCTGTGGTTCCGGAGGTGGGGTAAAAGAGGCCTACCCTGATTTTTCGCTCTGGACTGCGGGGGAGAGGATTGAGGAAGCAATGTCAACTGGAGCCGAGGCTCTCGTCACCTCCTGCGGGTGGTGTGAGAGAAATTTTATCGATGCAATTGCTAAAAATCATAATAAAATAAAAGTCTACGATATTATTGAATTGGTTCAGCAGGCCCTTTAACGAGGAGGAATTTGGAGATGATGCTACTAAAAGAGATTTATGAAACTCTTGAAGATATCGTAGGACCTGATAACATTTCAGAGGATCCCGCAATTTTAGACTCCTACGCCTATCAGATGGGTAACGAAGTCACTGTAACACCTGGAAACAGGTTCATGTCCCGCCCTGCCGCAGTAGTCATGCCTGGAAGTACTGAGGAAGTTCAGTCAGTGGTGAAGACCTGCAACCGCTTTCGTATAAAATACAAGGCTTATTCAACAGGCTGGGGGTTCTGGGGAGGCTGCCAACGTGACGGCATGGTTTTCTTAGATCTTCGAAGAATGGGACGAATCCTTGAGATAGACGAGAAGAACATGTTCGCGGTTGTTGAACCATACGTCGTTGCAGCTCAGCTCCAAGCAGAAGCGATGAAACGAGGGTTAAATTGCCATATCACTGGGGCTGGAGCGAGCCACTCCTGCCTCGCTGCAGCAACATCCCTTCAAGGGAATGGGCCCGATACACTAAGTATGGGCTTTTCTAGTGAAAATGTCTTGGGTATTGAATGGGTGATGCCCTCAGGGGAAATCTTGAGGACTGGCTCTTTAGGTTCGGGAGCAGGTTGGTTCTGTGGAGAAGGACCTGGACCAAGCCTAAGGGGATTATGCCGGGGTAATGTAGGAGCGGCTGGAGGAATGGGTGTATACACAAAATGTGCCCTCCGGCTTGATCCTTGGCCAGGCCCCCCGTTTCTTCCTGTCGAAGGTAAGGCTCCTGCATACAAAACCCCTTTACCCAAAAATATTAGAGCTTATACCATCGCTCTTCCAACCTGGAAAGCTTATGCTGATTGTTACCATAAAATCTATGATGCTGAAATTGGCTACATTCTTCATAGCCAATTCAATAAATTTGGTGAGGATTTACAAGGCGCGATGATCCGAATAATTTCCGATGATACAAAACATCTTGACGATTTAGAAGAATTGATAAATGACTCAGAAGTGCAGAGGTTCAATGAAGAGCTAAAGCGTTCTTTCCAAATTGTGTTAGCAGGCATGACTCAAAGGGACATTGAATATCAAGAAAGAGCCTTGGATGAGATTTTAAATGAAACGGGGGGGAAGAAAGTTGCGCAAATGTCGGACCGAGAGATGGAGAAATATGTCTTAATGTATTTAATTAGATTGCCCTACAAAAATCTGAATTTTGTTTATGCGGGGGGTTATACAACCTGTTTCACCCATAAGGGACCACCAGATTTTGTGGTCAGTTACGTCCCTGATGCAATGGAACTGTTAAAGAAGCACCAAGAGACTGGATTGATTGTTGATTGTGGCGCAAACTCAATGATGGGGGCCTCAGCATTTATGGGAGGAGGGGGCATAGCCTGGTTTGAACAGTTTATGTTCCATGATCCACATGTAAAGGAATCGATGCAAGAGGGGTGTCTGGTAGTAGGAGATTCAGGAAAATTTTCTCGTGAACATAGTTGGCCTAGTACATATGAAGGCGCATTCGGCAGTGAAGAACAAAAGAAGTCTCAAATGCTAGCTTCAAATCAACCTGCTGTTTATAGATGGCAAAGGAGGATTAAGGAAGCATTGGATCCCAATGATGTAGGGGATGGGAACTATGCGGTTTTAAACGATGGAAAATAGTTAAGATTATTCAAACAAAGTTTTCTTAAAATATTATTGAAAGGAGAAAAAAATGAAACGCCTGGAAATGAAAGGAATTATGATTCTTATGTTAAGTGCGATCCTATTTCTCACTGGTACCGTTCAAATGAGCTGGGGAGCAGGATACCCCGAAAGGCCGATCAGCTTAATTGTTCCGTTTCCACCAGGGGGGGCTGGAGATTTGGGGGCGAGGGCTCTGGCCTCTCTTCTTGAAGGAGTTTTAAAACAAACAATTGTAGTTGAAAATAAGCCTGGAGGTGCCAATTTGATTGGAGGCAATTTGGTGGCCTCCGCCAAACCAGATGGCTACGTTCTTGGTTACCTTTCTGTGGTTCCTGCCATTCCCGAGACTTTTGTTTACTTCCAGAAACCTCCCTATTCCAGTAAAGATCTCACTCCTATCTGCCCAGTTACAAATGTTCCAGGGGCTTTGATTGTCAAGGCGGATTCTCCCTGGAAAGATATAAAAGATTTTGTAGAATATGCTCGCAAGAATCCAAGAGTAAAGGTTGGGACTCGTGGCCCAGGATCCATTCCACAACTCATGTTATTGGGAATTCAAAAAGCTGAGAATGTGATTTTCACAGACGTACCATTCCCAGGAGATGCGCCGATAACGACAGCCGTCTTGGGAGGACATATCCTCGCCGGGATCTCCAGCTTCGGTACAGTACGGCCACAAGTGGAGGCAAAAAACCTAAGGGTCCTCTTACTCTATACAAAAAAACGACTTGAAGCAGCACCAGATATACCTTGTGTCAGCGATGTTGGGTATGATCCGCCAGTGTTCCCGTTTTTTGGAGTCTTTGGGCCAAAGGGAATGTCTGCCGAAATAGTGAGTAAGATCGAAAGCGCAGTAAAGAAGGTCGTTGATGATGCACGATTCCAAGAGAGAATTACGAAAACATTAGGGTTTGAAGTAATTTATGAAGATAGCGAAAGTTTCAAAAAGACCTTAAAAAAATACCAGACCGAAATAGAAGGATTTTACAAAGAATTAGGATATTGGAATGAATAACTTCCGTAAAGTAAATTCTATATATCCGAAAAAAATGGTCTTAAGAATTATTGAAGAGGACGGATTTAGCACACCCTTCTTTCCATCGGTAGTAAAGCATTCTGATCTTAGATAGTATGTTTTGAGATCTAAAAGAAATTAAAATGAACCGCGAGAATATAGGAAGCATATTCTTACTTATATTTTCACTTGTCGTCTGCTTATATTCCATTCGGCTTGGAATCGGATCTGCCCATAATCCAGGGACTGGCTTTATGCCTCTCATTTCAGGAGTCTTTTTTGGTTTTTTTTCACTTCTTCAGTTAATTTTTAGTTGTAAATTAAAAAGAAATATGGACGAAAATGACATTAAGAAAAAAAAGAAAAAACCAAAAATCGAGAGCAAAATCATACTTGTTATTACATCCTTATTGGCATACGGCGTAATCATGCCAAAATTAGGGTACTTAATAACAACCTTTCTTTTCATGATTGCTCTTTTTAGAATAGGGAAACTCATGAAATGGTGGGTTATATTTGGAAGTTCATTACTTGTTACCCTTAGTACCTACTTGATATTTGACCGATGGCTTTCTTGTCGGTTTCCATTAGGAATCATAGGCTATCTGAGATAGGGTATATGGGGGCTATTTTTGAGAATCTCTCCTCCGGGTTTCTGATATGCCTTCAACCTCTCAATATTTTATATTGTCTTATTGGGGTTGTAACTGGCACTCTAATAGGTGTCCTTCCTGGTATAGGACCCTTAGCTGCCATATCATTGTTGCTCCCAACAACTTATGGGATCTCTCCAATATCAAGCATCATTATGCTTGCTGGTATCTATTACGGAGCCCAATATGGCGGATCTACGACCTCAATTTTAGTCAACATTCCCGGCGAATCTTCCTCAGTGGTAACGTGTTTGGACGGCTACCAAATGGCACGGAAGGGCCGAGCAGGCCCAGCACTTGGAATCAGTGCATTCGGTTCTTACATCGGCGGTACGCTGGGTGTAATCTGGCTCATGGTTCTGGCCAATCCTTTGGCAAAAGTGGCATTGAAGTTTGGCCCGCCTGAATATTTCTCGCTCATGTGTCTTAGTCTTATCTTTGCCGCCTATTTGAGCAAAGGCTCTGTTACGAAGGGATTGGCTATGGTGGGGGTAGGCCTTTTCTTAAGCACCATTGGATTGGACATCATGACTGGCCAGGCAAGATTTACATTTGACATACCGGAAATTCGGGATGGAATCGGAATCGTGCCGGCTGTAATGGGTCTATTTGGGATTTCAGAGGTTTTGATCAATCTGGAAGGGAGACTGGACAGAGATTTCATCGAAACACAGATAAGAAACCTATTACCAACATTGAATGACTGGAAAAATTCCATTGGTGCTATTTTTCGGGGATCTATATTGGGTTTCCTGTTAGGCATTATTCCTGGTAGTGGAGCTATCCTCGCCTCCTTTTTCTCTTACAGCATCGAGAAGAAGATCTCAAAATATCCAGAAAAATTTGGGACAGGCGTCATAGAGGGTGTTGCAGGTCCCGAAACGGCAAATAATTCGGCAAGCTCAGGAAGTTTTATTCCCCTTTTGACACTAGGTATTCCAGGTAACCCGGTGACAGCGATTCTTTTGGCTGCTTTAATGATTCATGGCATCCAGCCGGGTCCCTTGATGCTCCACCAGAGTCCAACTGTTTTTTGGGGGTTCATAGCCAGTATGTATCTCGGAAACACTTTGCTTCTGTTACTAAATCTCCCTCTTATCGGTATTTGGGTTAAGGTCTTGAGAATTCGCTATCACATCCTATTTCCTTTGATTCTCCTTTTCTGTCTCATAGGGGCTTACACTATTAACAATAGTGCCGCAGATATACTTATAATGGTGCTTTTCGGAGTTATAGGTTACATCATGAGGAAATTACAATACGAAGCCGCGCCGTTAGTTATGGCATATGTTCTAGGGCCTCTGATGGAAACAGCACTGCGCCAATCTTTGGTTATATCTGAAGGGAGATTTGATATATTTATAAATAAACCTTTTAGCGCTGCCTTCCTTATCTGTGCTGGACTTCTACTTGTTATAGCGACCATTCCTTTCTTCAAAAGAAGAAAACTTTTGGAGGTGCTGGATATTGATTAGAGATTCGAATTCCATTCGGCGGACATTTTCCACATTAAGAGGATACTATTGAGAAGAAATTTAACAGAGTATGTTAAATCATGGGCAAAGAAACTAGGTGCTAAATTGGTAGGGATAGCTTCCGCCGATTTTTTCCAACAAGCGCCCAAAGGATTTCATCCCAGATATATACTTCCTGATGCGCATAGCGTCATTGTAATAGCCGTACCACTATTATACGGAGTTGTAGAGAAATGCACGCCGTTTAAACCCTATGAAACCTATATTCATACCCATACCCTTAGACATGGAATGCCAAATAGGGAATACGCTGTACAATACCTTTACCTGAATTCAAAGCTGGACCAAATAGTTCAGGAGCTTGGTTATTTATTGGAAGACAAGGGCTTTTCTGCGTTTCCTGTCCATTCCTCTGCACCCAGTGCTGGTTCAGGCATCGAATTTGTGGAAGGCTTAAACTTCACCCCTGCGGAGATTCTGGACAAATATAAGTTCGGGGAAATCTCGCACCGTCACTCAGCCGTTTTGGCAGGGCTAGGCGAAATTGGTCTGAACAACCTCTTAATAACATCGGAATATGGACCGCGGGTTCGGCTAGCCTCTTTGATAACAAATGCCCCACTTGTCAATGATCACCCGTTTTCCGGGGCCTTGTGCAAAGGCAAGCGAGACCCGAAAAAATGCAACCTTTGTATTAAAGCTTGTCCCTTTAAGGCATTGCCCAATTGTACAAAACTTATTAAGAATCCTCTCGAATATAATAAGGTTAATAAATTCCGATGTAATACTGAAAGCCGGAAAAGTGTTCAAATGGTATTGGGCAATTGGCCGCACGCGATTTGTGGAATTTGTATTAAGGCGTGTCCTGTCGGAAAAATCCTTTAAGAATCTAAGGAATTTTAATTCAGTTATCGAATCAGTGACGGTTCATCGACGGGTGTTTTCCAAGTCTATCAAGAATAAAAGCCCTTATAATGCAAGAGTCTTCCCATTTCAAATGGTGGAGGCAGCGTGAATCGAGCTTCAGTATCGATTTGCAACTTAAAATAATCTAATGAGAAATTTTTACAAAGAGCTGCTGGATTGTATAGTCATAATAGATTGGGATCAGCTGGCAACCATGCGCTCCGAACTATAAAATTTTCGTCCTTTTATAGTTACCCTCCAAATATCCCTTTAACCTGACCGAACCTTGGAAGGACGCATCAAGAAATGCAGGGTGGAACAAGGGTTGTTCCAAATGGACCCAGCCAAGAGGATAGGGGCAAATGAAATAGTAATTGTCAATTGGGAGAAGGAGAAAACTCAGCCAACAAAGAAGGACTTAGATAAGCTGAATACAATTTTTGCATTTTAGAATAACCCAAACCGATATAACAATTGTCAGGTGTGGATTGAACCCAAAGGATTTAAAGGAGTCCTGAATAACAACCTATTAACCCCTCGCTTTCTCACAGTTACATCACGGTTACACCACCTCCAAAAATAATGGAGGATCAAGGACTTAAGAAGGCGCAGGGGATTTCTAGTCTCTTGTTGGAACATTTGTACTTTTCCCAGGTATAGTGCATTCAGTTAATCTCGTACTATTATTAGTTCCAATTTTATGTTGACTCCAGGAGCAGGGTAGATAATTAAACTTACCCCAAGTAAATTAGGAAAACGGGAAGCGTAGGAATTAAAAGAAATAGAGGTACAATCTTAGGACTTCCCAATAATTAGATCGATTTTAATCCTGAACACTGCGGATATGAGTTTGAACCCAAAGAACCGGCAAGATGGGAATAATAAAGAGAAAATCTGTCTTTATCAATAAGTTATAAGTAGTTTTTCTTTTACTAATTTCTACTGCTTTTTACCCCAAAATACCCCATTTTTTCATCAAAGTTACTGCAATAGTACTGCAGGAATTTAATGCTGTTTTTCCACGCAGTGTCCGGCCTAAATCTCTTGCCCAATTCATTTAATTAAAACTCAATTTAGTAATAAGTGCTTTTGATCTGGCAAGCAAAGCAAAAAGTCATCTGAGGCCAGTTTCTTCTTACTTATTTTCGGTTTTATAAGTTTCTTTAGTATTGCTTTCTGTTCAGTTCTGATTTTGTTCTAGTACGAAGATGCCATAGCTTTATGACCTAAAGCGGCTCAGGATTCTGTTGAGGACACAGTGGCACTACCTTTTAGGAGTATGATTGGCAACGATCTGCATCTGCTCTCCTTGCTTCTTTTAGCCTTTTCGGAATTGTCAAAAAAGCCTTGCATCGCACCGAGAAGTTGGTGAAGACCTTTAATGAGTTGACAGTTTTTTAGAAAAGCTATACATTTTTTCCAGCAATCGATAAATTAAATAGCCTACTGATCAGCTTTCTAATTTTCACCCTACGCAATTTCAAATGATTCATAAAATAGAAATGACCATGGAAGATGAAGGTTATCCCAATCTTGGATGGATGATCATCGGCATCAGCTTCACCATACTTGCCTTTGTTTATGGGGCGGCATGGTACTCGTTTTCTGTATTTTTTGTCGCTATCCTTGAGGAATTTCGGTGGAACCGATCTATTGCTGCGGGCGCCTTCTCACTTTTTGTAATTCTTCACGGGATCACCGGTCCTTTCATAGGAAGTATGGTAGACAAGTTTGGCCCTAGAGGAGTATTCCTGTTGGGATCATTAGTTTTAGGAGTGGGACTTGCCTTATGCAGTTTGGTCCATTGGTGGTGGCAATTTTATATTTTTTTCGGCATCATCACAGCCATAGGAGTAGGGTCCGTTGGATGGGTACCCAATACTACAATAATACAAAAATGGCTTAGGAGTAAGAGAGGATTAGCCGTTGGGATCATATCCTCTGGAATAGGAGTAGGAATTTTTATATGTGTCCCATCAATCCAGCATCTTATCAACCGAGTAGGATGGCGGATGACTTATCGGATCATTGCGATATTTATCCCTTCCATTGTCTTTCTTATGGTAATTTCATTTCTAAGAAAGCTTCCACGAACAGTCTCGTCTGATGGTACGAGAAAAGAGATTAACTATCCAGTTAAAAGGGACTCTTTGATTGTAGACGAAGAGTGGGCTTCGCGGCGTTGGACTATTCGACAGGCTGCTAGCACGAAACAATTTTGGCATCTTGGGTTCTCTCTGTTTTTATCCAATTTCACGATTCACTCCGTTTTGACTCATCAAGTGGCTTTTTTCATTGATCAGGGTTCAAGGTCTTTGTTTGCATCTTATATCGCTGGTATGATAGGTATCGTAAGTATAGCAGGTAAAATCTCGTGGGGGATATTATCAGATCGGATCGGAAGGGAGGTTACTTATACAGTTGGGGCTATTTGCTCTGTTTGCGGAGTATTGCTTCTCATTACTTTTACAGTTCTGCCTAATATTTACATTCCATATTTTTATGCTATATCCTTTGGTATGGGATACGCCGTTGTGACTGTTCTTCCCCCTTTAATCGCAGCAGATTTTTTTGAGGGGCAGGCTTATGGGCGTATTTTTGGGGCGCTTTTCACGCTTAATAGCGTTGGTGGAGCATGTGGAGCTTGGTTCACGGGCTTTCTGTTTGATCAGTCAGGAAGTTACGTTCCTGCGTTTATTATTTTGATAGGATGCACTCTATGTGCTATAGCCAATATTTGGATAGCAGCTCCCAGGAAAATCAGGGTCGTACCAGGGAAAAAGGTCTTCAAACCCAAAGGTGCAGTCCAGGTTGAAAGTTTTAAAGGGTATGAGCCTTGAGATCTAAAAGGATAAGATCTATTTCAATATATCCTCATCAGTGCTCTGCTAACCACTTATTATCCATCACAATGAACAAGATTCCCAAAAGGGATAGTGCGCTCCAGAAACTCAAAATATCGAAAGTTGATATTAAAAGAAACTTGCAAAGAAGCTTAAGGAAGCATTTTAGGTGATGGCGAAGAAGAACGACTTTGAGATAGATAGGATAGATTGGGCAGGCTTCAAGAACCGAGATAATTTGATTTTTGATGTGAACTAGGTAAACTCTATGCCGAAAGGAGAAAAAAGATGGCAGGAATCGTTTTTGAGAAGAAAGGGAAGACTGCATACGTTATCCTAAACCGTCCTGAACAAAAAAATGCTATCGACTTGGGTATGAGACAGGGTCTTTATGATGCATGGAAAGAAATAGAAAAGGACAGTGATATATGGTCGATCATCTTAACAGGTGGAGAAAAGGATTTTTCGACTGGGCAGGACCTCACCGAGCTGACCGAATTCAGAAAAAAGGAACCGACTGCCGATTTACCTCTAAATAACCTAGAAACATTTGGGATGAATGTAAAAAAACCTGTTATTGCTGCGATTAGTGGTTATTGTCTGGGAGCTGGCTTCTTATTGACGTTAGTTGCTAGTGACATTAGGGTTGCTTCTGACACTGCGATATTTGGTATGCCCGAGATAAAGGTTGGAGTTCCTCTGGGTCTTGGAATTCCTCCTTTACTCGCAAGACATTTTTCTCCCGCAATTAACATTGAGCTAATAATGCTGGGTCATAATATATCAGCCCAAGATGCATATAGAAGCGGTTATGTGAATAAGATTGTTTCCCCAAGAGATTTGATTGCGCAGGCAGAAAAATATGCGGATGAGGTCAACACGTTGAGCCCGTTTCTTGTAAAGAAAATAAAAGAAATATCTAGATATATAGCAGCGCCTGATCCAAAAGAAATAGCCTTATCCAATGCAATATGTATGCTCTGTCGCCACAGTGAGGATTATGCCGAAGGCCCAAGGTCCTTCAAGGAAAAAAGGAAACCGGAATGGAAAGGTCGATAAAATATATGGTCTTGAAATTAGAAGAAGAAAGAGTTGCTGACGGACATGCAAATTGTAAATACTTTTGTGATAAGTTCAAGAAATATGGAAGGAAGTATTGGACAGATATATCCGCAATTGGGTAATTGTGTTAAGCCGATAAACATTGATGAAAAGGTATTGGAAGTAATAAAATATTGAGAACAGATGAACAATAGATAAACAAATTCATGTCGTGGCCTTGAACAAACGCATTGATTATTTTGGCATCATTTATCTTAGACGAGCTTATCATTCCATCTTTTAGGACAAGGAAGAGAATGCATAGCAAATTTTCTCATTTTATGTCCATAGGTATTTTCCTTTATCTATCTGATCTCCCATAGTGAGACACCGTCGTTTGAATCCCCCTTATGATAGAATCACTCCACTCTCATTCCCCATCTCCTCTGCCTTTAGTCTGTTTTGCCTTTACGGGCGGTTCCAGCACCATATCTACTTTCAATCGGTTTAATAAGCCTGGAAAATTAATTCTTGACTAATTTTAGGTTGTTATATATAGACATTGCTTGACCGTGAAGAAGATGAGGGGATTTTAAAAAGATCATTGAAAAGATTATTTCTCGTATAGTTGTTGCGTGATACTTATTTAAAGTCTTTTGGTAAAATGAAAATTGTCAAGGTCGAAGAGGCTATTTCTTTGATCCAACCAGATGCGGTAATTGGCTTGGGAAACGCATGTGGGGAACCACAAACAATCCCAAGGTCATTGTGTCTATTAGGATGAAACAAAGCGTAAAAACATATCCCGTACAGAGTAAACAAACCGGACATTATCACGTGGCAGCTACAAACATTGTAGACAAAACATTGTAGACCCTATTGACACCCTGCCCAAATTTTAGTACGCTTCACACGAATTCCAGTTCCAATTACAACTTCCACTCCATAGGAGCACATTAGGAGGCGATTAAAGATGTCCGGCCAAAACACTACGCAGAAAAAAGATATTCTGAAAGATGAATTAATACAAGCCCTTCTGGATAGCCCCTATGAGGGGCTACTGCTTGTTGATCGTAATGGCATTGTGAAATACTTTAGTAAATCCAGTGAAGAGGTATTCGATATCCGGCAAGAAGAGGCTGTGGGAAGGCATGTCTCAGAGATTGTTAAAGATTCGAGGTTACCTGTTGTCGCGAAAACAGGAAAGGCCGAATTTGGAGATGTCGTAAAAGTGGGAAATGTCGAAAGAGTTGTGGCCCGATTTCCATTATTTAAGGATGGAAAAATAATAGGGGCCGTCGGTAAAAGTATTCTTTATAGTCCTCAGAAATTAGAGAGACTCTATTTGAAAATAAAAGCATTAGAAAAAAAAGTGGAATCATATAAGGAAAACCTGAGTTATCTACTTGCGGCGAAATATTCGTTTGAAGATATTATTGGCAATAGCCAACCCATTAAGGAGGCGAAAAAGCTTGCACTAAAAGCATCGCAAACCTCTTCTCCGGTGTTGATTTTTGGCGAAACAGGAACCGGAAAAGAACTTTTTGCTCACGCCATCCATAATACCAGCATTAGGAGAAATTTCCCTTTTGTTAGAGTAAATTGTGCCGCCATTCCAAAGGAGCTATTCGAATCAGAATTGTTTGGATACGAGTATGGTGCTTTTACTGGTGCCAAAACGGGAGGGAAATTGGGGAAATTTGAATTGGCTCAAAGAGGGACTATTTTTTTGGACGAAATTAGTGAATTGCCTCTGAACACACAAGGGAAGCTTTTGAGGGTTCTCCAAGAGAAGGAATTAGATAAGTTAGGAGGCCAAGAGCCTGTCAAGGTGGATTTTCGCCTTATCGTGGCTACCAATAAAGAGTTGGAAGAAAGCATTGGAAATCGTGAATTCAAAAAGGACCTTTATTATAGACTGAACGTTATAAATTTGAGATTACCCTCTTTTCGAGATATGAAAGAAGATATTCCTTATTTTGCTAATTATTTAATGGCAAGAATTTGCAAA
>Ga0214473_10006409_pt1 | contig 14061 bp, 8 predicted proteins | sample RVTome_7_FD_203509 | JGI IMG/M metagenome (GOLD analysis project Ga0214473, IMG submission 203509) | Soil microbial communities from uranium-contaminated site in the Upper Colorado River Basin, Wyoming, United States - RVT98D197 | ecosystem: Environmental > Terrestrial > Soil > Contaminated >... | reverse complement strand
ATGAGCTGGGCGATCGATGTCGCCAGCAGGGAAATGACCGCCACGCCCCCCAGGACCACCACCAAAAGCGTGACCAAAACGGCGCGCCTCGGGGGCAGGCGTTTATTCATCAACCAGTTGAGCAGTGGGCTTATGCTCTGCGCCAGGAGTAGTGCCAGAAAGACCAGATTCAGCAGCGAGGCAGCGGCTTTCAGACCGGAGATGATGATGACCAAGCACGCTCCAGCGATGAGAAAACGAAGCAAAGGGGAAAACTGGGTTGATGGATTCATGAAACTACCTCCTGCACATTGGAGGGGGATATCTTTATATTGTCTCCCATCAAATGGTCAATGCGCTTCCATTGCTTATCGATGACGGCTATATAACGTATGGGGATATGTTCAGCTCTAATTTTAGATGAGAAAGAATTAACCGCTAACTCGAAAGTATACTCTGAGATAGAAATTTTGAATGCCAAATCGATCGAGAGGAATCTCAACCACATTTCCAGGGATTCCCGCAGGGAAGGAAACGAAAAGGGGATATTCCCCTACAACAATGCCCCTTCCATCGCAACGCCAACATTCGAAAGGCCCTACCCCGCCCCGACCATCGCAGACCGGGCATTGGAATTGAGATGGAATGAATACTCGAACCTGACCTCCTCTAAGGACTTCTTCCGGAGACAGGACAATTTCAACATTCAGGCTCTGGATTGTTTCAGCCTTGGGACGGGTCAGAAGGGTAAAATTGCTCCATAAACGGTCAAAGAGTTCCTCAAATGAGGGCTGAATGGTTTGGAACGACTGGGTTAAGGACACCTCCCCAAGATCCACTGTTTTTTCGGGGGCCAGCCGCTCCACCGATTTTTTTCGGGTTACATTTAAAGGTTTTTCCCCGCCGTGCAGTGCCTCATCATGGGCCTTTCGCCGCCCCGCATGGGCTAATGTAGAATATGCCTTCTGGATTCTAAGGAAAAGTTCTCTGTCGCGTTCGAGACGATCCGGATATAACTCTGAAACGAATTCACGGTAGGCTGATTCGATCCAATCCATCGATGCATCTGATTCAAGACCGAGAAGGGAATAAAGATCTCTTTTCATAACAAACCTCCTTCCATTCCCCCCAAAATCCTTTCCCGCCAGTAGACCAAAAAGATTCGCCTCTTAAACCAGCCCCTCTCAATTTTTATTCATTATATCATATCTGCAATATTCATCTTCACACAGAATGATCAACTCGGCTATCTTTTAAAATTTCTTGAACACTTTAAAGAGATTTTTTTCCGCTTAAACAAGAGTGATGGTATCATTTAATCTATGATCCATGGAGCAAAACCTATTCGCTTGCACATTGCCACCTACAATGTCCATAAATGTCGAGGAATGGATGGCCGTACCCGGCCTTCCCGGATTGCCTCCGTGCTCAAGGGTCTGAAAGCAGATGTGGTGGCCTTACAAGAGGTTATCGGTGCAGGTCCTGGTGGAAGAGGACAAGAAGAGGATATCGGAGCTCGGCTGAATATGGTATCGGTGCTGGCCTCGGCTCGAATTTTACGCGGGCACCTATACGGCAATGCTTTGTTAAGTCGTTTTCCCATCGACCAGCATATCACTCATGATTTGTCCCAGCAGGGATATGAACCACGCTTGTGTCAGCGGGTAGATCTCTTGATGGGAAAGCACCCGATTCATCTTTACAATGTTCACCTGGGAACCTCGCGAGCCGAAAGGATCCGGCAGGCGGCGCAATTGATTCGTATTCTGGAAGACCCAAAAGTGCCTGGCCCCAAAATCGTAATGGGGGATTTCAATGAGTGGCACCGGGGGCCAGCTTCGAAGCTTCTATCCGAGAGGCTGGACAGCCTGGATCTGGCTCCATTTCTCCAATGGCGCCGAACCTACCCTGGGTTCTTTCCAGTTTTTCATTTGGACCATATTTATTACCAGGGTTCGGTGGAAATTATCAAAGTGGAAGTCCCGCGGAAATGGTTATGTTTGGTGGCTTCCGACCATATTCCGATGGTTGCCGAAGTACATATTCGGATCAAGGGTGAGTCGAGATCGTTCTAACCCGGATTGACTTTTTTCGAAATTATTTAGCCACAGAGGTCACCGAGAGCACAGAGATATGGAAGCAGAAAGTGGAAAAGAATTTGACCCTGCACCCTCAAAACAGATTCCGCGAGCGTTCGCCTTTTCCTTTTGGTTTTTGAACGTAAATCCCTCTGTGGCCTCGGTGATCACGCGCAGCGCGTGACAAATAAGTTTCTAATATTTTTGTCTTTTATTCTTTTTCCTTTTTTTGGCTAAACTGTTTCCTTTTTTCAGATTTCTCGGGGAGATCCCAATGAGGAAAATGAACGGCGACCTGCAAAGTCAACTGAGTAATGAAGAGCTGTTTCGGGCAACGGGGGCGTCGCTGATACCCGGGAATCATCTGCGTATTCTCCGGGATGCCCAGGAAAATTACCCCGCATGGGAGGCGGCGATTCAGGGGGCCCGAAAGACGATTCACATGGAGATGTACATTATCCATAACGATAAGACCGGGCGCCATTTCCGGGATCTCCTGGTGGCCAAGGCCCGGGAAGGGGTTAAAGTCCGTGTGATCTATGACTGGTTCGGGTCCCTCAGTCTGTTGGGAGGGTGGATGTGGAAGCCCCTCCGCGAAGCAGGGGGGGAGGTTCGGGTTGCCAATCCGCCGGGAATGAGCAGTTTTTTTGGGTGGTTCAGTCGCGATCATCGAAAAATGATTACCATAGATCGTTTGCAAGCCTTTATATCGGGCCTTTGTATCGGAGATGCCTGGAGTGGGAATCCAGAAAAAAAGATTCCTCCCTGGCGTGACACGGGGGTGGAGATTTGCGGCCCGGCGGTAGCCGATGTCGAGGCTGCCTTCGCCACCGCGTGGAAGTTGGCGGGAGGATGGATTCCCCCTGAAGAACCTCCCCGCCGGGAGGATTTGTCGAAGGCCGGATCTGTATCTTTGCGCATTGTACCGGCCTCTCCGGAAACGACGGGAATATACCGTTTGGATTTGATGTTGGCGGCCACCGTGCGCCAGACGTTGTGGCTGACCGATGCCTACTTCATTGCCACAAGCCCTTATATACAAGCTCTCCGGGCAGCGGCCCTGGGTGGAGTGGACGTCCGTCTGCTGGTACCCCATGGAAGCGACATCCAATGGGTTGCCGACTTTTCGCGCACGATGTATCGATCGCTTCTGGAAGCGGGGGTTCGGGTCTTCGAGTGGAACGGATCGATGGTTCATGCCAAGACGGCGGTTGCGGATGGACGCTGGGCTCGAATCGGTTCCACAAACCTTAACATTTCCAGCTGGATCGGCAATTGGGAGCTGGATGTCGTCATCGAAGATGAAGGTCTCGCCCAGGAAATGAGTGAGATGTTCCTGGAGGATTTGGCCCAGTCTACCGAGATCGTAATCAGCACACGCAACAAGGTCCGCCCCATCCAACCTCTCTCGCACAGGAAGAGATTGAGGGTGGTAAGAGGGAGCGGCAGGAGTGCGCTTTCGGGTATGGCCCGCCTCGGAAGTGCCCTGAATGCCGCGGTAACAGGGAAAAGAATCCTGGGCCGGGCAGAATCCTCTTCCCTCCTGAAATTCGGCATGTTTATTTGCTTCCTTACGTTTGTTGCCTTCTATTTTCCCAGAATGATCTCCTATACAGTAGGGGGGTTATTGGGTTGGACCGGATTTTTTATTCTTGTAAAAGCGATTCGGCTACGTTATGGGAACCGAGATGAAGAGGCGGAGAATGTCGGACCCAAGGAAAAACCTTCTTCGGATAAAGGCCCATGATAGTCGAAGTGTCAGTCTATCCTTGAAACCTAAAATTTCACCTTCCGGTAAAAGATCCCCTTCGTTATTTCCGCTGCAACCATGAATAACCCAACAATGATCCCCACGAATAGAATGAAAGAGATGGACAGCGGGATAAATCCAAATACTTCCATCCCTCACTCCTTATATAGGTCGTCTCGTAGTTTAGCAATCTGTGCTTTGAAGCTCCCGTCGTAAACGACATTACCGATTCTCGTCAAAAACCCACCGATCAAGGAAGGATCTTTTTCTAATGAGAGGATAACTTCTTTGCCGGTCAAAGACTCTATCTTGCCCCTTATCTCCTGCACAAGACCGGAGGGAAGTTCCAGGGGAGTAACCAGGGTGGTCCGGGTACGCCCGGCCACCTCATCGCAGCGGTCCCGATAGGTCTTGGTGATCTCTAAAAAAAGATTAATCCGTTTCTTCTCGATCAGGAGCTCGATGAAGTTAAGGGTCGTCGGGGAAAGGCCGAGCTTTTCACTGATCTTTCTGGCGATCGCCTTACGGGTAGGCTTCGGAATTGCGGCGCTCCGAAGCACGACTTGGAGTTCCTTGTTTTCCCTGAGCAGACCCGCCATTTTATTCAAATCTTGCCCCAGGGTTTCATAATTCCTATCCTGTAGGCCGATTTCCAAAAGGGCCTTCGCATATTTCTTAGCAATGGTTACGCCGATCATCTAGGCTCCCTCCCCTTCGCAATGTACTCCCGTCTTTCCTGTTCCATCGACTTCGCTTTTCCCATATTTCGCCGGGAAAAAGCGCTCCAACAAAAACCAAGCCCGGAAACCATTGTTTACCATTGGACCCAAAGCTAAAGCTGGATTTGAGCGCCAAGTTCCACAACGCGGTTTGCGGGTAAACCGAAATATACCGCCGGGGTTCCGGCGTTTCTCGACATAAAGGCAAAGAGCACTTTACGCCAGCGCGCCATCTTCGAATCACCCGTGGTAAACACCGACACTCTCCCCAGGTAGTAGGTCGTCTCTGCCTCGTCAATCGGCAGTCCTAGATTGGAGGCCAGCTTCATGATCTCCGGCACATTGGGCCTTTGCATATAGCCATTGTGGGCTACCACCCGATAGAAGCCCCGCCCCAAATCCTCGACTCTCACCCTTTCCCTGGCCGGTACAGTGGGGATGTCTGTGGGGAGGATCGAAAGGAGCACGACCTTCTCATGCAAAAGTTTATTATGTTTAAGATTTTGTAAAAGCACGGGGGATGTCCCCTCAGGGGTAAGCGTCATGAAAACTGCCGTGCCTTGCACCCGGGGAAGTTTTTGCCCGGCAACCTCATCGAGAAAAAGTTTTAGGGGAATTTTGGTTTCAAACTTACGGATGACCTCAGTACGCCCTTTTCTCCAGGTGGTCATGGCGATCGTGAAGAGCGCGGCCGCAAGAAGGGTGAACCAGCCTCCGTTCTTGACCTTGAGGAGATTGGCTCCGAAGTAGGATATATCAAAAACGAGGAAAACGGTAACCAGCGGGACCGCCATCCAGAGGGACCACCTCCACACACGGGTAATCAAGATAAGATATAAGATGGATGTGATGGTCATGGTTCCCGTAACAGCGATTCCGTAGGCCCCCGCGAGGCTACTGGATTCACCGAAACCAATCACCACCCCCAAACAGGCAATCATCAGGGCATAGTTCACTGCCGGCATATAGATCTGGCCCCGAACTGCACGGGAAGTGTGCACGATAAGAAAATGCGGGCAAAATCCAAGTTCAACGGCCTGCTGGGTGAGGGAAAAGACGCCGGAAATCAACGCTTGGGATGCGATCACCGTAGCAATAGTGGAAAGACCAACCATGGGATAAAGGATCGGCTTTGGGACCAAACCATAAAAAGGATTGACATTCAGTTCGGGATGACCCAGAAGGAGGGCTCCCTGACCAAAATAGTTGAGAAGAAGAGCGGGGAAAGCGAGGCCCATCCACGAAAGGCGGATGGCTTTTCGTCCAAAGTGCCCCAGATCGGCGTAGAGTGCTTCGGCCCCTGTTAAACAGAGCACGACCGAGCCGAAAACGACGAAGGCGTGGAGCTTATTGTCGGCAAAGAATTCATAGGCATAAATCGGGTGAATGGCGAGTAAAATACGGGGTTCCTGAAAAATCTGGCCAAGCCCCAGCGCGGCGATCGATGCAAACCAAAGCGTCATGACCCGGCCGAAAATCTTCCCAATGCCTGCGGTTCCCCAGTGCTGTGAAAGAAAGAGCAAAAAGAGGACCACGCAGGTGAGGGGCAACACGATCGGTGTTGCCGCCTTAGTGGCAACCTCGAGACCCTCGATGGCCGAAAGGACCGAGATCGCCGGCGTGATGATGCCATCTCCATAGAGGAGCCCTGCACCAAGAATCCCGGCGAATACCAAGCCTGCGCGCAGGCGAGGTGACACGTTTCGGCCGCCAGCCGATATTAGCCCAAGAAGTGCGAAAATGCCCCCTTCCCCGTGATTATCCGCAAGGAGAATAAAGAAAACATATTTGATACTAACGACAATGGTCAGGGACCAAAAGACGAGGGACATGACCCCAAAGATGTTCCCCTGCGTCAGGGCAATGGCGTGATGCCCGTGAAAACACTCCCTGATTGCGTAAAGTGGGCTGGTCCCTATATCGCCATAAACCACACCCAGGGCACCGAGGGCGAGCACAAGGGGGCGGGTTCTTAAGCCTGCACTGTTCGGATTCGGTTCCATTTTGTGGAAATGGCGCTCCTATCGCCAGGGTAGCGAAAAGGTTTGAAGTCTGTTTCTGGAGATTCTGGACTTAAAAATATTAGGGCGCCTACATGACGTTGTCAAGCCCCTTATGGATCGAAGATCCATAGATTTATGTGGCAATTTTATGATGGAAAAACTCAAAGAGGCTTAGCATATTCCAGGCAGGTGATATAGGGAAGATCAGGAAGAGTTGGGATAGCTGCGATCTATTCGCAGTTCGGACTACCCTCAAAAGGTTCCACATTCTTTTGATATCGTAATTTTTGGGAAAGTTCCTATTTTGGTACGAAATCCGCGCAGTTTAGGGTTTAAAATTCTTCATTGCCGTTGTATTTGCTTCTTTCTGAAGTCATTTCTGAAGTCAATGATTGACAGGTTCTGCCAAAGGATGTAGATTCTTATTGGGTATCCACAGGGAGCGTAAAAGAACCCCCGTATATACCAAGGAGTCCATAATTGACCAGACATATTCATTCAAAATCTCCCCTAACCCCTCTTTTCTAAATCCCGCGAAGCGCGGGACTCCCTTTGACAAAGGGAGGGCAGGAGGGATTTAGTCTTAAGCATCTATACAATTATGGACTGACTAATAATTATTGCAAAAGCAGCGTTGAGGAAAAGAAGTAGAAAAAGCAAATTCCTATCCATGAGTGAAGGCACGCCGTGCGACTATATTTGATCAATCCCTCCAACCCGCTTGTCAGCATAGTCAATGTCAAGGAGAGCCGCTGGAACCGTTACCGCGTGTGGAAACCGCTCAGCCTTATGGTTCTCGCGGGCCTGACCCCACCGGAGTGGGAAATCTCGATCGTGGACGAGAACCTTGGCGCGCCGGACTATCCGGCCATGCCTCGGCCGGACGTGGTGGGCATTACCGCTTTTACCTCGCAGGCGAACCGCGCCTATGAAGTGGCCGCCCACTTCCGGCGTCTGGGCGTGCCCGTCGTCATGGGCGGCATTCACGCAACCATGTGCGTGGACGAGGCCATGGAGCGTGTGGACTCGGTCGTCACGGGGGAAGCCGAGGGCATCTGGCCACAGGTCCTGGAGGACGCCCGGCATGGCCGCCTGAAGCCCCGGTATGACGGAGGGCGAGCCGAGATAAGCGATGTCCCCTTCGCCCGTCATGATTTGCTGGCTACGGGATATGCCTTAGGAGCCATTCAGACCACACGCGGCTGTCCATTGAACTGCAGCTTTTGCAGCGTGACGGCGTTCAACGGGGCCCACTACCGGCAGCGACCCATTCCGGATGTCGTGCGGGAATTCCAGTCGATCCGTGAGAAACTTGTTCTGATGGTGGACGACAACCTCATCGGTACGCGCCCGGAACACATTGCCCGCGCCAAGGACCTGTTCCGCGCCCTGGCCAAGGCGAACCTGCGAAAGGAATGGGTTGCCCAAGCCACCATTAACTTCGCCGATGACGAAGAACTCCTGGCGTTGGCCGCGAAGGCAGGATGCAAAGGTGTCTTCATCGGCTTTGAATCCCCCACGCCGGAAGGGCTTCGGGAGCTCGGCAAGAAATTCAACCTTCTGAAGGGCCGGGATTTCCGCGCCTCCGTGCGGCGCATACAGCGGCACCACATGCTGGTCGTGGGTTCCTTTATCATCGGCTTGGACATAGACAAAGCGGGCATCGGCAAACGGATCGCCGAGGTGGCCAGCCAGTACGGCGTGGACAATCTCAACACGCTGTTTCTGACGCCCTTGCCCGGCACGCGCCTGTGGGAGCAGATGAAATCAGAGGGCCGCATCGCCCTCGATACGTTCCCGGAAGACTGGAAATACTACACGCTGACCTTCCCGGTGGCCCGGTATAAGCATTTGCCTCTGGACGCCATCATCCAAGAAATGATCTCCTGCAACCGGAATTTCTATTCCCTGCCGCGCATTCTGCGTAGGGTGGGCAGCAATTTGTGGCAAGGCCGCAAGCCTCTGATCAGCTTGGTGGGCAATCTCTCATTCAGGGGCAACCTCCGTGTGAGCAGCAAGGCATACGCGGACTTCAAGCATCAACACGGCAATCTTCACGACGCTACTTGAGCCCCAAGTGCTTATCGAAAATTGGCGGAGGGATTATGATCGGATTAGACCCCATCGTGCTTTGGGCTACAGGCCGGCGGCACCCGGGCCATTAGGCCAAATTGCAATTCAACGGACCAAACTTTACTCCTCGCCCTCCCTTTCTTGATTTTGCAGAATCTTTTTTTGGAGGATGCTATGAAAAAGAAGGGCAAAACAAAACAGCAAATTCTCTTTGAGGAGAAAACCAAACCATTCTTGAATGATTATTCAGTTCAGGTTCAAGATAAAATCGAACGCCAAAAGATAAAAGAAGCAATACGAAAAATTGCCGACGCGGCGGAACAGCGAATAAAGAAGCTTAATGCGGAACTCAACTTCGTGAAGGAGCAACTAAGGCTAGAAATGGAAAAACGGAAGCATGCGGTGGAAATTCTGCGACAACAAGAACCCCTTCTTAGTGAGCGGGTTAAGGAAATAAGCTGTCTCTATTCTGTTATCAGTCTCCTGAGTGATAAAAAATATGCTTCCGATGAGGAAAAAATCCATGATATTGTGAAACTCATCCCGACGGGTTGGCAGTATCCGGAGGATGCCTGTGTGCAAATTATTCTTGAAGGTAAGGAATATAAAACGGATAATTTCAAAGAGACGCCGTGGAGGCAGACCGCCGAAATCCTGGTGAACGGCGAGCCCAAAGGTATTTTGGCAGTAAGTTATCTTCAGGAAAAACCAGCAAAAGATGAAGGGCCTTTCTACATGGAAGAAAGGACGCTTATCGATGTCCTTGCGAAATTTCTTGGCGAAATGATTGAACGTAAGCTTGCGAAGAAATTCGAATAACGAATTAGCGCCTTCTCCAGCCACTCCAAACAGGGAAACCATTTTCATCCCGCAGCTTCAATATTATTGCATCTTGCATCTCCTTGAAGACGGGTATTGTTTGATCCCGGAAAAGAGCTGTAATCGCTGACGGATTATGCTAGGATAGATGCACAGTACTGGCCTTCCTTTGATTGAGATTGATTACGAAACCCAACATTTTGGCTTGCCCTCTTTCGATTACCGCCATTTGTTGTTAACTTTCAAAGGATGTCCCCTAACTTAAGAAGGAGACTCAAACTTGCAGGTGAGCCACAGGACCATTCGCGAGACCTTGCTCCATTGGGGGGCACGCCTCCGTGGAAACGGCCTGGCCCAAAAGTTCGCCGGTACCGAGCCACCGCTGCGATCGGAACTGTTCAGCCGCGACCAGATGAAGCAGCATGGCCAGGCCCTGGCGGACTCGCACAAGTTGGCTCTGGGACGCGCTCGGGACTCGCTTCTGACGCGGCTAGCGGAGAATGAAGGCGTCCTGATCGGAGCCTGCAATCTGCTGACGGAGGCGGTCCAGGCGAACCGCCGGATCGTGCCGGCCGGGGAATGGCTGCTCGACAACTTCTATCTAATCGAAGAGCAGATTCGGACGGCCAGGCGACACTTGCCCAAGGGTTACAGCCGGGAACTGCCGCGCTTGCAAAACGGCCCATCGGCCGGGCTTCCGCGGGTGTACGACATCGCGCTGGAGATTATCTCCCACGGCGATGGACGGGTAGACCCGGAAAATCTCAGCAGTTTCGTAGCCGCCTACCAGGCGGTGACCTCCCTGAAGTTGGGCGAATTGTGGGCCATCCCCATCATGCTGCGCCTGGCCCTGATCGAGAATCTCCGCCGCGTTGGAGCCCGGATCGCCGCCGACCGGACCGACCGAAACCGCGCCGACCACTGGGCGGACCAGATGACCGAGATCGCGGAGAAAGACCCGAAGAGCCTGATTCTTGTGATCGCGGATATGGCGCGGTCGAAACCGCCGATGGTGGGCTCGTTCGTGGCGGAATTAGCGCGGCGGCTGCAGGGACAGAGCCCCGCTTTGGCCTTGCCGCTCACCTGGATTGAACAGCGGCTCTCCGAGTCCGGCCTGACCATTAAGCAGCTGGTGGAGTCGGAGAACCAGCAACAGGCCGCCGATCAGGTTTCCATCAGCAACAGCATCGGCAGCCTCCGCTTTCTGGGAGCGATGGACTGGCGTGAGTTCGTCGAGACGATGAGCGCTGTCGAGCGGGTACTTCGTGAGGATCCCGGCGGAGTCTATAACAAGATGGATTTTGCCACCCGGGATCGCTACCGTCACGCGGTAGAGAAGATCGCGAAGAGCAGCGGGCGGTCCGAAACCGAGGTGGCCCGCCAAGCGATTCAATCCGCCCGCGAGGGCGCGGCCAAGGATGGCAGCGACGATCGAGCGCTCCATGTTGGGTTTTATTTAATCGACAAGGGATCGTCACAGCTTGAGCGCATGGTGAATGTGCACCGATCCACCCCCGAGGCCCTTCAGCGATTGAGCCGCCAGTATCCTTTGCTCTTCTATCTGGGCATGATCACGCTGCTTACGGCAATTTTCACCGGGAGCTTCTTGGCGCAGGCGCATGCCAGCGGGTACCGGGATTGGCTGTTCGCGCTGACGGGTATTCCCTTGCTATTGGGCGCAAGTCATCTGGCGGTGGCGCTGGTGAATTGGCTGGCGACTTTGCTGGCGACGCCGCATTTGCTGCCGCGAATGGACTTCTCCGGAGGAATTCCGCCGGAATCGCGGACCCTGGCCGTGATCCCGACAATGCTCACGAGCGCTCAGAATATTGAGGACCTGGTCGAAGCGCTGGAAGTCCGTTTTCTGGCCAATCGGGACGAGCACCTGCACTTCGGCCTGCTGACGGATTTCCGGGATGCCCGTGAAGAAACGATTCCGGAAGACGAACCGCTGTTGCAACTGGCCCGGAAGAGAATCGAAGAGTTGAACGAAAAGTACCGGGACCCCAAAGCCGACACGTTCTTCCTCTTTCATCGCCCGCGCCGGTGGAATCCGCGGGAGCGGATTTGGATGGGTTACGAGCGCAAGCGAGGGAAGCTGGCGGAATTGAATTCGCTTCTGCGCGGCGGCCCAAGAGACCGCTTTTCCCTCATCGTTGGGGATATGGGCGTCCTATCGAACGTGAAGTACGTGATCACCCTGGACACGGATACGCAGCTCCCGCGCGATTCGGCATGGCAGTTTGTGGGGGCCATGGCGCACCCGTTGAATCGGGCACGGTACGACGAAGACAAACAGCGTGTCGGTGAGGGATACGGCATCCTTCAGCCGCGCGTGGCCGTTAGCCTGCCGGGAATGAACCGGTCGCGATACGCCCGTTTGTGCGAAAGTGAGCCGGGCATCGACCCGTACACCCGCGTTGTCTCCGATGTCTACCAGGACGTGTTCGGTGAAGGCTCATTCATTGGCAAGGGGATCTATGATGTCGATGCGTTCGAGCGGGCCCTTAAAGGGCGCTTTCCCGAGAACCGGATCCTCAGCCACGACCTTGTGGAAGGGTGCTACGCGCGGGCGGGGCTGTTGAGCGATGTGCTGTTGTACGAGGAATGTCCATCCCGCTACCGCGCCGACGTGAGCCGCCGGCACCGCTGGATTCGCGGGGATTGGCAGATTGCCCGCTGGCTGCTGCCGGGCGTTCCCGACCCCGGGGGAAGCCGCCGGAAGAATCCGCTCTCCGGGCTGTCCCGGTGGAAGATCTTCGACAATCTTCGCCGCAGCCTCGTACCGGCGGCGTTGGCCCTGCTGTTGCTACTGGGCTGGACGGTCTTGTCGCCGCCCTGGTTATGGACCCTGGCGGTGATCGGAACCATCCTGATTCCTCCCTGGATGGCCTCTCTTCAGGACCTGTTTCAGAAGCCGGGCGATGTGCTGCTGCGTCAGCATCTTGCTGCCACGGTGCGCTCGGCTGCCCGGCACTCCGCTCAGGCCGTCTTTACGCTCGCCTGTCTCCCCTACGAAGCCTTCTTCAGCCTGGATGCGATTGCCCGCTCGGCCGTGCGCATGTGGGTCACCCACAAACGTCTCCTGGAATGGAATCCGTCGAGCGGCTCGGCTCGCCAAAGCCGCACGGACCTCGCCGCCTCCTGCCGGACGATGGGGATCGCCCCCGCCCTGGCCACTGCCGCGGCGATTTATCTGGCGCTTTCGAGGCCGGCCGCATTAGCCGTGGCCGGGCCCATCCTGGCCCTCTGGTTTGTATCTCCTGCTATCGCCTGGTGGATCAGCCGGCCCGTCGCTCGCCGCGAAACAAGGCTGACGGCTGACCAGACCCTCTTTCTTAAGAAGCTTTCCCGAAAGACCTGGGCGTTCTTCGAGGCTTTCGTCGGCCCGGAAGATCATTGGCTGCCGCCGGATAACTATCAGGAGCATCCCGCTCCCGTGGTCGGGCACCGCACGTCGCCCACCAACATGGGACTGGCGCTTCTCGCGAATTTGTCCGCGTACGATTTCGGCTACATCTCGGCCGGACGACTCCTCGAGCGCACGGCGAAGGCATTCCACACGATGGCAGGCTTGGAACGGCACCAAGGCCACTTCTACAACTGGTACGACACGCAGTCTCTGAAGCCGTTGCAACCTATGTACATCTCGACGGTGGACAGCGGGAACCTCGCGGGCCATCTGCTGACCTTGCGGCCGGGTCTGCTCGCCCTCCCCGATCACCAGATCCTGGAAGCGCGATTTTTTGACGGGCTCGGAGACACCCTGAGGATTCTTATGGAGCTTGGGGGAGAGGCCCCGCCGGCCGGGCTCTCTCAACTCCGGGAGGATCTGGCCTCCGCATCCGCTTCCCGGCCGACTACGCTCGCAGCGGCCCGGCTGTGCCTCGAAGGCCTGGCGACATCCGCCGCGGAGGTGGCGGGCGCCCTCGATGCAGACCCCGAGAGCCAGGCAAAGTGGTGGGCACGCGCCTTGACCCGGCAAAGCCAGGATGCCCTCGACGAGCTGGCGTTTCTCGCGCCGTGGACCTTGCTGCCGCCCTCTCCGGACAGGCTCAGCGAATTTCGCGGCGTCGATAAGATCCCCACGCTGCGCGAATTGGCCGGATTTGAGGTGGAGTTGCTGCCGGCCATGGAGGATCGCCCCGGCTCGGAGGCAGCCCCCGGGGAAAACGAATGGTTGGGTCAGCTTCGCCGGTGCATTACGGAAGCAAGCCACCGCGCCCACGCAAGGATTGCGGCCATCGAAAGCCTGGCGCGGCAAGCGGGCGAACTGGCCGATATGGACTACGACTTCCTGTTCGACAAGGCACGCCATCTACTGGCCATCGGGTACAACGTGGGTGAGCGCCGGCTGGACTCGAGTTACTACGATCTGCTGGCATCGGAAGCGAGATTGTGCAGTTTCGTGGCAATTGCGCAGGGACAATTGCCGCAGGAGATATGGTTTGCCCTGGGGCGCATGCTCACCACCGCCGGCGGAAAACCGGTTCTCCTTTCGTGGAGCGGTTCGATGTTCGAGTACCTCATGCCGCTGCTGGTGATGCCGACTTACGAAGATACGCTGCTCGACCAGACCTACCAGGCGGCGGTGGAGAGGCAGGTCGAGTATGGGGGGAGTCGAGGGCTGCCGTGGGGTA
>Ga0214473_10006407_pt1 | contig 14064 bp, 18 predicted proteins | sample RVTome_7_FD_203509 | JGI IMG/M metagenome (GOLD analysis project Ga0214473, IMG submission 203509) | Soil microbial communities from uranium-contaminated site in the Upper Colorado River Basin, Wyoming, United States - RVT98D197 | ecosystem: Environmental > Terrestrial > Soil > Contaminated >... | reverse complement strand
ATATCACTTTTATGGCTAAAATCACACTAAATATGGGGAAAAGACCATAACTGACTGCTGTATAAGAACAAACAGATGAACCTGTTCAACCCTTGCAAAATTAGAATGTTGAACCACAACGACTTACGATTATAAATAAGCCGTCCATTCGGTCGAATACGGCATACTCTCTGCAATAGTTCTATATAGTTCTATAAGGAACTAAATAAAGCAGTCCGAAAACCCGATTAAGATAAGGGCATTGCAAAACCCTTTTAAGCAAGAATGGATTCCCTCGCTTTAAGGCGGGGGAATGACATTGAACCGGGTGTCGGACACCGCAGAAAGGGTGATTGCCGTGCAGGACGAAAAGAAAAAACCTAAAACGACCCCGCTGCCCAAGAAAAGTTATTGGCACCTTTACAGTTTGCAGAACTTGGGATCGGAAAAACTGATAAAAGTAGTCAATAAGATACTCAAGCAGGAGTATCACCTGGTCAAGTAGTTGACCGGAGATTAAACCTTGACAGGGCATTCCCGTCCGGCTACCTTTACCGGCTATGTTGGTAAAACGCAGGCAGGATGCTTTCAAATGGGAAGATACAGCGGAAGTCACAGGAGTTGACGCTGAAATGAGAAAGAAAAAACTGACTTTCTTGCTCATACCCGACTCATCGGGCTCACCCAGACAGGTAAGTGTCTCAATAACACTGATTTACTCATTATTGGGGGCCTTGCTCCTTTTAATTATTACTACTTTCTTCCTATCCTCGCATTTCTTCAGTTATGAAGTTGCCCAGGAAGAGCTGAGCCGCTTACGGGGCGAGAACCAGCAGTTATCTGAAAAATTTGAGCAAATGCGCTGGAATCTGGCTGAAGTCGAAGACCGTTACAGCGAGTTGGTTTCACGAGAAGTCCGTATCCGCAGTTTATTTGACCTGCCAGAAATCGATACCGAAGAGCGCCAGTTGGGCGTGGGTGGTCCAGAACCGGCAGTTTTGACCGATTTTTCGGAGGCCGCCAAGGATGCCTTTATAACCGAGCTGGAAGTTGACCACTTGTTACGGCTTTCCCAGTTTGAATTGCAAAACTATCAGTCCGTTGAAAATTCCCTCATAGATATTAAAGACCGGCTAAGGCATACTCCTTCAATCTGGCCCTCGACCGGCTGGGTCTCCCGCGGCTATGGTATGAAATATGACCCATTCACGGGTTACAGACAGATGCACCGCGGTCTCGACCTCGCCAACCACATGAATACCCCCATTATAGCTACTGCCGACGGTCGAGTGGCGTTGATTTCGACTGCCACCGAACTTGGCAAATGCATTATGCTTGATCACGGCTACGGCTATCGTACCCGCTTTGGACATATGGCGCAGATTCTTGTGAAAAACGGCCAGAGCGTCAAACGCGGCGATGTTATTGGACTGATGGGCTCGACCGGTTATTCGACCGGCCCGCATTTGCATTATGAAATTTTCCGCAACGGCCAGTTTCTTAATCCGCAGGATTATATCATGAACGACATCAAAGAGTTTGCGGCGAATAAGAAGTAGTTGGCCGGGTTTTTTTTCAATTCAATTCAACTGAAATTGTCTTTCCAGCGGAAGCTGGAATCCGTTCCCAGAATTGTCATTCCCGAGTAGTCGGAATCTATCTTGACGGGAACCCACCCTTCGACTTTGCACAGGACAGGCCTGAAAAGTGGGGTGCCCCGTCGGGGTGCGTGCTTTTTAGGGCGGGAACGTAGTATATTAGCAGTACATAGCTTCGTGGGTAGAGCAGTGGAAAAAATCCTTGCCAGCTGGTGGTTGTGCACTGTTTGGTTAACTAAGAGAAACGACAGCACAATCAGCAAGCGACAGAATAATTATGACTGAAAGACTTTTTCCAAAGATATACATATACAAACAGATGGTTCAGGCAAAGCTGTTCATAGACAACCATTTCGCAGAAAGTATAAACCTCGACGACATTGCAAACGAAGCATTTTTTTCAAAATTCCACTTCATCCGGCTTTTCAAAACAATTTATGAAAAGACACCACATCAATACCTAACAGCAGTAAGGATTGAAAAAGCGAAAGAACTTTTGCAGACGGAAGAATCTGTCACACAAGTTTGCTTTTCTGTCGGTTTTGACAGCTTGAGTTCGTTCACGGGTCTTTTTAAGCGACGAACAACTTTTACCCCTTCGGCTTATCAACGACTAAAACTACAACGAAAACAAGAAATTAGTCGAACACCGTTAAAATTTGTTCCAAACTGCTTTGCTGAACGAAAGGGTTGGATAAAAAAGAGCAATTTTGGAGAAGCATAACAAAAAGACATTGCTGATATTTGCATAAACCCTAAAAAGGAAACAGCAATGATTACAAAAATGAACCACGTTAGCATTTTCGTTCTTAATCAAGAAAGTGCTTATGAGTTTTACGTTAATAAACTCGGTTTTAAAGTTCATACAGACGCACCGATGGGATTAGGCATGAGATGGCTTACAGTATGTCCACCGGAACAACCGGACTTGGAAATAACTCTGATGCCTATTGAAGAAGGAATGATGTTCAAAGGGGAATCAGCAAAACAAATGAGAGAGTTGGTAAGACAAGGAATTTTTGGTTTCGGAGTTTTTGAGTGCAATGACTTGCATGCGACCTATGAAGAACTTAAGGTGAAAGGCGTAGAATTTAAGAAGAGCCCAACAAAAGAATTTTATGGATTTGAAGCATTGTTCATTGACGACTCTGGCAACTGGTTTTCACTTGGACAAAAAAAATAATTCTGTCATTTTATAAATTAATAATTAACATTAAAAAGAAGTAACAAGAATGAATTGGAAAAGATATTGGATTTCAACAGCCGCAGTTATCGTAATAGCCAAAGGATTGGTCGCAGCTCTATTCTTCGCAGTCATATTCAATTTCGTTTATGACAAACAAATACCAGGCACCAGACCAGAAGGAGAAGAATTTCACGCAGCAGAATTAATCTGCATAATTGTCTGGTCGCTCGTTTTCACCTATATCTATACAAAAGGACGTCAAGACAAGGGGTGGACAGTAGGTATCAGGTTTGGTCTCGTTGCATGGGCATTCTACTTTATACCCATGGTAACAGGTGTTTGGGCATATTTTGAAGTCCCCACCAATTGGGTGATCGCAGGGTTAGTATCTGGCCTTGCCGAATCGCTTTCAGCCGGATTGCTGGTTGCTCTTATCTACAAGCCAAAAACCGTATAAAAGAAAGAAGACATATTTGAAACAAAAAATTCAACTGAAACATCCTGCTGGCAAAAAAGCCATCAGTATGGACAAGGGCAAGTATGATGTTCTTAAGAAGGCCATTCTAAACTGTCTTGAGAAAAATGGTGCATTGACTCATACAGAAATGTTAAATGTGATTACTGAAAATTTTAACAAAAACAAGACAAAATTTAAGGGTTCCATTGAGTGGCATATGGAATGGATTAAACTTGATCTTGAAGCAAGCAAAAGCATCGAAAGAATCACAGACAAATCACCTTTGAAATTCAAAATAGCCAGCCATTGAATGACAAACTAAGAGGCAGAAGAGGATGTCTGCCGCCCACAATTAAAATTTTGCCATTCCTGCCCCAAGCGGATTGGAGCACCGCACGAGCGAAGCTGAATTATTTTTTCATTGGGGGCGTCGGCCCAAGAGTCGCGAAGGGAACATGAAGATGGCTCGGACAAGTTCGAAGACCCCGACCACTGCGAAGCCGAGAAGTCGGAAGGGAAGTAAAATAAGCCAGACGATGGGGTACAAAATCAGCACGAGCAGTGCCAGAGGCCAGCAAATCACCAGTAGAATGCACCAAAGTAGAAAAGTAATCATACGTCAGATACGCATTTTTGGTGCGTGAAGTTTCGATGTCTTGATGGGTGGGCCACGATTCAGGTGGGGTGCCTGCCGCTCACGGAATTCACCCATGTTTTTTTGTAGGGGCGTATTGCAATACGCCCCTACGGAAGAATGGATTCCCGACTGCTCGGGAATGACAACATTTTTACATTTTCAAGGGGGCAGATCCTTCGACTGTGCTCCCTCGACTACGCTCGGGACAAGTCAGGACAAGCTGTGGCGTTTGTCTCCACAAAAAAAAGGGAGACAGATCAACTTGTCTGCCTCCCACAATTTTATACTTGCTCGATTATCCGGCTAACGCTGTACCAGCGGTGAGATGGTATTCCGAATACCAGCTTGGAAGCTGGAGCCGGTTAATCCTCGGGTCAAGGTAACATCGTTGCTTCTGGTAATCCGCACACGTTGATCGTCACGTACTGTAGAAGAGCCCGGGATCAGAAAACTGCCGTCGTCAGTGTCGCCCACAGCCGTTGATAGGACAGGACCATAGTCGCGTGTTTCCACCTCAACCAATTCTGAAGTTGTAGTTCTTGTCCATAGAGCAGTAATGACAGTATTGAGCGGAATGGTATCGTTAAGCGCCGGATAGGTTATGTTATGGATGTCCGGACCGGATACCCGTCCATTATAAAGATAATCGGTGCCTCTCTGAATATTCAAAGTGTAGGTGCCGGGATAATAGCCATTTACTGAAGCTGTATAATCGCTGGCAGTGAGAGTGTCCCAAATCAAGGACGTGGCACCCAGCGTCGAATGGGTAATTGACACAGTGGCATTCGTTACCGGGGCGTTAAGGGCATCCAACAATGTAACTTTGAATTGTGTCGTAAAAAGTCCGGAACCGGCATCGGTTCCTTCAACTTCGGCATTCACCAAAAGCGAATTGGAACCGGTTTCCGAAGGCAAAATTGAATCAACGGTATTAGAACCGCTGCACCCAAATAGGAACATTGCAAGTGAAAAAATAAACAGAACTGCCAGAATTGACCTCATTTTTCCTCCTTTAATTGTTTAGGTGTATTATCGGTGCAAGTCGTACCTCCTTTAGGCAATTTTATTTGGCGCTCGAAGTCAACATTTGCAGTTTTCTACTCGACTTTCACAGTAGGTATTCATTAGAATTACTATCGCTATGATTTCGCTTATAATTGGATTGGGCAACATCGGCAGTCGCTATAAAGGAACTCGGCATAATCTGGGGTTCGAGGTGGTTGATTTGGCTGTCAAAAGGATAGGGGCGAAGTCGCTGCCGGAAGATTTCTTCTATCATAGTTTTGAGTGCAGAATCGACGACAGAAAAATCTTTTTTGTCAAACCGACCACCATGATGAATGGTTCCGGCGGCTCTGTTGTCGTACTATTAGACAAATTTAACCTGTCTCCCTCCGAAATGCTGGTCGTCGTCGATGATTTCAATATTCCACTCGGAACGATTCGCTTTCGTCCGAATGGCTCCGATGGCGGTCACAACGGGCTGGAGTCCATAATCGCGGCAATCCAGACAGAAACATTTCCCCGTCTGCGGCTGTGAATCGGGCCTGTCCACGAAGGAACTTCTGTGCCATTATTATCTGAACCCACCGCCCCGACAAATCGGGATGAGGACACAAGCAGTGGGCGACCAATAGAAGTGGTCGATTTTGTGCTGGGGAAATTCAGCAAATCAGAGCAAAAAATAGCCAAAAAAATGATTGAAATCGCCGCCACAGCTGTTATATTTGCGGCCGGACATCGGTTCGATGAAACGATGTCGAAATACAACTATAACCCTGTTTGAGGTTCCGTCACAGGCGGAACACTCAAGCCGTTTGAGATTAACGAAACGTCCATAGGGAGGATAAATTGAATCTCTACGAAACAACATTTATTGTCAACCCCCAGGCGGAAGAATCTGCTATCGATGAGCAGGTCAGAGCCATCGGGAAAGTTATCACCGACAATGGCGGGAAAATTGTGCGCGAAGAACGCATCGGCACGCGCCGGTTTGCCTATCTTGTCGGAAAACTCACCCAAGGGTACTACGCCACATTTTTGTACGAAGCCGAGCCGCCGGTCCTGCCGGTTCTCGAACGTTTCCTGAAGCTCGGCGAATCGTACATTCGGCATCTGACTATTCGCTTCGAAGGCGACCCGACCAAATCATTCAGCGAACGGACGCAGAGTTTGTTCGAAGTCGAAAGCCGGCGTGAACCCGAAGAAGACGACCGCAGAGGATTCCGCGGGAGTGAGCGCGGTGGCCGAGGCGGACGGGGTGGTCGCAACGGCGGCGGCCGCGATGAAGACTATACACCGCGCCGGCGGAGCTATCGCGACTAAGCCATTGAACAGAACCGAAAAAATTAAACAAAGGAATTAGAATATGCCTATAATGAGAAGAAAGAAAATCTGCCGCTTCTGCGACAACAAAATTGATTATATCGATTACAAAGATGACAGAATGATGCGCCGTTTTGTTAACGACCGCGGCAAAATTCTCCCTCGTCGCATCACCGGCAATTGCGCTATTCATCAGCGCGAACTCACTACGTCCGTGAAACGCGCCCGGATTATGGCCATACTGGCATTTGCAAGTGAATCATATCGCTGAGAAAAAGGGAGAGCATACCGATATCATAAAATCGGCGCCTCCCTACGGTGCATACTCAAAATGGCATTTACTTCTGGTTTTTCCGGCGATGCTGACTCACGCTTTCGTAGCTTATGCTCGCCGGCCATTTGATACATCGATTGCTTTGGAGCTATTTTTCGGAATGCTTAATCTTGCGGCAGTTGTCATGATGTACTACGGAATCAGCCGAATCGCATATTTGAGGCGGTATGCTGTCCTAAGCGTATTTGCAATCATTGCTATTGCCGCCGGCGCTGTTTTAACCAGAGACGTCACCATAGCGTCAATGGCCGCCGGTTGGGCGGCGGTGCTTCTCACCTCGGTTCTGTGCGGCACCCTGGTTTCCAGACAGCAATCCCTACCGAAAGTATTCGCATTGGCTTTGATTATTCTCACTGTTTTTGCATCAGTACAGCTTTATCCCCTCTGGTCACAGATGTTATTGAGTGCGCCCGAAATGGCCGATGCGCTCACTTCTGATATAAAAGACACGCTGGCAGTGGGGGGATATACCGCAGAACAAATCGATAATGCCTCGAGGCAATTCAAATCGTTTTATGCCGCATTCGCCAGAATCCTGCCGTCATTTTCAATTATGGCCGCGATGTTACAATTCACCGTCGGTTTCTGGCTGTTTGTGAAATGGCTCAATCGGAGCGGCAGTCAGTATCTTCGTCCCGTTGATTTTGTTAAATGGCAAATGCCGTTTGCAGTATCGCCTTTATTAGTGACGGCAATTTTACTGCGGTTATTCGGCAACGAATTGCCGGTCATGATTGCCGACAATATGATGCTGATTCTGGCGGTGTTTTATTCCGTAGCCGGCATTACTCTCGTGGAGTTTTTCATGAAAAAACTCCGCTTTGCATTTTTCTCGAGGTTTTTAGTTTACCTGTTATTTCTCCTGACGCACGTAGTCGGACTTGCTTTCCTGGCATTGCTCGGATTCGCAGACAGTTTTTTTGACTGGCGCCGGAAATATCCATTGCCATTAGATTATAAAACCGGTTAATTCAAACCAAGAAAGAGTTAGAATAATGAAAGTCATTCTCAAACAAGACGTCCCCGATCTGGGCACAGCGGGGCAAGTAATCGAAGTTAAGGCCGGCTATGGCCGAAACTTTCTGTTCCCGCGTAATATCGCTATCCCTGCTACCAAGGGGAGCTTAAGCGCTATCGGTGAGGTCAAAAAGCAGTCCGAATTGCGCCATAAAAAGCTTCTGAAAGAGGCCGAAGGCGTAAAAGAGCGCATCGAGAAGCTCTCTTTGACCACCGAAGTGCTGGTTGGCGAAGAAGACAAAGTTTTCGGCTCGGTAACATCGGCGGATATCGCTGGAATGTTGCAGAAAGAAGGGATTACGGTCGATAAAAGAATGGTGGAACTGGAGAACCCAATCAAGGCCTTAGGTGTTTATACTGTGCCGGTAAAAGTGGCCAGAGATGTCAAGGCAGATTTAAGACTGTGGGTAGTAAAGAAATCGTAGATAAATGAAATTAGTCGAAGCCAAAATAGAAGGTCTGGCGCTGGACATGACCACTAAATCACCGGTGGTCATTCTGTCGCCGATAGGGATGGAAAAAGTCCTGCCGATTTGGATCGGACAGGCCGAAGCTATGGGTATTGCCATGGTACTTTCGGGCGTCCAGTCCAAACGCCCCATGACGCACGACCTTTTAAAAGAGATCATTTCAATTCTCGATGCTGAACTGGCCCGGGTTGAGATTACCGAACTCAAGGAAGAAACCTTCCACGCCCGTCTGCTTCTGAAAAGAAACGGGAAAGAATTCGAAATTGACGCTCGGCCATCGGACTCAATTGCTTTGGCACTTCGCACCAATTCCAAAATATTCGTCAGCGAAGAACTTTTCAAAATAGCTTCGCAGGACCGTCCCGACTCCACCATCCTTCCCACCGACCCGGAGACCCTTCGCGAACGGCTCAAAAAAATCAATCCCGAAGATTTCGGGAAATACTCTCTTTAGTTAAGCATGACATCGCAACGCCTGCGAAACGTCGTCGTTATCTTGATTCTAACGGCGGCAGTTTCGGCATTTGCTGATAATGTCAACGATCCGCCTGAAGCCCAGGCGCAGTATGCCGAAGCCAAACGCTTCATGCAGGAGGGAGACTTCCGCGAGGCGCTGAAAATATTTGATGAGCTGACAGAAAAATACCCCGTATCCGTTCATCTTGACCTCTACATTTATAATAAAGCCAAAGCCAAGTACTATCTGGGAGATTATGAATTCACCATTAAATCGCTTAGCTACTTAGTTGACCGATTCCCCAAATCCCATTTGATACCGCACGGCTTGTTTTTTTTGGGGAATGCCTTTTATCTGGATGACAAAGTCAACGCCGCCGTTCAGAGCTATCTTAGCGCCTATAGAATTTCGAACGATAAGAAACTTGATCAAATAATTCTGACTTCGATTGGACAAGCCGTCAAAAATGCCGCGCGTGTTTCATTGGGAGCGGCCGATTTTAATGACTTTCCATCCAACAAAAAATGCAACTTGGTACAGTCGGTCGCCAAAATGTTGATGTCGCGCGGAGATTCTCTTCAGGCCATTCAGATTATGAAAGTCTGCTCGCAAGAAGCAGTCACAAATCAGCAATCGTTGGAGAATCGCTCCCGTAAAGGGGATATGACTATTGCCGTGGCTCTTCCGCTAAGCGGTGAATTACAGCAGTACGGCGAAGAAATCTACAATGGCGCCGTGATTGCGCTGCGCGAATTCAATGCCGCTTCCGGAAGAAATGTCGAACTTACCCCCTACGATACCAAAGGGGATGAAATCGACGCCGCTAGGATCATGACAGAGATATCACGCGACAATTCCATTCTTGCCGCAGTGGGGCCATTGACCAGCGAAGAAGCCGCAGTGGCGTCGGCAGGACTGGTGTGCGGTGATTTGCCGGTCATAATTCCAGCGGCGACTCAAGCCGGATTGACACAACTTTCCAAAACGGCATTTCAGTTATCGCCCAATATCGAACTCGAAGGCGTTGTCATGGCCGATTATGCCATAAAAATTCTCGGGGCAGATTCGGCAGCCGTGATAACATCGACCGGTACCAATTATCTCCGCATGACCAAAGCATTTATCGAGCGATTTCAAAAACTCGGCGGAACAATAGTAGCCGTTGAGTATTACCGTCCGCGCGACCGCGATTTTGGCCCGCAGGTGAAAGACGTTAAAAGAGAACTTCTGGGACTTCTGCCTGATTCGGCAACTCATATTACTCCCGGAGGCGATACTCTTGAAATTGACGCCGTCCCGGCGCACGTGGACTGTTTGTATCTTCCCGGCGACGCCGAACAGATTAAACTTTTGTTGCCGCAAATAAATTTCTATAATCTGAATTCAGCGTTTTTGGGCTCCGACGGCTGGGCTGATGACCGGATATATCGATTGGGAGATAATCTCACCAAGACCGCCGTATTCCCATCACCGTTTTTGGAAAAAGAGAGTTCCGAAATCAATCTCAAATTCAGAGCTTCCTATGACATCCGCTATGGAAAACGTCCCGAACGGCTGGCCGCTTTGGGATACGATGCCGTAATGATGATTGCCGACGCCTACGCCGCTGGCGCCAACAGCCGCGACAAATTAGTCAGAAAGCTTTCGGAACTGCGCCAATTTCAAGGAGCATCGGGAAGAATCAGTTTCGGCGCCAGCCGAGAGAATGTCGAAATGCCTATCTATCGATTAGACAATGCCCGACCGGTATTGGTAGCCGGCCAGAATCCGACGGCTGAGTTGATTAATTCCAACCGCTAGTCCCAGTTCGTCATTGCGAACCCCGATTCTTATCTGGGTGTGGCAATCTGCAATCAACTTTTCCGATGCCATTAATATTGTCTTTCCCGCGAAGGCGGGCATCCATCTTTAATTCGTAGGTCAGGAGGCTTGTCCTCCTGACTACTAATTGCAGGTAACCAGGACCACAAGCCCTTCGACGTCGCTCAGGATAAAGGTCCTGACCTGCGAACTGGCCGTGCTGTTGGGTGTCCGCACCCGACAGCCGTTGGATTAAAGCAAGTGTCAGGTAAAGACACCTGACACCACGTTAGAATCTGTATTTTTTAGGGCTTGAGGTTCATGGTTCGACTCCGCTCACCATGACTTTGGATGGATTATCATGACATGATCTATTTGAAGCGTCATCCTGAGCGGACTTGTCCCGAGCGGAGTCGAGGGAGTCGAAGGGTGACGCATTAAGCAATGCAATGTCATAACCACGGGGGTTTCGACCTAATCAATAAATCGCTATATTAAGCCCACCCAATATGCATTCAACCCCAACCTTAAGGTGTAGAATATGAGTGAACCTAAAGTAGCTTTGAAAATGGTCATCGACGGCAAAGAGCGCAATGTTACCTACGAAGAACTGGCGCTCTCCAATAATCTGGCGCAGGAAGCGCTGGTCAGAGTTTTGATTGAAAAAAAACTATTCACCCCCGCCGAACTGATGCAAATGATGGAAACCGTCAAGAAAGAACGCTACCGCCGTTTTGATGAAAAATAAAATGAGCGCAATTGAGCAACCGAATAGTGAAAGCCCTGTTGTAGATGATGGGCCTTCGATTAAGTGGAGCTGTCATCCGGTAAAAAGACGTCCGCTGATTTCAGCCGGCATCACTCTTTTGGTTCTGTTTATTATTGCCATGGTCTTTAACACGACTCAATCAGTTTTCTTTGGCCTGTTAGCGTTTATTATTATGTTTGTGTCATTAGCCAAATTTTATTTCCCGACCCACTATCGCCTAAGCGATAAGGGAATCACCGTTAAAACTACTACGCAAACTTTGACAAAGAACTGGCCTGAATTTCGAAGCTTCTATTCCGACAAAAACGGCATCCTCCTTTCCCCGTTTGCACAACCTTCAAAATTGGAGAACTTTCGCGGCCTGTTCATTATGTTTAACAAAAATAGAGACGAGGTAACTTCGTTTGTGAAAAATCATATCGGAATTTCACTCGAATCGAGCGCCAAGGAGGCCAACTGATGGGATTTTTTGGCGGAAGTATGGAATTGCCGGATCCGGACAAAATTAATATTCCGGAAGAAGAAAATGCCGTTCTGGATAAACTGGCTCATAAAGTGGTTGACCGCGGCATGACCATTCCGGCCATTTTATTTCTGGAGTCGGTCAAGCCGCTTAATTATATCAGTTCGCAGGCGATGGTTTTTTTTGAACCGATGGTGCAGTCAGTTTTTAATTTTAAGGATTACGACACAATGAGAATAGCTCTGGAAAAGCGTGAGACGCTGGAAATACTTCTTCTCAAGATAGAAAAATTCGATGCTATTTTTCTGGAACGAGAGAAGAAGGTTAAAAAGTTTTTAAAAACTGAAAAGAAAAAGTGGAAATGGTATCAGCGCTGGCTGGGAATAATGACGCCCAAAGTGGAGTTGCCGGAGGAAGTGCTAAATTCCAAAAATGCCAGTGGGGAAAATCCTGCGATTTAGTTTTTCTTAGCCCCGTTCAACTTGTCGTTTACTTTAGTCAGTTTATAAATCTCAATCGATTTCAATAAAGTGTCGGCGTAGGGGGATTTGAGTTCCTGGAGCATCTGCAGTTGTCCTTGTGCCAGATGTAAGCTGTCCAGCGCTAGATAGGTTTCGCCGAGATATTCGTGCGCTTCGGGGAAGCTGGGTTTTAGCTCCAACGCCTTATAATAGGCCTCAAGCGAAAGAGTCAACTTATTCAACTTGCGATAAGTGTAACCGAGATTATTCCAGCCCTCGGCGAAATCCGGTTTGAGTTCGACGGCAGTATTAAACTTTTTCGCCGCTTTTTCGTATTCTTTCTGTGCTTTGGCGTCCGATGTAGCGCGGTAATTGAAAGCATAAGTGGAATCGCCCTTACCGCCAATTTCCTTGGCCTTGTCCATATGCTTGACGCCTTCGTTGTAAGCTTGCGTGGCTTTTTTGTTTTTCTCCGAGGCCAGTTCTTCGGGAGTTTTTTCTTTGGAGCCGAAGGCGAAAGTGGTGGTGGGGATTGTCATTATTATGGTGATAACAATAAGAACTGAAAGAGATTTGAATAAATTGATTTTCATTTTTTTAACCTTTTCTTTAGTCACTTTGAGCTTGTCGAAAGGCGACACTTAATTCAAGCGAGATTGCCACGTCCCCTGACCAAGAGTCGGGGTCCTCGCAATGACGTACATTCTGTTTCAACCTTGTCGAAACCTACTCGGCGTCATTCTGAGCGGAGTCGAAGAATGATGCCTACGATTAAACAGAACCTAAATATCCAAATTCCTCAAGTAGTCGAGGTTTTCACGGATGAATTTGGCGCGCGGTTCAATCTCGGTGCCCATCAATATCGTGAACAAGTGGTCGGCTCCGGCGGCATCATCAAGAGTTACCCGCAAAAGCGTCCGAGTCTCCGGCTCCATGGTGGTTTTCCACAGTTGTTCCGGGTTCATTTCGCCCAGACCCTTGAAGCGTTGAATAGTCACGCCGGTATTAGGCAGGCCTTTCACAATTTTATTTTTCTCTTCATCTGAATAAGCGTAATGATCATTTTTGCCCTGATGAATTTTGTACAACGGCGGCTGGGCGATGTAAATATAGCCCAAGTCAATCAGCTCGCGCATGTACCTGAAGAAAAATGTTAAAATCAAAGTTCTGATATGCGAACCATCGATGTCAGCATCAGTCATGATAATAATTTTATGGTAACGGGCCTTGGTCGTATCGAATTCATCGCTGATACCGCAACCCAGTGCGGTAATAAGCGTGCGAATTTCTTCGTTGCCCAAGATTTTATCGAGTCGTGATTTTTCCACGTTGAGAATTTTTCCGCGCAAGGGAAGAATGGCCTGATAGCGCCGGTCTCGGGCCTGTTTAGCCGAACCGCCGGCCGAGTCACCCTCGACAATATAAATTTCACTTAAGGCCGGGTCATCAATACTGCAGTCAGCCAGTTTGCCGGGCAAAGCGGCCGTATCCAGCGCCGTTTTGCGGCGGGTCAATTCTTTGGCTTTGCGAGCGGCTTCGCGAGCCGCGGCGGCGGCGGCAGTTTTCTCGACTATTTTTCGCGCAATAGGCGGATTCTCTTCGAAATAATTCCCCAACTGCTCGTTGGTAACAGCTTCCACAATTCCGCGCACTTCGGAGTTGCCCAGTTTCGTTTTGGTTTGTCCCTCGAATTGCGGGTCGGGGACTCGAATTGCTATAACAGCAGTAAGACCTTCGCGGCTGTCATCGCCAATAAGGGAAACGTCGTTTTTCTTTAGCAGATTGTTTTTGGTAGCGTAATTGTTAATCGTGCGCGTCAGCGCCGTGCGGAAACCGGTCAAATGCGTGCCGCCCTCGATAGTGTTGATATTATTCACATATGAATAAACTGATTCCGAATAGCTGTCGTTATACTGCACCGCAATTTCAACCTCAACGCCGTCTCTGGAGGCGGTGAAATTAATTGGCTTATTGAAAATAGGCGTCTTATTTTCATTCAAATAAGAGACAAACGTGGACAGACCGCCCTTGTAATGGAAAGTTTCTTCCTTGTCATTGCGATGGTCTTTTAGGACAATCATCAGGCCTTGATTCAAAAAGGCCAGTTCGCG
>Ga0214473_10006406_pt1 | contig 14064 bp, 9 predicted proteins | sample RVTome_7_FD_203509 | JGI IMG/M metagenome (GOLD analysis project Ga0214473, IMG submission 203509) | Soil microbial communities from uranium-contaminated site in the Upper Colorado River Basin, Wyoming, United States - RVT98D197 | ecosystem: Environmental > Terrestrial > Soil > Contaminated >... | reverse complement strand
GGGTCGGCGCTGTGCAGCTCGGCCGGGCCCAGGTGGTAACGTCCTCGCCGAGTGCAAACCGTCCTCGTCAGCCATGTCCATTGCTGGCCTGCAGCCAACCCGATAGCCACCTGGGACGCTCGGTGCCCCTGGTAATCCCCCTGGCGGATTCTGCGCCAGGCGCCGAACCCGAGCGTCCGCGCCGATGCCGAGCGGCCGGGGAGAGTCGACCGATCGCGCACTTCGACCCACAGCTTCGGATACGGGCTGTGGTTCTCCAGCACCAACGACTCTTCCAGAATCATTCCGACCTGGTTGGTCAGGCCCCGCGGCCTGCGCCGCAACCGGACGCCGCTCAAAGAGACACGCGACCAAATCCAGGAAACCAGCACCAGGCCCAACCACAAGTAGCCCAGGCTGTAGAACAAATCTCGACCGGTCGCCAGGCCTGCCGCCAGAGAGACGGCTCCGATCACCACAGCCACAACGGCGCGGTAGGTCACCGGGCGGCCTCGCTTCCCGGCACAGGGACGCTGTTCAGGATGTCCTGCACGATCGATCGGGCGTCGACGTCACGAATGCGGGCCGATGAGCCCACCAGGATCCGGTGGGCGAGGGTCGGCACCGCCATGACCTTGATGTCATCGGGCAGGACGAATTCCCGGCCGAGGATGGCGGCGCGGGTTTGGGCCGTCCGGAAGAGTGCCAGGCTGCCCCGCGGGCTGGCGCCGAGGTAGACCTCGGGATGCTTCCGGGTGGCGCCGATGAGGTCCAGGATGTAACGCCTGAGCTCGCCGGACACCTCGACGCGGCGCACCGCTTGCTGAACGGCGAGAAGGTCGGCGACATCCACGACGGCTTCCAGTGAATCCAGGGGATGGGCCAACTGCTGCTCCCCGATCATCCGCACCTCATCCAGAGGCGAGGGATAGCCGAGGCTGATGCGGATCAGGAACCGGTCGAGCTGCGCCTCGGGGAGCGGGAACGTGCCTTCGTACTCGATCGGGTTCTGGGTCGCCAGCACGAGAAACGGCCGCGGCAGGGTGTGCGTCACGCCGTCGACGGTGATCTGGCGTTCCTCCATGGCCTCCAGAAGCGCCGCCTGAGTCTTCGGCGTGGCGCGGTTGATTTCGTCGATCAACACGATCTGGGCCACGATCGGCCCCGCCCGGAACTCGAATTCGCGCGTCTTCTGATTGAAGATCGAGACGCCCGTGACGTCGCTCGGCAGCATGTCGGGTGTGAACTGGATCCGGTTAAACGTTCCACCGATCGAGCGGGCCAGGCTCTTGGCCAGGACCGTCTTTCCCGTGCCCGGGACATCCTCGATCAGGACGTGCCCCTGGCACAGCAGGCCGATGACCGTCAATCGGACGGGCTCGGGCTTCCCGACGATGACGCTTTCGACATTGCGGATCATCTTCTCGGCGAGGGCGACGACGTCTGCCATCCGGACGACCTCTGGATCTGTTTTAGCGGCCTGCGGCCTCAGCCGTTCACCAGCACGGCCAACATGGCACACCACAAGAGAGAGAAGTTGAGAACCCTCGTCCGGCCATTGGCCGCCGCGTAAAGCAATGTAGCCAGCACCAAACCGCTTCCGAGGCGAAGGATCGCCAGGGGTTCGCGGAAAGACGAGAACGGCATGAAAAGAATGAGCGCCGCGTTCAGGAAAAGCGCCCCCCCGACACCTGTCAGGTTCCGTCGAAGGAGATCTCGAACGGCGGTGTAGGCCGCCCAGATCGACGGGACGACCATTGTAGGCCCAAAGATGGCGATGTACAGGATGAGAACCCGTGCGTCGACGAAACCCACCCGTATCAGCCCCATCAACGGCACCCATTCGAACGGAGTCCTTTCGGCGCCTCCGCTCCCCAGGCCAAGCTCGCCAAAGGTCCGCCATAGCCACAGCTGCCAAAAGCCGAACAGAACGCCCGACCCGATGAGCCAGATCGTAGAACGACGGCTCTCTTTCGGCGCCAGGAAGTCTTCCAAGAGAGCCGCGAGCGCGAATACGATCGTGGTCTCTTTTGCAAACATCGCCAGTCCCAGGAGGACGGCTCCTGCCGATCGCCGGCCGTGTATTCGCAACGCCCATCCGGCAGCCACGAGCCCGTACGCCAGAGGTTCGTGGAGGAAGACGCCCACGCCAACAACGAGACCTACCCACAGCCCATAGCTGAGGGCATATCCGGGCCGGCGGCCCTGCGCCGACAGGGTCGAGGCCAGCGCCAGAGTTCCCGCGAATTGCGCCGCAAGCCCGAGGCCAAGCAGCGCCCAGGGGATGGAGGCCGGGTCGCCGAATGCCACCAGCCGCGCCAGCAGGGGAAGGAGAATCCTCTGATAGCGATACGCCGGTCGATCGAGGTGGGCGGCGACGGTCTTCGGATTGAGATCGCGCGCAACATACAGGACGAACTGCCCGTCGTAACCCTCCGTGCCGACCGGGTCGCCCGTCGAGAAGCGGGTTCCCACGTTCGCCAGCGCCTCGGCGTCCCACCCCGACCGCGCCAGGCGAATCCCGGCGAAGGCCCCACAGACCACGAGGGCGACGAGCCCCGGCCACACCCAACCACGCCTCACCATCGTCTTCCGACGAAAAAGACCAAGCACCACGCCGCACCGGACACAAGGATTCCGACGGCGAAGGTCCACGGGCGGTAGTCGAACTGCGCCACATGCTCACCCGGTGAGATCCAGACCGCCCTGAACATCCCGTCGGCGCGGTAGAGATCCGCCGGCGAGCCGTCCACGGTGACGACCCAGCCGGGATACCAGGCATCGGAGAGCAACAGCCACCCGCCATCTCCGGCAAGCGCCTGAACTCTCACGGTGCTCGGGTCGTCGCCCTCCACCACTTCGGCTTTCCCCTCCCCGCCCTGGACGGGATCGGAGAGACCAGCCTGCGACTCGATCCACACAACGGACCCCGGGTCGAAGGATCCGGATGCCAGCGCCGCAAGAGCCTCATCGCGATTCGCGACCGCCCGCGCCTGCGGGACGATGCGTGCTCGAGCGGCGCCCACCACTTCGCGGTAGGCAACGCCCAAAGGAGCGCCCGCCGTTTCTTCGCCTAGCCAGCCGACATCAGCCAGCGCCAAGAGCCGTTCCTGAAGAGCCGGCTCGCTCCGCTCCAGAAGGACGATCCAATCGGAGTAATCCGCCGCAAGGAGAGGATCGAAGTTGTTGAAGGTCGGTATGGAGTCGAGCATCGAGGTATTCGGCAGCGCGGCTTCGCGCACCTCGGACCATTCGATCCCAGGTTGGAACGTATCGAAGCGGTGGCTGCGCTCGAACTTCGCCTCGTATTCGAGCGCAGCCGGCAGGTAGAGCCGATGGCCGTCATCCGCCTTCTGGCGAAGCTCGGTCGATTCCGAATAGAGTCGCGGCGTTGTGAACGGGACCAACCCGATATTCGCCGCGAGCAGGTCGGCGGCAACAACGGCGCCGGCGAGAATCCACCACCGACGATCGACGCGCTCCGGCCAGCTCAGTTGGAGGATCACGGCCGACAAGGCCCAGAAACCCAGCGTCTCGAACGCGCGCGGCACGGACGGCCGGAGGTCGACCGCCAGCGCGCGCGCCGCGAAGCCGACGGCCACGATGGCCAAGGCGCCGGCGCCGGCCAGGTGTTTCCAGTAGCGCCCGCGCGGCGTGGGAGCCGACCACAGGTCCGCCCCCATCGAAGCCAAGAGTGCAAGACACATGGTGGTCGCGACGTTCCAGCGTGCCGGTGCGTTGAACATGTCAAAGGTGGGAACCGAACGATACAGCCAAGGGAATAGCGGTGTGTTGGAACCGAGGGCAAGAAGGAATGCCGCCAAGGCACCGGCCGCCAGAAAGACCGCCAGCCGGCGCCTTTCACCTTCGAATCGGCGAAACCGGATGATTGCAGTTGCCGCCATCAGAAGGGGCACCAAACCGATGTAGAGCGCGTCCTCCCAGTAGTTGCCGTAGCCCCAGTAGTCCCCGGCCGCGGGGCTGCCGAACAGGTCCGGCATCAACAAACCAAGCGTGCGCCAGGGCCAAAAGGAGTACGTCATCGCCGTCGCGGAGTCGAGACCGCTTGCCCTCGACGACTGAATCAGGTACTCGGCCGTCGGCAGGATTTGGGCAGCGGAGAGTCCCACTGCCACGATCAAGCCCAGCGCCAGCGCGGCGGTGCCCCGCAGCCAGCCAGCTCGCGAATCCCAGGAAATCACCAGCATCACGCAGGATGTCAGGACGAGTCCGTACCAGGTGATCTGTGCGTGGCCCGCCAAGAGCTGGAAGGCTACGACGACGCCGAAGCCAAGAACGGCGCCAGGCACCCTGACAGCGGAAACCCCATTCCGAGCGTGGCGGGCAAGACGGACACCCGCCAGGAGCACCCACGGCAACCAGGCGGCCGCCGACTCCAGACTCAGGAATGCGCTTCGGCTCACTAGGAAGGGAGTGAGGGACCAGGCCTGGGCCGCTACCAGCTGACCCAAAGGCCTCGCCCCAAGCGTCTTCGCCAAGAGAACCATCCCAACGGCCGTCCACATCAGGTGAAGGAGGAGGAGAAGTCCGTGGCCCCAGGCGGGGCTGACGAGCAGCAGGATCCAGTTGGGCGGATACAGGAGCGCCGATTGGTAGTTAGCCAGGAGAGGCGCCCCGGCTCCAAGCAGTGAATTCCATAGGGGCAGCCAGCCGTGCTCAACGATGTCCACTGCCAGCGAATGCCAGGGGACAAACTGAAGGAGCGGCGTCCCCCAGAAGAGCACCTGGCCCTGAGCCACCATCGATCCCAGGAACACGAGCGGACCAGCGACAGCCAACGCCCAGACGACCAGGGGCGTTCGGTGTTCCAGCATCTCAGGCGTCCGATCGGCAAATCCGCTCACTTCCCACCGTCGTTGCCCATGGCCGCCTGGGAGGGTTGATCGATGACGGCGAAGATCCGGTACGGGCCGGACGAATAGACCGGCTCGAGGTACGGCGCACCGGCGGGCTCCCAATCGCCAAGGCCGCTTTCGGGTGGACCGGCGAAGACGAAACGGACCATGTGCGTGTCGAGAATGGACCTGCGAACCTCATCCGTCGTGTTAGCAGCGTAGAACGTCTCCACCTGCGTCCTCGCCTCGGTCAGCCCCACGCTCTCAGGGCCATGCCCAATGAGCACTCGGACAGGCGCCCAGGCGGGAAGGACATTGCCGGTTTCGAAGGAGGCCATGACGACCTCCCCACCAGATGTCAGGGAGCTCAGCGCACCGTAGGCTTCAGCCGCATCGGAGGGAACAAAGGAAGGTGTTTGCGGATGATTCGCCGTCCGAAGCGAACCGGAAAACAAGAGAATGGCTGAGGGCAGCGTGATGACGGCTAGACCAAGGCCGAGCCGCCGCGGGGAGCGAACAGGCGTCGACTCCAGCGCGGCGGCGGCCAGGACGACGATCGCTGCCCAGACCCCGTCCGGGAGGCGCCGCTGCAGCTGGACGGGCGCATAAGCCAGAAACGGCAACGACAGAAGCCACCCGATCGCCAGGAGCGCCGAACCGCGCAGGGGCAGGCGGATGATTCCCACCAACGCCATGACCGTCAGCGGACCGTAGGCCAGGAGGTAGTGGATCGGATGAGGGGAACGGATGATGTTCTGGGCATTCCACGCCCTGACAAATGGGTCGGCCAACGAAAGCCAGCCGTAGTAGATCACGGCCGGCGAGGATATCAACAGAACAAGAAGGGTCGTGCGGATCGGCGGAGGGGAGACGGTTTCGTTTCGGAGCTGCAGGGCGAAGGTCAGCAGATGGTGCGCCAGGATGACGACCCACGCGGAGACCACCGCCAAAGGTTGGAAGAAACCCAATAACAAGAATGCCGCACCGGCCCATCCTGCACGGCGAGGTTCCCGTGAGGCATCCAGGTACCAGGCCAAGCCGAGCAGCAGCAGCCCCCGGGCTACAACGAGATGTGGCAGCCCCAGGTAGGCCAGGAAACCGAACGTCTCAGGCGAGTAGAACTCCAGGGGCAGGCTTCCATAGATGTTGCCGCTGCCCAACAGGACAAGAATCCACCCCACCCCACCGCCGACGCTTGCCAGGACCGTCGCCCATCGCCTCCAGGCAACTTCTTTGACCAGGCGCGCGGCAAAACTGTAGGTGGCCAGGACCGCCAGAGGAGTCGCCAGGAAGCGCGCGGCGTGGAAGAGCGCGATGAGCTGCTCGTGGAGTGCGACTCCCGCGGCGAGCTTCCCCAGCAACAGGTAGGGGAGGAAGGCCAGGATTCCGTTTTGGGGAGCGGTGGTGTAGGGTGTGCGGAAAAGCCAGGCGCCGTAGGCCCCCTGGAGCATCTTGGCCAGGTACGAGTTCCCGTCTTCGACTCCGAAAACGAATCCGCTGAAACGCCAGGCGTCACCCTCGCGGTAGTAGGCCCAGACGTACGGCAAGGTCGTAGCCAGGCCGAGGATGATTCCGAAGGCCAGGCACCATCGTCTCTCCTCGCGGCTCAAGGCGCCCGCCTCCACAAATACACGAGTGCCGCCAGGCTGACCAGCGTCAAAGACAATCCGACGTACACGGCGGTCGGCCGGAACTCGAACCGGACCTCATGGCGGCCCGCGGCCAGCTCGACTCCTCGCAGCAGTCCATCCACTGTCTCCGAGGATGAGCGCCGTCCATCGACGGCGGCCCGCCATCCGGGATACGCGATCTCGCTCAGCACCAGCCGACCAGGGCCCTCGGCAAAGATCACGATGCGGTTGGGCTGCCGATCGATGGATTCAGGCGGCCGCCATTGTCCGTCCCCCGATTCCACCCACGCCCGAGGTCGAGCCTGAGGGTTGCGATAGACAAAGAGACCGTCTTGGGCTCGTGCCATTTCCCAGCCGGAAAATGAGATCGGAAAGTCCGATACAACGAACGCCACTGCTAACTTCCCGAGCCGTTCCGGATCCAGCCTGGGGCCCCAGTCCTCTTTCGGATCTCCCGTCGGGAATGGAGGTAGGGTCACGCTGTAGACGTCCGGTTCGAATCCAGTTGCGGCGGCCATCCATTCGACGTAGCTGCGCAACTGAAGCGGATGGACGCCATCAGCCAGCTCCAGCCCGAGGCGCGCCGCCTCGTCTTGCGGAATCGCATAGGAGGGGGAGAAGACCCGCGAGCCCTCCAACGCATACGTCAGCCACCCCCACTCACCCGCCACCGGATCCGGCTCTCGCACATCGAGCAGCGTCCGATCGATGACGGTCAGGTCGATCAGGATCAGGCCGACCAGAAGAGCACCCGACATCGCGGCTGGGAGCCTTGGAGACGCCGCGATCAATAGAAACGCGGCCATCGACAGCACGGGAGCGATGAGAAGCACCAGGCCCGCGGGGGAGCCATCCAGCCGGGCGAAGTACAACGCCACTCCGAAGCCGCTGACGGAAGCCGCCAGGCCGAGAGCCAGCAATCGGGAGAGGCGTTTCAGCCCGGCTCCGGACCGCGCAGCGAGGATGGCCTCCACGCCAAAGGCGCACAGCACAGAGAGTCCCAGTCCCGACATGAACAGCCAGCGAGGCGGGACGCGGATGAGATTCCATCCGGGAGTATGGACCAGGGCCGCGCCGATGGGCGTCGCCTCCCCGAGCGCCAGGATCCAGCCGCCGACGATCAGGGCGGCCCACAAAAGCGCTTGCCAACCTCGCTCGGCAAGCCCGACGCCCACCAGCACCAGGACCACGACGCCGGCCGAGACGATCCACTCCGGCCACGCGCCATACTGCGGGACCAGAAGCCCGACAAAGCGGTCAACCGGCAGTGGGAAGGTCGAGCTCGCCGTTTCCAGCCCGGCGCGAGTCGACAGCCGAAGCCACTCCAGGAGCGGCCACGCCAGGCCGGCGGAGACGCCGACTGCAAACACGCCGGCCGTCGCCAACGCGCCTGAGAGCCGGGGCAGGTCAGGCCGCGCCTCCCGGCTCGCCGACAGCAAGCAGGCGAGTCCGAAAAGCAAGGCGACCGCGGCCGAAGGGAGAGACCATCTCGGGTCGATTAGAAAGATCAGCGCCAACAGACCCCCGGCCCGCGCGGCGTAAGGCGCGACCGAGTGCTTGCCCCCGACAAGGTGATCGGCAAGAGAACGAACCGCCGCCAACAACCAGGGCGTCCAGGACACGGCGTAGACCAGGCTGATGTGGCCGAGTCCAATGTGGCCGATGATCTTGGGTGCTCCCATGAAAGCGAACGCGCCCGCCAACGCAGGTACCCGTTTGAGGCCAGACTGCCGAAGGAGAACCATCATTCCGAAGCCGGCCCAGGCGAGATGGACAAGGGTGAGCAGGTTGAAGGTCAGCGGCGCAGGCCACACGGCTGCCAGCCACAGGGGCGGATACCACAGACCCGAAAGGGGATCCGCCGCGAAGGGTATGCCGCTGAGAACCGTTGGGTTCCAAAGTGGAATTGTGTGCCAGTTCGCCACGGCTCGATGAAGCAGCCAGGCACTTGGGAGATGAGCGACCGTGACGTCGGTAAACTCGGCGCCATTCGAGAACAAGACGCCTGAAGGTTGAAGGGCCATCGGGAGCAAGAAGAGAGCCGCCGCGGCGCCGACGGCGGCGGCGGACGCCACGCGCAGCGCACGGGGGCTCACGGGGGCGGAATCCAGTACACGGCTGATTCTCCGGATTCGAATTCCGGTGCCAGGGTCGAGAGCCAATTCAGCGGACCCAGGGCCCGCTCCTCGATCCCGACATATACATACTCGACCTCTCGGGCGCGAAGGTCCTCAACCAGTCCATCCGCCTCCCCGCGCCAGGCGAACGCCGCCTCAACCCAGATCTGCTCGCTGGCCGCCGACGGTGTCTCAAAGGGGTGGCCGTACACCACCCTGACGTCAGCGAACGCCGGGATCCGGTTCCCCGCCCTCGCACCGGCCAATACCAGCGCGTTGGCCGGCAAGTTTGCATCCATCCACCGATAGGCGGAAACCTCATCGACCGTGAGAACGAGTCTCGGGTCCTGCGTCAGCGCTGCGGCGAGCCCGGCGCCGACGACGACCAGGTGGCTCGGGAGAGTCAGAAGGATCACGGCCGTCGGCAACCATCTGCGCCACCGGGCAAGTGCAGACACCCCCATGCCGGCCAGGACGGCCAGCGGAAGATAAAGGCCCAACACAAGGCGGCGTTGGAGTCCGAACGGTGCATAGAGCAGGACAAGATTCGCCGCCCCCCAGACGACCAGGAATCGCACGGCCGGGTTCTTCCACGACGCCCGGGTCCACAGGACGGGCATAGCCACGGCCAGGAGCGGAAGAAACGCCAGGCCGGTCTCCAGCAGGCTTGGCGAGGGGGTCAGATTCTGGCGGTTCCAGCCGGCCAGCGAGGGATTCGCCGTCACGGCCCACACGTCATAGACGAGCACGGGGGCGGCCGCCAGGCCGAAGACCGCCAGGGTCGATAGGGCGGACCGGATCGAGACCGGATCAGCGCTCCGCCGCTTCGCCAGAGCTTCGATGACCAACCAGATGATGGAAACAAGCCCCAGCGCCGCGACGGCGAAGGGCTGGAGGAGCGAGAGGGCGACCCCGCAGGCCGCCGCCACAACGATGCGCCGGCGGGTCTCCATCCCAGGGAAGATGCACAGACCGGCGAGCCAAACGACCGCCATTGAAAGCGCGAAATGGGCACTGGCGTAGGCCGAGAGGAAAGGCACAGCTTCCGGAACCCACAGGTCCAACGCCAAGAGGCCGGCCGGGATCCCGAGCCACCCCCACCCTGAACCGATCAATGTGGCTTGCCAGGCCCACCGGCGGCCTTCGCCCTGGGGCAGGAAACGCCCCAGGAAGGCGGCCCCTATGCCGTACATCGCCAGGGCCCCCAGCCCGCGGGCAAGGTGGAACATGGCGAGAGGAGGAGTATGCAGCAGACGGCCCAGATGCCCCAAGAACAAGTAATAGACGAAGAGGAAAGCGCCCTCTCCGGGCTGCGCAGAATAGGGCAGGTGAAACAGCCACGTTCCGCCCGCCCCTTGGCGCATCTTCGCCAGGTAGCTGAATCCGTCGAGGGGGTTGAGCAGGAACCCGCCGAAGACATATCCCTCGGGTTGAAGGACCGTCGCCAATACGTAGGGAAGCGAGGTGGCGGCGACAACGATCAGGCCGGGCACGACGACTCGGGGCCATCCGCCGCGGAGGTGCATGCCGAGTATTGTACGCTGGCGCTTCGCGGCCCGCCAAGGATGCCTCATCGCATGAAGGATACACACTGGACACCACCGGCCGCGATCAATCCACATGAAGGTTCCTGTGCTAGTCGGCCCCCACCCCACACCCTCGCGCAGCAGCCTGGAAGGCCTCCCCCTGCTTGGACGCACCAGCGACTTCGGGGAACGACGCAGGGGGAGGGGAAGTTGATTAGGCTCCACCCCTCTCCGCAGACCATCTGACATATAGAAGGGCATGACGCCGCGGAGAGGGGGCCGGGGGGTGAGGCGCAAGGCCGTGGCCAATACGGAGCTCCATTCGCCCGATTCGGCGGTTATGGCCGTCTCGCCCCCGGTCCGAACGGGAATGCTGGGGCGGGCCCTGCGGATTGACCGGCTGGAAAGCCAGGCCAAAGGCCCGGACGGCCTAAACCCATTCACGGCTTGCCGGACCCTCCGGCGGGCATCTATAATCGCAGTGTGACACGTTCGTCTCAGCTCCACGCGCTCCAGGTCATCGACTTGGCTTTGGACCGGGACAGGGCTCGCCTGGAGGAGATCGGGCGCCTCCTGAACGACGACCACGTCCTGGCCACGGCGCGATCAGCGCGGGAGGAAGCGGAGCGGGAAAGCCGGCAGTCTTCCGAGTCCGTCCGCGCCGCCGAGGACGCGGTGGCCAGCCAGCAATCCAAGCTCCGGGAGATCGATGGCCGTCTGTATTCCGGTGCCCTGCATAACCCGAAAGAGCTACAGGATCTGCAGCGTGACTCTGAAAGCATCCAACGCCACATCGCCAGCCTGGACGAGCGCCTTCTGCAGGTGATGCTCAAGCAGGAAGAGGCCGATAAGGCGCTGGCCCAGGCCCAGGACCTTGTTCGTCAGCGAGAGGCCGAGTCGCTCGGCTCGCAGCGTGAACTGCTGGTCCAGCAGGGTAACGTGCAGACGAACCTGGCCCGCAGGGCAGCCGAGCGAGAAGCCGTGCAGTCGGGGCTGCCCTCCGAGGACCTTGCGCTCTACGCCAGATTGAGGCAAAGTTTGGGCGGCGTGGCTGTTACCGCCGTCGAGGACGGCGCGTGCGCCGCTTGCGGCCTGGTCCTTTCGGCCTCCGGTCGACAGGAGGTCCGTTCTTCGCCGGCGCCGCTTCGCTGCCGTCAGTGTGGGCGTGTACTCTACGCAGGGTGAGGGTCCATGTTCCAGAATCTCTTCGGCTTCGAGTTCAACCTCCCCGAGTTCTTCCTGGGCCTGATCCTGGGAGTCGCCGTTAGCAACCTGGTGACCAGGGCCCTTCCCTGGGCGGCCCAGGCGGCGCGCTGGGGCCAGGCTCAGGTGGGGCAACTCACCGAAGGCGTCACCGCCGGGCCAATCGACCGCTACCGGCGGGAACTCATCGCCTACCTTCAGGGAATCCACCTGGCGCGACCGCTGTTTGCTCTCGGCGACATTCTGGTCGCGCCCCGTGTGTTGGCTCCCCCCATTCCGCCCGACCCCTTGCATGCCGAACCCCGCCCTGAGGACACCCTGGGAGTCCTCCCCAACCTTCCGGACTGGAACCACCTATCGGCGATCTATCAGGCCCCGAGCCTTACCCTGCCCGAGGCGCTCCTTTCAGGCGCGAACCTGCTGCTGACCGGGGAAGTGGGCAGCGGGAAGACCACCGCCCTGGCTCACCTGGCGTGGCGCGTGGCCGAGCACGATCCGTCCACAGGCGGGCTGGCCGATCACACGCCTTTTCTGATTCACGCCGCGAATCTGCGTGTCGAGCGGCGTGGGCGTGATCCGCTCGATCCCCTGGTGGCCGCGGCGCAGATGACGGTTTCAGGCGGCATGGCCTCCAGGCTCCCAACATACGCCCGGGCGGCCTTCCGCTCGAAGAGGGCCCTGGTGTTGCTCGACGGCCTGGACGAGTTCGTCGTGCAGGACATCGAACCCGTGGCGGCATGGCTGGAGGCCCTCCTGCAGGCGCACCCCGAGACGCGTATCGTCGCCGCCGGCCCGATCCAGGGGTATGACGGCCTGACCACGCGCGCCGGCCTGGCGCCGGTTCTCATGGCCCTCTGGACGGATCATGACCAGCGTGACTTCCTCACCCGCTGGGGTTCGGCCTGGCAGCAGCAAGTGTCGCCGACGCTCCCCAAGAGCCGCTTGGGTGACCTGGATCCGACGCTGATCTCGGGCTGGATGACAGGCTCGGCGCGCGGGACGTCGCCCTTGGAGTTCACCCTCCGCACGTGGGCGGCGTATGCCGGCGACGCCCGGGGTGGGACGATGGCGGATGCCTTCGAAGCGCACTTCGGCCGCATCCTTTCCGGCGAAGAGCGCCAGGGCGCCGAGGATGCGGCCTACCAATGGATCCAGGAGCCGAGTGGAGCCCTCGAGGAGCGCCTATTGCGTCGCGGAACACCGACAGGCGATCTGGTCGAAGCCGGGGTCTTCATCCGACGAGATGGAGGCCAGATTTCTTTCTCTCAGCCCGGATTGGCCGCCTACCTGGCGGCCCGAGGCATGGCTGCGACCGGAGTCCCGGAAGCCTCGCAGGACACCGAATGGCCGCCGGCCCAGGCCGCCCTGCTCTACTTCGCCGCGGTCGGAGACGGTGGGCCGCTGGCGGAGCGTTGGCTTCAGGCAGGACCCGATCCGCTGGAAAGAGGCACGCTGGCAGCCGGGCGATTGCTGCGGCACGCGCCGCGCAAGGCGGCCTGGAGGCAGAATGTGTTGCGGGCGCTCGCCCAGCTGCTCCAGTCTGCGCAGAAACCATTCGGCCTGCGGCTGCGGACGGTGCATGCACTCGTGCAGGCTTCGGAACCGACAGCCGGGATTCTCTTTCGACGATTGCTCACCTCCGAGTCCTCCAGCACGCGCATTCTGGCCGCCCTGGGGCTCGGCGGCGTCCGCGATGAGGAAGCTGTCCCATCGCTGATCGAGGTCATTCGACGCGATCGCGAGTTGCTGGTCCGCCAGGCGGCTTGCCTCGGCCTTGTCGGGGTTGGGAGCGAAGCGGCGCTCGAAGCGCTGGGGCGGGCCCTGCTGGAAGGGGAGGAGGGCGTCCGGCTGGCTGTCGCCGAGGCGCTGGCCTGCAATACAGACGAAGGCTACAACATGCTCAAGGACGCCATCGAGGTCGACAACTTGCTGACTCGCCGCGCGGCGGTTTTCGGGTTGTCGCGCGTACCCGAGCCCTGGGCCCTTGAGCTTCTCGACAAGGTGCAGGTGGACGATGGGCAGTGGGTCGTGCGCGGCGCGGCCGCTGAAGCCGCCGAACGCCGCCGCAAGCCGCCGTGGAAGGTCCGTCCGCCTTTGCAGGAACCGGCCGAGCTGCCATGGTTGGTGGCGTTCGCCACTCGCACCGGCTCAGGCGTCGCTCCCGGGCGCGCCGCCCTGGAAATGGTCCGCCGTGCCCTGAGCAGTGGAACCCCAGAGGAACAGCTGGCTGCCCTTGAGGCGTTGGGCTTTGTCGGGGGTGAGGAGTTCCGCATCGACATGCACCAGGCGATGCGCTCGGACCACGAGCACATGCGAGATGCCGCCTACGAAGCCCTGTGGCGACAGGCGGCGCCCAGCGGGGTCGCAACGGCCCAAGTCTGAGACAAGCCCTCGAGATTCAATCGAGGAGCGCCAGGCTGCACGCGCGTGGGCGGACACCCTGGCTGCGCGCTTCGAGCTTGACGCCGAAGGCGCTAGCCTCGCATTTCGAAAGTACCTGCATCAATTCCTTGGGAAAATTCTCCTCTTGCAGCTAAACGGCTGCGCCACAGGATCTTGCCAAACCGAATAGCGGCGTCTCCCCTCGCCCCCTCCCCTTACCCTCGCGTAGCAGACCGTAGCGAAGCGGAGGGCCTCCCCCGCCGAGTGTGGGCCTCCGCAGGAGGATTCCCGGCCGGGGGAGGGGCAAGGTTTCTAAGGAGGCGGGGGGGGGGGGGGGGCCCCCCCCCCCCAGGGCCAAAACCCCCCCCCC